>Ga0228710_1011598_pt1 | contig 11304 bp, 6 predicted proteins | sample MedpolnodulmetaG_FD_177995 | JGI IMG/M metagenome (GOLD analysis project Ga0228710, IMG submission 177995) | Root nodule microbial communities from Medicago polymorpha collected in Santa Monica, California, United States - pink nodules | ecosystem: Host-associated > Plants > Roots > Nodule... | reverse complement strand
TCGCTATTATAAGCAAAAATCAATTTTTTAGATTCATTCGTTAAATGATGTATTTGATCAGTAATATAGACCAAATACAGCATTTAATGAATGAACCTAAAAAATTAATTTTTGCTTATAATAATGACCGGAAAGTAATTGTTAGAGAAGAGCTATGTAAGATGAAGGGCTTTGTTTTTTGCCTACAGACCGGAAAATGAAAATTGTAACTTGCTCCTTCTATTTTTATTTTCAAAGTGCCTCAACCCACTTGAATTTCAATCAATAATATAATTGTGTTCGAAAGAGCGTATTAGAGATTGTGTTGTTTGCACTCGTCAAGTTATTAAATTCTATAGAACTAGATTTTCGAAGTTGTTTTGCTTGAGTATTTGTCTAGGAAGTTCTGGATCTGGTCTTTTGAGTTTCTAAGATTACTTGTGTGTTACGATTGTATGTAGGTACGATCTGAGGAGAAACCTGTTCCGTTGACACACCATGCCTATTTGGATCAGCCAGTCATGCAAGTGAAGCATGTGATAATAGATGGAATCTCTGGTATCAAACCTGAGTTAGACTTCATCAACTTTATACTTTTATATTCTCCTGTGCTAGAAAAGATGATTGTGAAACCTGCTTTAAACGTTGGACCGGAGTTGATGAAAGAACTATTGCGGATGAGGAGAGCCTCACGAGCTGAAGTTATTTACCTAGACCTTAAGTAATGATTTTTACTAAACTCTTGATGGAAAACTGCTTCGATGGTGTCTCCTACGTGTGTGGTAGGGAGCTGCGTCCCTGTCTTGAAAGTGTTTCTTTATATTGTCCTTGCATAAAAAATATGATTTCTAATCTTAAGATCTAGCACAACCGGTAATACCGACATTGTTAGGGTTGATATATTTCATGGTGTCTTGGTTTAAACTTGAAATCTTCTGCATTGTGTGCATATAAGTTTATAGTAGTGTTGTCACTTTGCCAGCAAACCCAAAAAACATGATTCTTAAATTATGATTTCCCACTTTCCATGTGATTTGCATTGACACTTCCAGTTGATATCAAGTCGAGTAGAATCAAGTTTATGAAATATTAAGTGTGCATCATTTGTTAATATATATCAATGATTACTTGCGCATGAAAAAAAGACAAGCACGCAACAAGCTACACCACTAGATCTTTATGCATGGAAAAACCAAACCTAGTAAACTTTTTGTTAATATATATTGAGTTGGCAAAACTTTCAAATCTCCATTGATTTCTAAAAATCCACACTCGTCTCTTTCAAACGTGAAAAAACACTTTGTTTGAATTTTTCCGTCCAAGGCTAAAAATGGTTTTTTTTTTTCCTTGTGAATTTATGCAAAAGAAGTCTACACGGGGTTGGAAAATTTTAATAGATAACCAATAAATTATATTTGGGATCTTACTAACAATAAATTTTGAATGACTAGTAATTTACTGGATTACGTGTTTCATAAATTTTATTGGACTTTTGCTTCTAATTAACACTTTTAATTTAAGTACTTCATAAATTTCATTGGACTTATGTATCTTAATTAACAATTTGATTGGGTCACATATTTATGTGCTTCAAATATTTGTTAATTATATTTGTGATATGATTAACAATTTTTTGGACTTTTGCATCTAGAGTTATTTGTCATTTACTAAATCATAAATTTTCTTTTGGTAAATCTAGATAATAAATTTCAATTGGATCAAATTTTAATTGCGAAATATTGTTTCAAATATGCAGTTGAGTCAAGAGTGCATGTTTGATTCCACTTGTAAAGGATCAATTTATTCTGAAAGTGTAGAATTGATTATGACATGTTTAATTGTTTTTGGTCACTCAAAAAAAATGTTTAATTGTTTTTGGGTATAATTGTTTTCGTGTTTAGAAATGATTATATTTGAAACTAGAATTTGTAACTTTTGATTATAGAATTGATTTTTACACATAAATTTATCGTTCAACTCACTTTCACATGAATCTATCTAAACACAAATCATTTTTGTTTTAACTCTATTCTAATCGTAATTAATTTTACTAAATCAATTCAATCAAACTCAATTTTTGTCACAATAGAACCATTCATTTAGGCGGTGTTGTTCATGGATTAAAACATCATACGCCATGAGCTTAACTAAACTAATAATTAAAAGGTAGTAATATATTGTTCTCTATCTTTCTTTACTCTCTAAAATAACTTGAAAGGGAATACATTTTCATTTCCGTAAATAAAACATAAGAAATATATTTGAGGAATGTTATGAACATTTTTTTTCAATACTCTCTTTAATATCCATTCTCATATGATGAAATTAATGTATTTCTCACTTTAAGTGAAAGACATTTTTAAAAAAATGTAACTCATTTTAATTTAAGTCAATGAGAGAATAAATGTTAAGAGAGTAACTCAAGCACTATTGTATTTTCAAATAGTCCCACCCCCCAAACTAGTAACTTTTGAGTTCAATGACCGTCAGGTGTAACCACAAGTGGTTTATCTCGTGCCAACCCCCATCAAGTTTTCCAATAACCTGCTTGTTCAAAAAAAAAAAAGGGTTTCCAATAACCTTGCTACGTATATGTAATATGGACCGTTCATTCAAATCGAAATTTCCATTGGAGCCAAGCCAAGCCAACAATTTTGCACAAGGAAGGACCAGGCCAACATTCAAATCGAAAATAATCATTTTATTGATGATTTATAATAAAATTTGCTTATTACATATTAACATGTTTAATCTAGAATTTTGAACTTGAACCTAAATTATAATTGGTATTAGAGGAGGATCCAAACTTGACATAGTATCTATTATGATTATTTACAAATCATAAAAAAAATCACTTTATTTTCATATGATGATACTAACATTAATTAAGTTAACCAAAATACTAATAATAGATACAATTATAGTCCTTTTCATACTTAGAGGAAATACAAACTTACCAACCAGCTAGCTACCCTTCTTGCTCTACCTCTTCCTCACCAACCATTACATTTTAGTTAGACTTAGACCCAATTTCTCATGTCCTATAGTGTATAACTAACTAACTATATAATATCAACTAAATCAACACATTTCTAATATGCCCATTTGAAATTCAAAATATATAGTAGCAGAAAATAGTGTGATCTTAAATTTAATTTACCATGGCTATCGACAGTCCTCTACTGGATAACAGTGTCAACTCTCCTACTAGTGTTGTTCATCATGAGGAGGAGAAGCCACTGAAAATTGTTCACAAAATTGGGGTGGAGTCGAAGAAGCTATGGAGAATAGCTGGTCCAACAATCTTAACTGCTTTGTCTCAGTACTCGCTTGGTGCATTCACTTCTACGTTTGTTGGCCATGTTAACGAGCTCGATCTTGCAGCTTTTTCTGTTGAAAATTCTGTTATTGCTGGTTTCGCCTTCGGTTTCTTGGTATGTAAACTTTTTTCATCTCTGCTTTATTATTACATTACACTTATTTTTGTTCTTTAAGGAGACTAACGACAAAACTCACACTTAAAAATGTTGAGTTGTGTGAAATTGTGTGCCAGAATACACGTTAGCATATCAGAATACACTTATCTTTAACTAGTACATTTGTTTTTAGCAAAAAGAACTGTATCGTATCCTAAATTTAATGATTTATAAAATTGATTTTGTTTTTGGTTGGCAACAGTTGGGTATGGGAAGTGCATTAGAGACACTATGTGGGCAAGCATTTGGTGCTGGACATATAAGAATGATGGGAATTTACATGCAAAGATCATGGATTATCTTGGTGGCTACTGGCCTTTTATTGTTACCTTTCTATATTTGGGCAACTCCCCTCTTGAAGCTTGTTGGACAGACTGATGAGATTGCAGAAGCTGCTGGTTAGTTACTTATATAAGTTATATTCCTATCATTTAAATTTTGGTAAATTTTTCTCTTATAAATACACTACTTCTACTTGTTACTATTTAATTTGAAGGGCTTGAATCGACCGTTGTCGAAATTTTCTATCATCATTATAGTTAGTAAGTTCATTAAGTAGTTGTACGTCTTACATTGTGACTTTAGTGGGGTGGGACTTCAGTGACTTTGTGTTGGGTGATTTTGGTGTATTTTAGAGGAAAGAGAGTGGTGATGGAATGATTAAAATAAATTATTTTGATGAGAGAGAATTATTAGTTAGGAGAGAGATAAAAACAAAGGTACCGAAAGGCACCGAAGCCAAAGGCACCCAAGTGCTACCCAGTTTAGTGTATGAAAAATTCAATGTTCCATTGTTCAATCTAAATTAACAGTCGAGATTATGACTATATGGAATCAAGTTCCATCTGTTCACTAGTTAAAAGGGTAGCTAGGATTAGGGCCCGCTAGTGTTCTCAAAGAGGGGACCAAAGGGTAAATATACTACTTTTGTGGGTCTTGTTGAACACTTTTATTAAAGTTTACATGTTAAAAACTTCGGTTCATAAAAATTTGCAGCGTGCTAGCAACACCTTTCTCTGCCCCGTGCTAGGAAATTTTAAATGCGGATTAAAGTATAAGTACAAGATATTATCATATTCATATTGATAATGTAGCACTATAAATGCACGTCCTCCTTGTGCGAGTAAAGCTATGATAATGACTTGGGGAACTTGTTATCTAGAAGTAAAACAATTTGTTACGACTTTATCCAACATGCACAACTAAAATGATTTTGCGTTATACATAAGTATATTTTTATCATTAGATCAATAAATAACATTATATCTCATTTAATTTAATTATGATATCTATTGATCTAATGGTGGAAGTTAACTTGTACATGATACAAAACTTGTTTTTACTTGTGCACCATAAAATTGATCAACTCATTACATGATAATGGCTTGTGTGTTTGTTTGGTTGTTAGTTTCTTTTTTATGAAGTGTTTGGATGTTAGCTATCCACATGCTTACAACAAGCAAAATAATTTGTGACGCATACAAATAGTTGAAGAGAAAAACAAAGTGAACAAGTAATAGACAAATTAGTTAGAGAAAAAAAAAGTACTAAAAGACATAATGTTTTGTGTTACATTTTTTCTATTTATGCATCATTTTGAAAATGCACTGCTATTCATTTTTTTTTCCTCTAAAAAGTTAAGAAATAATGGTTGCAGCTTAATTAAATTTTCTTTTAACTAGAATTATATTGTATGTATTTATTATATCAATTTTTCTTTTTGTAGGCACATTTGCTTTGTGGATGATACCACAAATATTTGCATATGCTTTAAACTTTCCAATCCAAAAGTTCTTACAAGCACAAAGGAAAGTCATGGTGATGTTATGGATATCAATAGCTGTTTTAGTGTTACATGTACCTCTTAGTTGGCTTCTTATATTGAAACTTAATTGGGGCTTAGTTGGAGCTGCAATTATTCTAAACACATCATGGTGGTTGATTGTCATTGGTCAACTTTTGTACATTTTCATCACGAAATCAGATGGTGCTTGGAGTGGATTCTCATGGCTAGCATTTGCAGATTTGTATAGTTTTTTGAAACTTTCTATAGCTTCAGCTGTTATGTTATGGTATATTTTCTCAAACTTTATATTTTCAATTCAAATTAATTAATATTTGATGGAAACTTTATGTTGAATTGAATTTTGAAAATGTGATGGCAGCTTGGAGTTTTGGTACTTGATGATATTGGTGGTGATAACAGGGCATTTGGCAAACCCTTTGGTGCCATTGGATGCTGTATCTATTTGGTAAAAGTTCTTTAGCATCCCTTTCTCCAAATTCTCATTGTGCTATAGAAGTATAGACATAATATTCAATTTAGTGAGCATGTGAAAGCTATCAAATTTTTATATCGGAAATAACTCATATTTATATAACCAAATTATAAATTGAAAGGTGTCACTCTTTATAAAATATTTTTAGGTTTTATCTCTTTTCGATACATGAATGGATAAACTCTGATAATACCAATATTATAATATTAATTTTTATATTGGGTCTAACACATTTATAAAACCGATTTTCAAGACACCCCTCTTCGTAAATTATTTTTAGGGCAATTGAGGTTTTCCTAATAAAAGTGATAGATATTTTCTATTTTGTTCCTAGCACAACAAAAGTTAAATCAAGAATAGCTATTAATGTGTGTTTCCATAATTGCAGTATGAACATAAATGGTTGGGATATGATGATCGCGCTAGGGTTTAACGTTGCAATAAGGTGATTGTCGCTTTCCTTATTTCTTTTCTCGACAAATTTAGCTTCTTTAAAGTGAACAATTTATTTTCTTTTCTTAAGTGAATAGTTAGTCACAGTTTTTTATATTGATTATGTTTAATTTATGAACAGTGTGAGAGTATCAAATGAACTTGGAGCAGGTGATTTTGGAGCTGCAAAGTTCGCAGTGATAGTGGTTTCCCTCACATCAATATCCATTGGTGTTGTTGCAATGATCATAGTACTAACAACAAGAGATTACTTTCCTCAATTGTTCACTTCAAGCTATGCGGTTGCCCAGGAAACAACTAAACTTGCTGCTTTGCTTAGTATCACAGTACTTCTAAACAGCCTTCAACCAGTCTTGTCTGGTTAGTCACAAAAAGATTGAAACATTGTTACTATAAATGTTTTTATGCATTGAAACATTGTTACTATAAATGTTTTTAGGTGTTGCTATTGGAGCTGGTTGGCAATCTCTTGTAGCTTACATCAATCTTGGATCCTACTATGTTGTTGGATTACCAGCTGGGATATTGTTGGGATTCACATTTGGTTTTGGAGCAGAGGTGATTTACTACCCCTTATTTCTCTTGAATTTAATTCTAAAACACTTTTAAAGTAGTATAACCAGAAATGTTAGCGACACATATTTTAACATACATTTTTCAACACATGGAACCCACCAAATTTATATGGGACCCACATGATTTGGTGGGACCCGTGTGAATTTTAACTAATCAAAAAGAATATGTTAAAAGTGTGTTAAAATTTGTGTTGTTAGCATTTCTCATAGTATAATTATTAGAAGGATGCATTTAGTAATTTAATATATATTGTTTGTTAATGAGGACTATTTTGTAATTTTTTATTGTATTATCAACATAAATTTATTTGTTCTTACTTTTTTTATACCTATGATTTGTTATTCAGGGTATTTGGTCAGGTCTGATTGGAGGCATAATTGTGCAGACCATAATCCTTATAATTGTAACTTCAATAACCAACTGGAAAAAAGAGGTTAGTGCAATTCATTTTTTTATTAGCAAATGTTAGTGGTTAATTTGTTGGAAGATTGAATTTGCAAGTAATAGGGATCGAACCATGCATGAATCTCCTTTTTGACGTTGGATTAATGTTTGTATTTAGTATATTTATTTTTTTTAATTGATTTCTATAAGGACATTAAGAAGATTTCACAACTAAACTTAGGGTCCTTAAAGGGATGAGAAAATGGAAAAATGAATGAGATGTTCTATCATAGTGAGTTAGGTTCATTAGGAACTTGGACATGACATTTTCCTTTTGTTCTTCAAATAAATAACTTATTCTTTGTTAAAAATTAATTTCATATCTTTGAATTTCGCAGGCTGATGAAGCAGAAAGCCGTGTGAGGAAGTGGGGAGGAACAATTTCAATTGAGAATTAAATTCCATTAGATTGAATGAACAATGAAGGAAGCAAATTCATTGCCCAACTTCACATGACTCTCTGTCAAGTCAGTCATGTTCGGATTGACGGTACATTTAGTTGTACTAAAGATATTATTGCCATGGAAAATCTTTGAGATTTTGCAATTTCAATTATGGATTAGTTTAACTTGTTTAGTTTCTAGAAATTATTTAATCAATGTTTTGTACTCGTCATTTTTTTTATCTTCAACTCTATTAACTCAAATCAGTTGAGTTTATCAAACTCAACAATAATATTGTCTTGTATAATTTTTTATAAAATCATTTACTTGTTCTTAGATGATTGATTTTTTATTACTAACTTAAGGACCTAACTGTCCATTTTCTGACTATAATTCAGTTAAGGACTATGTATGTTCTCCTAGTGTTTTAGGAAATAAAAATTGTTTTTATTTTTCTAACATACTAAATTGAATTCTCGCACAATTTTTCTCCAAGACAAAATTAAGTCTTCACTTTTTATTATGAGTAATGATATTTGAACAACTATTTTAGTACAACTTTTGAGACAATCTTGTTGTTCTCTTTTTTGATTGGTCAAAAACAATAGAGAAAGAAAAAGTAAGAGAGAGAATAAGAAGATAATATGAGTATGAGAGAGAGGGTTGTACAAAAGTTGTACTAAAATGGTTATACAAATATCATTTCTCTTTTATTATTCACTAACAAAAAGATGGGAACTCACGTGTCCGTCTTTCCACTCTTTTTATTACGTTAACATTTGAAAATTATAAATGGTGTTTTTTTTATAAAATTTAAATTTTGATTAAAAGTAAAATTATAAATGTTTTTTCTTTTCAAATTATAACAAATCAAACTAACAAAGTATCTATTTCAATTGAAACAATATAACAAAAAAAATATAATCTAAATGATTATATCCTCTGATTCTCTCTAGCTAAACCGCCATTTTCTCTCCTCCTTTCCAAATCTACCGCTTGCGGCCTCCCACCATGTAACCCTTTTCTTTAGGTGGTGCGATGAGTGGCGTCGAGCCCTCCGCACCATCTTTCCCTCATATCTACTTATCGGACTGCGGGTTTCCCTCTCTGTTCCTTGTCTCCTCCTTCAAGATTCGGTGATCCACCATGTCTCCTCCACCGTCGTTTTCCGTCGTCGTTTGAAGGTGGATGTTGGAAAGCTTATGTGTTTTGTTTGGTGGTTCAAGGTTCAGAGCTGAGTTGGTGGGTTTGGGGTTTTTTGGACGGTGTATGTTCTTGCTCTTTTCAACTTCAATATGAGTTGGTTCACTGTCTCCATAGTGCATCTTGCCTTTCAGATCTGTTTAGGCTCGGATTTCGCTGTTTTTTAGGTTTTGTGATGTGGTGATGTTTGTTTGTTATTGTTTTGTGTTGTTGATGTGCGCTTTGTGCTTTTGTGTGCTTCTAGTACGAGATTGGGTGGTGGCATCAGATGTGGCTTTTTTGTAGTGGTTTGGTTGCTCAAACCCGAAAGGGTTGTTTGGTGTTCTTTGAAATCGGTTGAATTGGTATGCATGTGCTTGATTCTCTGATATTTCAGGTTTGTTGAGATCTGTAGGTCTCAAGACTTCAGGGTTGCCTCTTCTCCAGTACCTCTCAATTTTGCAATTGAGATTGGACTGTTATGCTCGAAAGAGCTATTATGCCTGTTGCGTTGTTCAGGGGGTTACTGGTATGTGGATCGTGATACCGTGTTGGCGGTCGATCCATTCGCCAATTGCGAACCTGGTTGATCCTATGGACGCTTATTCTTCAACTTTTTTTATTATCTAGTTTCGTTCCCGTAATCGGGTTCACTAGGTGGCGCTTGTTAGGAATGTTTGTTTTATTAGGATTGATTAGGTTGGTCCACCTGGTTTGTATTTTCATGTTTTATACCCTCTTAGGTTGTACCTAGGTCAGGTTTTATGTCCCCTCATCCTCTGTATCTCGTTCTTCCTATGTATCTCATTCTTTATTTATTTTATCTCATTTTTGCCTAATATATATAATCTAAATTCTTATTTTTAATGACACCAACAACAATCATTATTATAGAAAAAGTTGTTGTTTAAAGTTATAATTGGGATAATAAAAAAGTAGATATAGATACATTCATCAAGTTTGTTACACTTTTTAAATGATAAAGGAAAAAACTGGATATTTGTTTTTGTTACACTTTTATTTTAATATTTAAACTAGTGTATTTACCCGGTGTTGCCCGAGTTACACATCTAATTAAGAAAGACCGAAATTTGGTATACATAGTATTCGTAAATAAAATTTACCATAGATCGACATGGGACAAATATCATAATAGGTACACGCAAATAGAATTAAAAAAAAAAATCATATTTTAAGTACCCGTGAATTAATAGATACATAGAAAGATGAAATTAAACATTTTTTAAGTATCCTGGCTCGCATAAATCCATACCCGTTATTAAATTAATAAAATTATATCATTGTCGTATTACTTAAATAAAAATCTTCTCATCATGAAATAAAATATAACGGAATTTCCCAATTAATGATTTTTATTTGATTAGTAATTTGTTGTCAAAGTGAAAATGTGTGGTATAATATTGTTGTCTTATCATTTGAAACATAAAATGGATGCAACTATATAAAATGGATAAATATTCAGGAGCAAAATCCTTCATATGAACTAACTCGAAATAACAATTTAATTTGTTTGGATGCAACTATATAAAACAATTTTTTGTTACAAAATTACTTTCATCTTTTGATACTTATTTTCTTTCATGTCTAGAAATATATAACTTTTGAAAAGCTACTCCTAATATTCTTTTCATTTGAAAGGTAATATTTTTTTTAATCCTAGTTTTAAAAATAAATAACTATATCAAACAGATACAATGATCTTTAAAGTAATTTTGTGTAAGTTATAACAAATGCTTTATAAAGCAACAAATGACTTCATAGAGCCAGTTTGATACGGATTAGAATCAAAATAATTTTTATATTCAATAGTTTAGATTTTTTTATTTTTTGACATTTTATAGAATCTATATTGTTTGTTTATCGTAATAAAATAGTTAAAAAAAATTAATTCGTTTAATAAAATTATAAAAAATGAAATTTTCGTTACAAAAACACTTTAATCTTTTGATATTTGTATGCTCTCTCCTCTAGATAGGGTTTTTTTTGTTACAAAAGAGTAAACTTAGGCTGATGTGTCAAATGATAAGGATGAGATAAAATTATTTTTTATAGTCATTAAACTTGCATAAATAGAGAAGATGAATATTTTTTTTAAGGGAGGAAGAATATATTATTGATTGATACTATTGATGATAGAAAATTTTAAATAAAATATAATGAGTAGTTTGTTGAGAATAATTACAAAATAAAAGATAGACTATCGATTTCAACAGCAAAAAAGATAGACTATCGGTTGATACTATTGTTGATTAGAAAAAAAATTAAAATATAAAGAGTAGTTTGTTGAGGTATGTATACTACATAAATATTAAAAATAAATTAAATATTTAAATAAAATATTTAGTTAATAAGATCAAAGTAATATATATATGTGTGTGCGCGCGCGCGTGTGCGTGCGTGCGTGCGTGGGGGTGTGTGTGTGTGTGAAGTTTGTTGAGATATTTATGCCAAATAAAATATTAGCCTTAAAAAATAAAAATATTAAGAATAAATGTGGAAGCGACATGTGGC
>Ga0228710_1011597_pt1 | contig 11304 bp, 8 predicted proteins | sample MedpolnodulmetaG_FD_177995 | JGI IMG/M metagenome (GOLD analysis project Ga0228710, IMG submission 177995) | Root nodule microbial communities from Medicago polymorpha collected in Santa Monica, California, United States - pink nodules | ecosystem: Host-associated > Plants > Roots > Nodule... | reverse complement strand
TTTGAAACAAGTATTTTAGACTTTTTATATTGAAAAGAAATCTAACTCTTTTTAATTTCAAATATGTTTTTTTAATTTACGAAATATAATTTCTAATTTTTTATTTTGAAAATTAAGTTCCATATTTTTTTCATTTTTTTGAGAAAAAAATCTGAAATTTTAATTTGAAAATTAATTTTCAGATTTTTAAATTATTTTTTGTGTTTTTTCTTTTATTTTAAATTAAATATGAGGTGTTAAATGAATTATGCATGTGGCCAATAAAAAAAATAATGAAAAATAAAAAGAAATATCCATTTCAGCGCCACGTAAGAGATTCTGCTGAGTCATAGGGGTCAGGGGGCAATCTTGAAGAATCTTTATTTTACAAGGGCAGAATCTAAAAAATATATTTTACAGTGGGCAAAACCAAAAGTGTCATATATTACAGGGGATAAAGCACTATTAACCCTTATTATTATTATTGTTATTTACTTTTATTTTTGAAAACTTGGTATCCGACCCAAGGACCGATTATTATTATTATCGTTTTCCACTACAAGATTGTGGAAACCAGACTCCTTTGCTCGCTTGACAGTGCAATACATTGTTAAAGCTTCAGTCGTATCAACATCTTCGAAGCGAATTACTTTATGCGTGCAAGCTACAAGAACTTGTCCTTCCTCTTCTCTGAAGACATCTCCAATTCCCCAAGTCCCATGATTCTGCAGTAATCATCGCAGTTCGCTTTGATAATTCCTTGATTAGATTTTCGCGACAACACCAGTTGTCTACTTGTTCTAGGTTGATTAACATGAAGATTGTGATTTTTTGATATTGCATATATGATCCGAGATCTCCTTATTGGCTGAAATATAGTCTTGAACATTTTTAGTAGCTCTACCGATAATGATTTCCCCAGGAATTTTAAAAAAAAAAATCAAATTTCTAGTTGTTTAGATTTTAGAAGAAAATATATTTTCCATATATGTGAAATAGGATTTTGGAAAAAATTCATATTTTCCAAACCAAATCCTTATGGCTTTGTTACAAGGGATGAATACAAAGGCGGAATTGAAGGAGTTTTTGGAGGGATTGGGTGGAGTTTGGGCGAGTAATAGGAAGAAGAGGATGATTATTGATGCTAATGTTGTTTGTAATTTGTTACCAACCAGATGGAAGCTCGTGCTTATAGTGCAGAGGAGAGGGAAGCATAATTCTCCACTATAAGCACCAGCTTCAATCGAGTTGGCAACAAATCACAAACAACATTAACATAAACAATCCTCCTCTTCTTCCTATCACTCGCCCAAACCCTCCAAAAACTCCTCAATTCCACCTCTGTATTCATCCCTTGTGTCCTCTTTATCAACTCCTCCACAAACGGATCCCCCCCGCATCATCCAAAACAAACTCCTTCTTCTCCTCAGCAGTAACCATTTCCGTATCCGCTTCCACCTTCTTCTCAGTATCCATTTCCATCGCCTCACAGATGGCTAAAGATGTCTCCGAGACCGGAGTCACGTCCCTACTAGGCCGCCCACGCTTCCACTTCCTCTGACTGGACTCCGTACCATCAATTGAACCGTTCTGGATGGCTAACGGCGTGAATTCAATCTGAAGCAGAACAACACGGTCATCATTCGCGCCACGAAGCGCTTCAACACCGAATAAACCCTGAAGAAGATCAATAATCCTCGAATTCTCTTCATCATCAACAATTCGAGAACTCGAAGAAACAGGAACCGGAGCAGAAGAGTTCGGTTTCCAGAGACGGAGATGAGAATACGTAAATTTTAGGGATAACGGAATCGTCATCGAAGCGATGATTACAAGCGGTGGAGTTTTTGTCAGCGATATTGTTGAGCTCGAGTTGAGAAAAAAGACGGAGATCAAGAACCGGAAGAGTCACGGTGGTTTGTTTGGTGGTTTCCGCCGTAATCGTTGCGTTTTCGTTGATGGTTTCCACCATAACTGAATCGCGAATTTGGGGGGGCGGCGGATAAGAGAAGAGAATTGAAATGGTGCAGAGTGTGTTAAGTTTCTTCTCTTCTAAATAGCCTTCAACTATTCAATATTTTATTATTATAAAATTGAAAATATTAAAATGGAATTATTTTTATGATTTTCAAAATATGGATTTTTTTTTTGGGATAAATACAACGTTTGGTATTTGAAAATATTAAATGATTATTTCTAATTTCTATACATTGAATCAATATTAAGTTTAGACAACGTTGCGTTTGGGTAAAAAACATATTTTTTTAATCATTATGAATAAAAGAAAATTGAAAGTTTTTGACTCAATTCATTCAAAAAAAAGGTTTTTGACTCAAGAATAATAAAAAAAAATATCTTAGAAGTGGGAAATCCTTAGTTTCCTAACTAGTATTTGGTGAAAAAGGATATTTAATTGTGGTTTTCTATTTATTTAATTTTAGAAGAAAAACATATTTTCTATTTATGTGAAATAGGATTAAAGAATATGAAAAAATTCATATTTTCCAAACCAAATCCTTATGGCTTTGTTACAATCTTTCATAATGTGGTCTATAATCTCCTTTCTGTTTCATTGAGGACATAATGGACCACACTTAATTCCTCTTTTTAGAAGCTCAATTCTGATAGGTAGAGTTTGATTAGTAACTAGCCATAAAAAAGTTTGATGCCTAGGGAGAGTTTGAAGAGACCGCAACTTCTTCCTTAAAGGAGCCAGACTATTGGTGGTAGTAGGAGTAGAGGATTCCTCCTTCTTCCATTGGTAAATTGCATATTAGTCAGATCGCACAATGTAGCAACCATCTTAGTATAGTTCCACACAGGGGCGTAGCCCTCTTAATCTCTTATAACATGAGGTAGCAGCCAAGGTTACCCCAAACTAAAAATTATTCTTGAATGGATTGGTATGTTTTTATGTTTAGCTACCCTAAATAAAAAATATTTAGCTACCTCAAACAAATTTATTTGTTGAAAATTAGCATAAATAAGAAAATAAAAATATTACTACATGATTGATAGATTTATTTGTATTAATTTGACACTTTCAGTCTCAACAACAAATATAGAGAAAACGACAAAAATTAAATAATTTTATTTTAGTGAATAAACCTAAAAAATTCTAATTTATTAGACTAAAATTATATTTTATCTTTAAATTTAATATGCTAGTTTTTTAAATATTTTATTTTTCCTTTAAATTTAGCCCCTTATACTTGGGTGACATTGTGTAGAGGGGTGAGATCATTGTTTCAAAGAAACAAAAAAATATTATGAAAGAGAAAGAATAAAGACACTTGTGACATTGTGGTTGGCCAATGTCACAATGTCACCAAGTGCTACCCGTGTAAAATTTTCGCTAGTTTCGCCGCTGGTTCCACATTAATTGGTCATCCTCTGCCTCATGAATAGTTGGAAGTTGAAGTATTTGATCTTGATCAATAGGCAAAAAGGTATTGCTAATAGCATTATGGTTCCAAACCCTTGCTTCCCCATCCAAAAGGTCCCTGACCAATAAAACGTTGGGATTCCCAATGTTTTGGGTTATAACTTTAAATCTATTCTAGAAAGGCAACCAATTGTCTTCCCATATTCTGATACCATTTCCCTTCCCAACTTTCCAACAACTACCCTTTTTAAAAACCTAAGTAGAATTATTAAGGCTTCTCTAAGTATAGCTAGGCTTAAACCCCAATTTACTATAAAGAATATTTGAGTTAGGGTAGTACTTGGATTTTAAGCATTACACTAAGAGAGTCTCAAGATTTGTGTGTAGTCTCCAAACCTGCTTAGCCAACATGGTTTCATTGAACATGTTAAGATCCTTGAACCCTAAACCTCCATTAAACTTAGGTGTATACAAAATGCTCTTTTTGCTCCAATGGATTTTTCTCTGAATATTTGTACATCGTCGTGCAGAATTTTCAAATAGCACTTTCTATTTATTTATTTTTTGCAAATGTTATGGGGAATGAGAAAACAACTCATAACATGGGCAGGCAGAGTCTGAATCATAACTCTAATTATGAAACCCTTTCCTGAAAAAGATGAGTTTTTTTTCCTCCCAATCTTTTAACTTGGCCCACACTCTGTCCATGATGAATCCAATGGTATGGTTATTAGACCGACCTATCTAAGTTGGGAGCCCTAGGTGCTTGTCAACGAAATTTGCTTTTGACACATTATCATTGGCTGAAAAACATATGTAAATGACCAAAATATCGATCGGCACTTAAGTGTCGAGGTTTAGTTAACCGGCGGCAGCTAACCACCGATGGAACCGGCAGCAGTTAAGTGCCGAGGATTCCATCGGCAGTTAAGTGCCGATGTTCTGTTATAAGAACAGAACAGAACCTAGGAGTTTCCAAAACTCCATTGTTGCGGATTGAAGTTCAAGAGGTGCGAAATTTCCTAATTGTTGCGGATTCAACGCCAATTACGATCACAAAGTCAAGTAAGTTGTTATCATCCTATTGCATTGTTGTTTTGTGATTGAATTGTTAGTTTTTTTGGTTAAATTGTCACATAATTAAGTTTTTTTGGTTAAATGTAATGGCTTGTAATAATCTTGAATATGCCGCACATTTTGGAACATTTTGTTATTGAATAATCTTGAATAAACTTGTGTTTTGAATAAATTTGAAGCAAAATTGTGTATTGATTAAATTCGAAGCAAAATTGCGTATTGATTATATTCGAAGCAAAATTGAGTATTTATTCAAATTTAAAATCATCTATGTTACATTACATTCTCATGATGTTGGATTTACATTAAATTCTTGAAAGTTTACTGAAAATATTGTGTCTTATAAGAATGCAGAGAACACAACACATGTATTCTACAAAATCAACTATATATGTTATCACATCAAATTCCATCATATAAGACGAGTCATCACATAAAGAATGAGGTACATTCCGTGACACTCATCTTATATGAAGGAATTTGATATCATAACTTATATAGTTGATTCTCATTAATACATGTTGTGTTCTCTTCAATATCAACATCTTTAGCAAACTAACAAGAATTTAATTTAAATTCCAACAAAATAAAGACACTACCTAATTTTTGAAAGGAACAATAGAACTTCCGGGTGAATGCTCGAGAGCTGCTGTTTAATAGGTTTGACCTTATTCAGAGGTAAGACAATTCTTTTAGTTGGAAGGTGCATTCCCTATCTAATCACAATCTTCTGGAGGAATCAAATTGTTGAGAATATCTTCAATTGATCTCTGCAACGTGACAAACATATCGATAAACGAAACCATGTTGTGCTACCAAAAAATCGAGAACATGATCCTCACGTCGTCGTCGTTCTTTAATTCTAGTCGACTGAACGTTATTCTCCCGTTATCCAACGTTGGACGTTCATACCAAATGTATTCCACCCTCCTTGTGTCTCCGGGGTTGACACCTTGGTTAATTTCATCTAGTTGATCTTTGAGACCTTTTAACGTGACATTAATGTACCGAACCTTGAACATTTAAGGATTTCCACCATTGAAGCGTATGCAAACACTGAACAAATCGGTCATTGTTTCAAACCTACACCATAAAAAGTTAAACAATTAATGAAAAATTCATTCAAACATTTCATCAAACACTTGGAGTGCAAATTATACGTAAACCCTAAAAATCATAACTATAACATAAACATGCAAAAAATATAACAAAATTAATCAACTTATATCTACTCTTAAAATGAATCATATACTCTTACTTGTAAATCTACTCAAAAACTAAAATTAAAAAAAAATAGAAAACACCAAAATTTAAAATAACCCTAAAATTCAAAACTATAACATAAACATCATGTAAACATTTTAACAAAATTAATCAACTTACATCTACTCTAAAAATGAATTATAACATGTAAATCTACTCAAAAACTAAAATAAAATAAATGTTCTCAAAAACTAAAAAAGAAAAACATTTATAACAACTAAAATGTAAGTTAATAGCACTATGATTACTTGCTTGTGATTTTGTTGAATAAATTTGGTTGGGATTTTTAGAGAGATTTGAGAAATTTTGAGAGATTAATTGAGAGTAATAATGGATGAGAGAGTTTCTGTCTGGATTTGTATCAAGATCGCAACGGTAGTTAACTGCCGATGGATCTCGCGGCAGTTAACTTCCGCCGGTTCTTTACGCATCGGCAATTAATAGCTGCTGGAGCATTTCAATCTTTTTGTGGTGTTTTTCAGCCTTAACACATGTGTCAACAACAAATTTCCTTGTCAATGGTGGTTGTTTCATCCTCTTGGTTTCTCATGTAAGGTGATTGATTCAAATCAAATTCTTAGTAATTCAAGTCAATATTCATATGGAAATCTCTGATTCAAATCAATTTTAAACTTTAACGATTCCACAACCCTAAGTTATGTTCCACTTATTCATTATCATTTCACATCACTTCACTAATACTACATAATGTAACACCCTAAAACCCCAAAATGTATTTTCTAAAATAAAATACAACCAATAATAAATCATACAAGGGTGTCACGCATCTTCTTCAATTTAAAAACACTTCATTTTAATTTTTAACATCGCAGCGGAATAATTTTCAAAATATAAAAAAAAATATTCACATTTATAATTCCATATCAAAACTGAATTCAAAAGCCTAGTTTAAAATAAAATAAATCCCCAATCCCTAGTTTTTCTTTTGCGGCTTTGTTTCTCTCTCTTTCTCGGTAACCCTTTTTCTCTAATTCTCTTCTCTATTTATAAGCTTTAATTGAGTTTGTTACCTATCTTTTTAGATTACTATATGTTCTCTAGGTTTGTTACTAATCTTTTCAGATTACTATTTGTAGCTCTAAATTTTGTTACTATTCTTCCTATAACTACATCACCTAGCTATTCACACCTCCCTCAGCTTGAATTATTAAAACACTACTTAGCTCACTAACTACACCTCTTTTCTACCCAATTTTACTAATCCACCTCCGTTCGCACTCTATTTTCTTATTCTCTCTAAAAACTCTATTTATTTATTTTTTTTAAACATTATTTTCTCCAACTCTATTTAATTAAACTACTACCATTAATTAAAGCTCTAGTTTATATATGATACCCTTATTAATTCAATGTCTCTATCCCAATTAACTAAACAACCTCACCCAAACATGTTAAAATGGATTTAATTCAAATAAAAATAATAAAAAAATAATAATGTCAAACAATCAACGCTAATAATAATAATAATAATAATAATAATAATAATAACATTAATATTATCTAATAAGTATATTAATAAAATAATATTAAAAATTGGGGTGTTACACATAACCTTTGTCTCACTGCATTGTTTATTATTTAAACTCTATATCTTACATTGTTTTACAAAAAGTTTAACTTCCACGCCAAATATCTACTAAGTAATTCAAAGTTTTTTTTTTGAAAAATCAACATCAAGGTATGCAGTAACAACTTAATCCCATTCAATATTCAACCTTAACAAGTTTTTCTACAAAAATTATGCATTGTTAATTATTTGGAGAATTTTCACTGAAGACATGATTCACTTAATGCACCGATAAAAGACCAAGGGAGTCTTTAAGTGCAATCAGGGCCCAATCACAAATGAGATCATTTAATGTAAGATGATTCAAAGGGTTGGAAAACCAAGAGCATTCTAGGAAGATTGAAAAGAGGAAGATCTTACCATAAAAAGAATTTCATTTTAGTCCTCGTGGAGAGTATAAGCATATAGCTCAGATAATACAAGAAAGGAAGTGGGACAACCTAGAAAATTCTCCCAAAATGTTCAGTTCTGACCTGATCAAGGAGTTTTGTGCTAATGCATACCCTGCAATAGAAGACCATGTTAGTTATACCTTTAGGGTAAAAGGAAAAGTTGTTAGGTTTGATCGACACATCATTAACAGTTATTTATGAATAACTGTGTGAAGGACGGTAAAGTCCTCCTTATTTAGGTATAATTATGTGAAGGACGGTAAAGTCCTTCTTATATCTTTGTGGTTTGATACAATTCTTTGATGAATTGGCATGATACTTACTACTCTGTTAATGATGGTAAAGTCCTTCTTATCACTAATCCCCACTTAAACCTTGATCTAGATAACGACCTCCACTTGCATTCAACCACAATTGGTAGTCCCATAAGCTTTCAAGTATTGTCCTTATCCTTGCATACAACTACACTATGTAGTCCCACAAGCTTTGATCTTTTCCTCTTCGACCTTCAAAATATCTTCCTCCCTCTTAAAGATCCTTGTACTTAACTACACTAGCTCTTTTAAGCAGTTCCACAAGTTTCACCATATCCTCTTCATCCCCCGAAGTGATCATGTATGTCCTCTTGAAGACATCATTGCCTCCAATTACCCTTGGTCTTTTAGGTAATCCCACAAGCAGTACCATATATTCTCCAACCCCTAGAATGCACCAATTCGAACTTGAAGATTTCATATCTCTCAACTGGATCATGACACACAAACACTTCATAGTTGTACCATTTTGGTGCCATGATTAGTCTCCTCCTAGTCCCATTAGTGAGAGACTCCACCTCAAGTTGAGCTTTCTATACCTCAATTTCCAAATTCATACATCACTTATGCCTTGCACCTTGCAACCTCCACCTCTAAGATTGACCAGGAGTGTTCTTACCTCTGCCTTTCTAGATTGACCTTGAGCATTATTATCATCAACTTTGCAGGCTGATGTAAACACCCCTTCTATTGAAGTTCAAGTTGCATGTGTCATCGTTTCTAAGACGAGATAATCCATCTTGTTCCTAGTCCAAGCAAAACACCACCAAAGTACCTGCATCCTCATATTCCTCCAAGGCAATCACAAATTGAGCGGAACCATCATTGCCCCTAACTCAATACAATTCTTATTTAACTGCCTGGTCTTGTGACACTTGAATCATTTATACTTCAAATTGTCACCACCCATTGGTTTCCATGATTTCCCCTACTCCCACCTCTTCATCTTGAGACACTCAAGTCTTTACCACTATCGTCAACCTTAAAGTGGAAATGCCTTATTTACCACAGTGTATGGTATCCTCAAAGTTTTCAAAAGATCTAGATAATGCACACCACAAGAATGAAGTTTTTTTCATCCTCGATTTTCACTTCAATGTTCACCAAATCATCAAGGATTTGGTTAAACTTTGTCAATTGCTTTGTGATGGTTTTGACTTCACAATCGTTAATGAGTAGATTTTTTGTGTCAAGAATTGTCTATGAGCCAACGACTTAGTCATTTACAACAATTTCAACTTTTTCCACATTGACGCCGCGGTTGTCTGCTTTGCGATTTCTTTTAAAAAAAATATCTATGAGGCACGAGACAATGATACTATAGCCTTTTCCACCATCTCGATCTTGTTTGTTTGTGACATGGTAGCCGACAACCCAACCTCAACATTCAATGCTTCTGCACACTTTTTTTGAATCAAGACTACATGCATCTTCGCCTTCCACAACCCTAAGTTGTTGTCTCTGGTCAATTTCTCGATAACCCACTTGGTACCCATGGTGCTTACCTAATGATTTGTTATGATTGCCTCAAATTCGACACTAATTGTTGTGAATTGGATAAAAAAAAGCTCACATCTTGAGGAGAGAAGTATCTTTAATTCACCATAAATGATTTCTTTAGAAAAAGAAACTAAAGGGTTACAAGAAATTAGTTTTCAACCATAAATTCTAATTTCTACTATTTTCCTGAATGTCTTCTTGGGGCTAAAAGACTCAATGATTTCACACCGTAGGTGCAATGATGTTTCCAAATCCTATAATCTATCCCACAAACCCTCAACATTTATCCTATTGATTCCCTAAAGGTTTCCTCTTTTGACCTCTCTAGGTTTTCCTTTTTCTACCATTAAAACTATGCTGAAAACTTCCTTTTTATAGACCAGGGTGCAAAACAACACCCCCGAAACACGCCTTTAATAGCTCTCATGCGCATTGGCAGAATGACAAAAAAAAATATTTTAAAGCACTTTTCAACAGAACTCAAATTGGATAGTGATGGAGTAATCACAAATAGTGATGGAGTAATCACAAAACAATATTGCCATGGAGGATTTCGTGGGGGCACTCAGAAGTCGTTTTAGCAATTAAGGTTACAACCATATTAGGGAGATATTGAGGTAGAGGGTGATCCACATGAGAAAAATTTGTAACAATCCAGCTCCATTGAAAGAAGAAAGAAAAACTATAGTTTATGGTTAGAGATTACGATGTTGAACGCCAGTCGAAATCACAGATCATATCCATAGATTTACCAGTTGGTACACGAAGAGAACTCCCCACGCTTCTCACACTATCGAAAAACTACAACTCCACAAGGAAAGTAGTTGCATTTAGCACGAAATGAGGTAGGAAAAAGAAAATCAATTGTGAGGCATGATGAATTCACGGATAAAGATCACCATGAGTCATCACTTTGAAACCCTAGTAGAGCCCACAAACGGCACAAAAATTATACTCCTTCCGTTGTAAAATGAGTGTCGTTTCAACAATTAAAATTTATTTTAAAATGAATGTCACCTACACTTTTCAATGTAGAATTATTACTTTATTTTCAATTGTACTCTCTAATTAATTGAGTTTACACTACTTCTAAAGCATTACACCAATGGTAAATAAAGGTAGTTTAGTAAAATTGTCATGTTTTTTGACATCATTATTACATTTCTTAAACCGTGTCTAAAACCTTAAACGATACTCATTTTAAAACGGATGAAGTATGAGATATGGTTTATGACATCAAGTTGTTTTAATTTCATTGTAAACTGATGTTTTTAATACTCCATCTGTTTCAAAATATATGTCGCAGTCAACCACTGCACACATGCCAATATACAACTTTGATCATTAATATCTTTGATTATATAATGAAAAATTATAAAAATTTAATATTTTGAAAATATTCATTGAGACAAATCAAACAACATCTTACATGCTAACATTAGTATTTATATATTAGTTAAAACATAAGGTCAAAGTAAGCTATGTGAATAGTGCACATTGTAAAATTGTGATATGTATTTTGAAACGGAAGAAGTACCATTTTTACCGTTTTCAAACAAAAATTAGAAAATTTATTAATGCAATAGTTTTTTTTAAAATGTCAGAAGAATTAAAATTGAAACAACACATTATCAACACAAGGAGTGCTAAGATTGAAAAGAAATACAATAATCAAAAATTAAAAAAAAAACACCAAAGCAACAACACAATCATACCCAAATTAAAAAAAAAAATATGAACTAGGTAAAACCACTCTAAAACTTCAAAGAAAACAATTGCAAATGCAATAGATATATAATTTACATG
>Ga0228710_1011596_pt1 | contig 11304 bp, 9 predicted proteins | sample MedpolnodulmetaG_FD_177995 | JGI IMG/M metagenome (GOLD analysis project Ga0228710, IMG submission 177995) | Root nodule microbial communities from Medicago polymorpha collected in Santa Monica, California, United States - pink nodules | ecosystem: Host-associated > Plants > Roots > Nodule... | reverse complement strand
CTAAATGAAAGGCTATTTCAGAAATTTCACCCATATCCAAAACCATGATCAGCTTTGAGATCTCAGATACACATATAATATTAGAAACACTCCACGTTGAAGTACAATAGAACAACTAAAATAACTAGTTCAGTTTAAGAGCTTCAATCGAAACAAAGTATAACATTCCACAATAGAAAAACTAGCTCAATGTTTAGTAAGAAGAGAATAGACGACGAGAAGGGATCGGGTTCAATTGTATCTATGTTTTTCTATAGATAAAAACCTAAAAACCTATAAAGGCCTCTTTTCAAGTAAAAGAAACAAATAATTGTCTCATTTTGAAACCAGGAAACAGCAGCCCCATAAATTGTAACTACATCAGCCCCTATAGTCTCTAAAATGAAACTACATCACTACTCCAAGAGAAAATCACATAGTGCAGGAAAAAATAGCAAGAAAGACCTATTCATAGTCCTACTCAAATCATCAAACCACAACATCGATACATTTCTCACATAATCTGAATGAACAAAATTTCACCTAATGTAGAAGTAATGACAAATTATTATTGAAGAGAATTGAGAATAGAAAACAAGGAGATTGACTTGCCAGTAGTTGTAGCTGTAGTTGGATGTGTATTATATGGTTTTTTGATTGTTGGGTACACCAACCCAACAATCATGTAGAACATGTTACAGTTAATAGAAGTAGGAAAACAAAGATTAGTGAAAAAAGACAAAAATTACCAAGAACATAAACAGTTGGTGTGGAATGCCCACTAGAAACAACAAAGTAGAACAATTTGATGCTACCTATACCTAATCAAAAAGCTACCAATGAATCAAAGGTAAAATCTACGTAAGAATACAAGCACTAAGAACAAGAACCTTGAAAATGAATTTCACAATGTGTTTGTGGTGATTACTTCTTGAAAATAAAGAGAGGTCCTTCAGTATCAGAAATAGATGGAACCAAAATAGCCTGGAATCAGAAATAAAGAACATGAAAATAAGAACAAAAATACATAACAAGTTCATCTATATCCAAAAATGTTAATCAAATTTTACATGTAAATCACACTAGCACTAACTTTCATGAAACAACTCAGCAATGTTTACACATCAATTTCAAAATCTCTTATTACAAATGGAACAAAACATCAACAACATCAATAGGAACTCATCAAAGATTAGTTTTCATTCAACAAAATGACATAATGGAATATAAAAATAAGTGCATATTATCACAATAATTCGATCAATTACCTCAAGGTCAGCTTGAATAATCCACCACATCCTGCAAAATAATTAATTCAAAAACCATATATTTAATTAGTGAAATATAAAATTGCATATGAAATGTGAACATTGCTAAATTAATATTATACCTCTACCCAACTCTTGTTTCTTGAACAACCACCAATCATAGCAGACCAAGTAAACAAATTCCTCACAATCATTTCATCAAACACTTTATGTGTCTTCTCAAAAATTCAATTTTCAATAAGTAATGAATGAATTACCTATTTCCTCGAATGAAAAGCTCATTGAATGAAAAGCTCATGATCATGACAACACAACATATCACATAACACTTCTTCAACAAATAAATAACTAGATTAGGCTAGTAGGAATTTACTATTGATAGCACTAAGTCCAAACTGAAAAAATTGACCACATCTAACTGTATACCAATACACCAATAATGATGAACTAGGAACTACACTGTCGACACCATACGTAGTTTACACACATTCCTCACAGACATTTCATCAAACACTTAACTTGCATTCTCCAAACACCCACATATAGTACAAATTAGATGCATATGTGAAGGAATCTACTTGACTGAACTTTGTTTTGATACGGCGGCAGAGTGAGAAATACGATGGTGAGGTTGTGATACGATGGCGAAGTCAGAAATACGGTGGTGATGTGAGTGATACGATGGCGAAGTTGCGATTGGAGTGAGAGGATTCACGGCGAGAGTGATCGGAGAAGTTGCAATCGAAGTGACGACGCTTTTTGAGGAAGTATCGTGACACTTTTCAATCAATTTACTTTGTAAAATGTTTTAATTTTTACAACTATTATCATTTATAATTAAAAAGAAAGGTAATAAGTTTACTTTTTAAAATAAAGTTTACTTCTTGTCAAAAAAAAAACATAAAGTTTACTTCTTTTTTTCAAAAAGAAAACATAAGTTTAGTTTTTAACAAAAATATATGTATAATAAAAGTTATATAAATAACATATATCATATAAAATACCCTTTTAAAAAATATAATATAATCCCCTAAATAAACATATATAATATAATAAGAATGCATTCAAATATAAATATGCAAGGTGCGAGAGTTTTCGAGAGGGTTGCGATCGGTGAGAGTGGCAAATAAGTTGAAATCTGAATCTGAGACGCGCGATGATGTTACTTAGCACATAAAAATTCTAGACAAGTCGTTTTGTTTTCAATTTTTACAAATTTTAGATTAAAATTACAAATGAAAATTAAGAATGCATTTCTTTTTATCTAATTATAAATCAAATTATAAGCTATTAGTTATCCGTTATTTTTATCAAACAAAGTCTATATTATTGTAAGGGGATTGATTGTCTTTTTTTAGTTATTTCAAAATCTAGTTGTCTATTTTTAGATAAAAGAGAGAAAATAACTAGATTGACTTTGCACATACACAATAAATGTGAATGTGTTCTATTCGACATACAATTTGTAAGTCTTTCGGTTCAATATTTGTAATGTTATGTTTATTCTCAAAATATTTCAACATTGAATATAAACCAAAATATATTAATTACAATCAAGTTTGACAATTATTTAGATATATGTTGATCTGGACTTAAATTTAAAACTATAGATTCTATATTCAATATCTAAAATTTAGAAATTCGAAATCTTACAAATTTCAACAAAATAAACAAACTGTAGGAAAATCCGCAGGAAAAGACATGGAAAATCGCAGGAAAATCCACAGCAATACCTGTGAAATTTCCTAATTTTATTTTTTTCTACATAATTTGTCATCCATATGGCACGAGTGATATAAAAATGAAATAATTTCTCTATAATAATTGATAGGAAAATGCTGAAATACACGACAATGTTTGTCGTGTAATTTGCACAAACAAGTACATTGTCGTGTAATTTGCACAAACAAGTTTGTAACTATCATTTTTTTTATACTTGTCTTACCTCACCATTGCTTTGGTAACATTGTTTTTCAATATATAATATTGAAAGTGGGTTATGTATGTTAGTTATTGTTTAACATTGTTTTTTAATAAAATGAATTGGGTGTTGTTCAACATGTTGTGTGGCTTTCGTGTATTGAGTTTATTGTGTTGTATGGCAGCGCTCTGATTGATTGATAACAACTTATTTATATAGAACAATATTCAACATCAAAGTCATTATTACATATATGTGCATAAATATAAAGGGATAAATGTTTTTGAGTTGTTTTTGTACTTTCAACTATATCCTTCATTTAAATTTTTATATTTACAATTTTATCCCTTTTACTTTATTATTAAAATTATTGATAAAAAATTAAATTCCTTGAAAACAGGAGCAACAAAGCTACAATAAAAATTTAAATTATTGATTAAAAACATATTTAAATTCTGTGTATATATATCTATAACAATATATAAAGAAGGGATAATAGTATTTTACTCCATGTAATATGAGTCATTTCCTGGTTTGCCCCCTCTAAATTTTTGTTTTGGATTCGGTCCTTGTAAAATAAATTTGTTTCAAAATACCCCTATGGGAACTTGGGAGAGAATATTAATGAGGAAAAAGTGAGGGGCCTTTTCAGTGTGTATGCAAAACTCATCCTTTGATGCAGGCTCTTTTGATCAGTTTACGTAGCATTTTCAGTGTGTTTGTATTTTTCTTATTAGGTGGAAGAGTCAAGATTTGTGTCTTTGAAGCTAAGAATATACAGGGAATTGTGCTTTTGGTGTTGTGAACTATGGAAATATGGAATTGAGCTTTTCTTTCTTTTAAAATGGGGTGGGGAGGGATTTATTTATATAAACAGGGAAGGGATAAAGAAACCAGCAAAGTAGATTGTTGATTTTGAGTAGATAGTGTAACACCCCTACTTTACATTTTATTTTATTAAATAAAACTATTAAGCGAAGTGTAATTATTATTATTATTATTGGGTGTTGTTTTGCCTTTATAAAATGAGTTGTTGCTGAAAAGAGGATATGTAGTAAGTGTTGGGCGAATAGTGGGTTGAGGAATTAAATGAAAACAAAGAGAGGAGTTCGGGCACGACGTTAAAAGAGTTGGCGGTGTAAAAACTAAGTTTTTAATAAGTGGGGGAGGGACGGAGTAAAAGAGCAATGATTAGCAGTGGAAAATAATTGTGGCAAGCATTGACCCAAATATAAATAGGAACTGAGAAGTTAGAATAGTCAGTTACTACTGAACGTAAAAAGGAAAAGAAGATACCAACAGAGGAAGAGGAACCATAGTACGAAAAGGTCAAGCCAAAACCCAAATTTCTCAAAGGATTCGAGGTAAGGGGGAAAATCTTTTCATCTTTAGGGTATCTTTAAAATCTAATGATGAAACTGTTTAATCTTATGAATTATGATGTTATGTTAAGGATTATGGTGAGATTTTTGGTGATGAACAGAAGTGATGAGAGTTAATAATGTTGTTGAAAGATTAAGAATCGAAGGAACCAAAATTAGGGTTCATAAACTTCCATGTAACCATGTCCAAATAATTATGAAAAATAATGATGTTAGGGTATATGTTATAATCGTAGGAAATCAGTAATAAGAACCGGTAAGGAGTAATGTTGAGGAGTGACAATCATGAGAATGAACAACAATAGAAAAATTGAGAAAAACTAGGGTTTTGACCAAGGATTAGAACACATATAAGATTGTTACTATAAGATGAATTGAGGGTAATTTAGTGTTTGAATTTTTGGTTAACCTTAGGGTGATGCTTAAAGAAGATTTGGGTGAGTTGGGGTAAAAAACATAGCTTAGGGGAGCTCCTATGGCAGAAAATCGCAAAACCTACGTGTTCTGATGCTGTCAAAATCATGTCGCGATTTTTACAGGCGTGTCGTGATTTTGAAATCGTGCAACGATTTTTACAGGCGTACTGCAATTTTTTAGGCAGTAGCTCAATATTTTGCTGAACATAAAATCGTGTCGTGATTTGCAGAATCGTGACACGATGTTGTAAACCCATTTTTTCATATTTTAATGTTCTTAACATCCCTTGGCAATCTAAGAATGTTATAGGTTCAATATAATCATCAAATCAAGTTGTGTAAGTATATTAATTAGGCTAGAGGAGTATAATAAGATGTCCTAAGAATGAGTCCTAAAACAAAGGTGAATCTATAACATAAAATCGTTTGAGAGGGTAATCAATGGATGTAGAAAGAGTTGTGAAAGAGAGAGGATGGTAGTGAAAAATGAGAATGATGAAGTGAAATGTATTAATGATGAAAGTAATATTATTTATATATGTTAAAGATGATGAAAATGGTGATATTTAATAATATTTGGTGATGAAAACGGTGATGGATAATAACGGTGATGGGTAGAAAGTACGGTGATGAAAGAGCGAGATATATTTATATTTGGTGATGGAAATGGTGATGTTTAACTATGGTGTTGTTTTTGTTTTTATTGTGGTGTTGTTCATAACTAGGGAGAGTCGTGCATTAATAAATGATGTGTTGATGATGTGCTGATGTATATTTACTTGACTAGTCGGTTCCCATGCATGCATAATAAAATTGAGCCTAGGAAAAATGGTGTCGAATTGGTGTTGAAAAGTCCAGTAACATACCTCTGACAATTTGGTGCTGAAAAGTCCAGTAATATATTTCTGGCAACTTGGTGATGATAGGTGTGGTACCACATTCATATAGGTTTTAGGAAGAGTTCGTATGCATTTAAGTGACGTGCTTGTACTTGATGTTTTTAAATGCGAGAGTAATTTGATGGTGTGATATATGACATGTTGAAAAAGAATGATAATTGTTGATGTTCTTGTAAATTTGGAACATTGTTCTTATGATATTTCAATGTTGCGATTGTTTCTTTATTACTATGTTATGACTGGATTTCTCACCCCTTTGTTTGTTGTGTTGTTTCCCTTTGTGGTGGCTGTACTTTGAGTGCAGACACTCAGGTTGACGAAGAATAGATGTGGGACGTTTTAGAAGGTCGACACGGGAGATGCCTCCATTTAGTTCTTTTATTATTAGCTGAAAATAAAATGTAGTCGCTACGAGCTCTGATTCCTGTAACACTAGGGTTGGGGTCGACGATTGAATCCTTATTGCATTTTGAGTTGGATTATGGAAATATTGATATTTTCTATTTATGATCATCAAAAAACTTGCATGAGTTTAATTATTGTGACCTTTGAATACTTTATTCCACTACGGTGAATTTATCTAATGAAAGTGTTTATGACCCAATGGTGGTATAATATTGAGTTATGTAACATCCTCGCTATTAAATATATTATTATTGTTTTAAATTTATTGATAGGAAATAGGGTGTTACAGATAGGATATTTTTGGGAATATAGTTAAATTTATTTTCGTATAGTACTAAGTTGTTCTCATTCGCTATCATTGAAAAATGCTTATAATTGCTAGATGCTCAGAATTGGGCAGAAGTGTCTTCTTATGCTACTTAGAGGCAACCTGAGCTTGAAGCAAGGAGCATTACACAGGAAATAGGTAACGTGTGATGCTCTTAAAATTGCACTAACAAGTTAGATCCAGGGTATTTATTTCCATGTTTTTTTCTCTTGAAATTGCAATCACAAAATTGAAGTTGAAATTGTTGTATTTATTCGTTCATTGATCTTGAAATTCATGTTGGAGGCACGTGATAAGTTTATGTCATTGAGAAAAAGCCCTTAGTTTGAGTATTACTAGCGGATTTCTCGTTTCCTGCAAATTTGTCTATTGTTTTTGCTGCTGGCAAGAGAACTCAAAAACTGACCGATTGTTTCCTGCGGATTTTTCACCCTTCCTGCGGATTTTATCGTTGGCAAAATCCCCAGGAAACTCAATTTCTGCGGAAACTTTATCAAAGTCCGCAGATAATTTCTGCAGGAAAATCGAGAGTTTCTAGTTGTTGATGTTTAACCTTTTTTTTTTATTAAAAAAGACATTTGTTCATTCAAATAGATGGAAATACATTAAACAACACAAATTCAAACAAGAAAGACGGAGTTTACTATTAAAACACTTATATTTGATAGTGGTTTCAGACGTAGAAAACTAAGTTTGTGTTGAGTTATGAAGGAGACGATGAGCATAAAAGAACAAATATGAAGTTGAAATGAGAAGACACGTTTTTAAAGAAATGCAGATGTTCCATTCAGGTTGCATGGTTTTTTAGTGCATAAAAAATATGGAGTCTTGGTGTTGTTTAATGATTGCATAATCATGCGATGCCGTCAAAGTTAGAAGGTCATATTTTGGTCAGTCATTTAAATATTTTATCGACTTTAAAAAATAGATGGAAAGACAATGGTTGCAAAGCAATTTTACAATCCACGTCAAAGATACAAAAAGACCATCAAAAGTTGGTTAACAAAAATAAAGCAATTGTTAAGTGTTTGAAGAAAACAACTATGCTTTCAAGTATAATTATTTGGTGAGTCAAGAACTGTTCAAGGAATGTTTGACATGTTTTTGGTACATCCTAAACATGTGAAATTGTTTAACACTTTTTCTACTCTTTCGTTACAACATTTCACATACTTCCTTCGATTACTAATATAATAAAAAAGAGCTTTTATTATTAGCTTTTCCTGAGGAAATTTCCGTAGGAAACATTAATGGGAAGGGGAAACATTAACGGGCAGGGGAATCTCTCCCACTCTGACCAAAAATTTCCTACGGATATTATTGGCTTTTCTTGAGAAAATTTCCTACGGTCTCTAAAATTCTCAGGAAATAATTACCTACGAAGGTATTACCTGCGAGAGAAAATCCTTGGCAAAATCGGCAGGAAAACTGTTTCCTGCGGATTTATTACCAGATTCCGTTGGAAAATCCGCAGGCAAATCGAGAGTATCTTGTAGCGAGCACTTATAAGATTTATTGAATTACTTATATATCCAGTATTATAGATCAAATACGTCAATTATTCAATTAATAACAAATGGATTTTTTTCTTCTTATAATAGTGACGGTAATGAATATAAAATATCAATTACCAAAATGTATTGTTTGAGATAGTTTGCATTAGTCAAATAACTCAATACCCAAAACACCGTGAGTCTATGACTCACATTTTGTCAGTGGTAATACAATAGTTAAATTGGCATATTGGATTCAAGAATTCAATATGACTTTCAATTGGAGTGTTAGTGTCAAGTCTGTCCAGAGATTTTGCGTCCCATCTCAACTTCTCACGTTTTTTCTTCTACAAATTCTTGAGAACAAATTATGTTTTAATAAATCACTTTCGTATAAGAGTAATCAATTTTATACCTTATGAGTTTATGTGTGTTGGATTCTTAAACTGTTTATCTATGGTCTATTACCTTTTCAACGTTATCATTTTTTTGGTCATGCCATATTTGTATTGCTAGCTTGGTATAAGCTTCCATGTTCATAATTAATTTTCTTAAATTGATCATATCATCATTAATTTTTTAGTTCCAAAAAAGTACCAAAAATGAAGCCACCGGAAACCTCTGTTCTCTCTCCTCACCAACTCTATCCGGTAGCCTTACCTAACCTCCGATGAACCTCCGGCGCGTCTTTTTTCGCCGATTTACTCTTCGATTCATGCAGTTTTCTACCCTTTTTCTTCATCCTGACTCATTTTCCAGTTGTTCTTGTCCCTTTTGTTCTTCGATTGGGTGTTTACGTCCCCTGTTCCTTTTAAGTTGGTTTTCCGGTGTAGAACCTTGTTGTTCCATCGTCTTTTCAGTGGATTTATTTAGTTGTCTCTTAATCTCTTGCCACCTTCCTTAGATCTAACTTGTACCCTCACTGAAGCTCTTTGGTTAGGGTTTTATTTTCTGGGTTACGTGGTGCTGCACTGTTGTGCGTGTGGTTATCAGTGGCTGTTGTTGGTTGTTGTTCTATGTCTGTTTTGATGGCTTCGTCGATTTGTCCGTGGCCGTTTCTCGCAGCAGCAGAAACGGTGGTGCCAGAAATAACCAGAAAATCCTTCGCCCAAGCTGTGGCGATGGATTGTGATTCCGAAGTGACTCAACTCCCTCCGCGTGTTGTTATCGGTGATACTGTTCGTATTCGAATCACCCAAAAGGTGTATGAAGCCGAGTTTAACGACTGCAGCACTCATCTACATGGAAGAGTTACTATACAAAAGAATGAAGGCTTTGAAACTCAAAATGAAGAGTGTGTGGGCGAATTTGAGCAACTGGAATGTGACTCCTCTTGGGCGGGGTTGTTTCGAATTCAAGTTTAATTTGATTATAGACATGAGGCAAGTTGTAGCGCAAGGTACCATAAATCTTAAGGCTGGCATTCTAAGACTATTTTGTTGGTCACAAGACTTCAATGCCCAATCTTAGCAGCAAACGCACACGCAAATCTGGATTAGACTGATGCACTTGCCCTAGGAGTATTGGAGGGAGTAAACACTCCTTGAGATAGCATCGGGGGTTGGTACCCCTTTGTTGATAGATGATGCTACGAAGACTTGACTTTTCGGAATGTATGCTAGAGTGTTGGTCAATGTTAACATGTCAGAAAAACTCTTTGATTCAGTGTTGGTTGAGAGAGAAGGTTACACATTTCCTGTAGAAATTCAGTATGAGAGGCAACCCCTCTTTTGTTCACATTGCAAGACATTGGGTCATAGCATTCAGCAATGCAAGAGGCTAGGTGTTGGAAAGGTCAAGGAACCTTTTGCACAAGGTAAAAAAAGGGTGAGTCAACCTCAGGGTCCAGCCCACACTTCTGAAAATCTACATGCCAAGCATGGTCACACATCTAATTCTGAAGCCCCGCTGTCATTTGCCCCTCAGACACATACATCACCTACAACCAATCATTCCACAAACTTTACATTGCAGGGAGCTACATTCACCCAAACTATGCAGCCAAGTACCAAGAGAAAAAATGTTTCAGTATCATTCAGGGTTCCCGATTTGAATTTTGTTAGTAATCATCAAGCTAAGGACAAAGCAGTTGTTAATGAACCCCCTTTTTTGGCTCCTATTTTCTCTAGCAATCAAGAAGCTTTGGATGATCAAAGTCTTGACTTGCATAACTCCTTTGATATCCTGGGGGTTGAAAAAGATCAAACAGATGCTAGGAATTTAGTGAGCTCCATCAATCTAGAGGTGTCTTCTTTTGAGGAAGGTAGACCCTCGGAGATTGTGGGAATCACCACTGATCAGCAGCTCAAGTTGAATGATTAGAGGCGGTCATTCCCCATCACTCCTTCAACCTCATCACAGCAGGATGACAATGTTGGGCGGCTTTCATTGCCCAGTATCTTGCATGCTACCTCCATTAGCGTTGTGGATTTAGACATGTTGAAGGTTTGGGCAAATACTCATGGGCTTACTCCTATGCCGCAACCTATAACTACCATCTATGCTAGTTTGACAACTGACAAGCTCCCTTCAAGCCAAACCTTGGTTCCTTCTTCGAAATCCTCTCTCCATTTTGCTGCAGCCCTAAAGAGTGTGCAAATTCTTTCCAAATTTTGGGGGGATGAAGTAGATGGGGAGATGGAGGACACTCACATCCCTGACAAGAGACTAGAGGTGGAAAACTGTGCTGAAGCCTTTTTATCCGACTTTGAGCAGCACTATCCAAGTGTATATGAGAGTACTAAGGCAGAGAGAAAGAAGAAGAAACAGATGAACAAATTGAAGCCTACTAGCTTTAACTCAAAAGTGTGCTGAAGCCTACTCGTGCCCAAAAGGGTACCTCCAAAGATGTCTTGGCAGATACAGAATAGTTGGTTCAATTGCAATAGAATAACTGGGAATATCACTACTTTTGTTCAAATTTTCATAGAGAGGTAGTCTTGTAGCAGTTGATTGGCAAGAATGGTCATTATTTGTCTAGTTTTTCTGTATAATGGTGGTCTATGACACCTCTTTCCTTAGGACCTTTCCTTCTTGGGATAGATCCGATTTTTCTTTTCATAGGTTTTTTCACTTTGTGACTGTGCTGTATTGGTTAAGGCCTCTCCTGTCTTTTACAATTTAGTGCTTTGATAAAAAAAAAAATCTTAAATTATGAAGTTTGCATTTCATATATATATATATATATATATATATATATATATATATATATAT
>Ga0228710_1011595_pt1 | contig 11306 bp, 4 predicted proteins | sample MedpolnodulmetaG_FD_177995 | JGI IMG/M metagenome (GOLD analysis project Ga0228710, IMG submission 177995) | Root nodule microbial communities from Medicago polymorpha collected in Santa Monica, California, United States - pink nodules | ecosystem: Host-associated > Plants > Roots > Nodule... | reverse complement strand
TATCTTATAGGAAGCAAAACCCTTCAGATTTTGTTGACCAGTACTATTCAAGGGCAAAGTATCTAGAGTGTTATGGTTTTGGAGTCAGTCCCATCAATGGCATGGAAATGTGGCCTGAAGTAGACATGGAAGAACATTTGCCACCACACTACAAAAGAGGACCTGGAAGGCCCAAAAAACTGAGGATCAGGGAGGTTGATGAGCTTGGCACTAGAATGAGAAGACCTAGAGTGAGTTATAGATGTACCAAGTGTGACAAGTTTGGACACAACAAGAGGAGGTGTAAAAGTACTATTCAGGATCCAAATGTTGCTAAGAGAAAGGTATATTTTTTTGACTTTTTTTAACTTTGTTTAACTATGTTATTTTGTACACATCTGATAAAGTATGAAATTGTTATAGAGAAAATCAAAGAAGCAGACTGAAAGTGGTGAAAATGAGCATGCAAATGAAAATCGTGAGACATCTAATGCTCAGACTGAGGCACATACTGCTGAAAGGGACAACTCTGATAACCCTGCTAAAAGACAGGTAATTTCTTAGCACTGCATATCCATTAGTTTTACCCATGGTAGTGTGTTGCAGGACTTAAGTTATATTGTTTTCTTATTATTTTGTAGAAGCAAGATAGTTCTCAAAATGCTTTGGAATCACTTGAAGATGTGTTTGATGACATTCCTGATGCACTGTTTGCATCCATTCCTGAAATCTCTATTTCTACTGCTACAACCAAGCAATCTCATGTGTCTGCTGTTGCAACTGATCATTATGTGTCTGTAGCTTCAACTGAGTTACCTGCTTTTGACACTACTCAAAGTGGTGTTCCTGATGTGTCTGCTGTTGCAACTGAAGTTCATGTGTCTGCAGCTGCAAATGATTTACCTGATGTTGCACCTGGACCAAAGATGCTCAATGGACCATCTGTGACAATTGCTTCTAAGTTGAAGAATACAGTCCAAAAGGTTAAGAAGAGGACAAGTGATAGGCTAAGGAAGCTAAAGACAAAGTCAATTAAAGGTCCAGGGGCTACTATAGATGCACCAATGGTGTTAGATGAGTCTGAAGAAGGGGTGTTAACACAAGAAGGTATTGCAGAGAAGGAAGGAGTAGTTCTTCCATATATGAGAACAATGCCAACTTTAGTTGCAGAGAAATAGCTTTATTTCAAGTAATGTGTTAGTGTTTTGTAATGACTTTAAGCACTTTCTGTGCAATCTTTTGAAACTTTGTTGACTGTTATGACTTTTTAAGCACAATGGGTGCAGCCTTTTGAATGCTTTGTAATGTGTTTTAAACACATTTAATAGTGGTGCTAAGTGTTTTGTACTTCTATGTAATGACTTATTGACTATTATGTTATGACTAATGCACTTTATGTGCTCTTTTCTTACTGATTTTACTGATGCCAAAGTTAAGCCATAATGTAACAAAACAAAAATATTTCATTCATTAATACCAATCATTACATCATACTAAGTTATAGATGTTATAAAAGGTCATCTTTGAACACATTACATTTCAACAGATTACATAAACTTCAAAACAACCAAGAAGAAAATCCATGACAACACTAATAAAACAAGTAGGCCAAAGCTTTTGCTTCTTTCAGATTGCAGCTTTTTCTTTGTTTTTAGGTGCTTGGTTGAGGCCCTTTCAGTCCCATATACCTTGCATAATTCCTTTCCAACTTCCTTGCCAAGCACCCTTAGACATTCAGATATCATAGCACAGTTCTTGCAACCATCTTCAACATTCTTACAAGTCAGATTCACCATGTTGCTGCTTCCAACATCATAGCCAGTTGAACCTTTTGAGTTTTGCAATGTAGAACCAAGTTCATTGTCTCTGCTATTTGCAGCCAATCTTTTCAACAGGGCTTTCACTCTTGGTGTTTCTAACTCATCACCCCATATGAACAATTTACAATGATCTTTGTTCTACATCAAATAATTACAACAGATTTACATGACAAGAAGATGAAATTGAAATAAAAAAAAAAACATCTAGAATTTTTACCTCCCAAAAATTACAGCATCTCCAAAATTTCCTCTTTGGGTTTTCATCTGTGTTTGATACCCACAATCGCATAAGCCTGTTGCACCCACATTTGGGTGTTTTTCTTCCATCTGAGTTCCCAATTGATGATGCTTTGCTTCCAGCCATGTCAAACCCTAAAAAACAAAAATGAAGAATAAGAAATCGCGATGAGGAACAAATTGGGAAGTGAATTCGAAAACGAAATTGCAGAAGAGGATTACGAAAATGGAGAAGAAGAAGGAATCACGTTTCTTGGAAGATGAAGAAAAGGATTTGTATGAAGATCCTTTCCAAATAGGGTTTTTATTTTGTTTTTAAAAGATTTTAAAATTTTAATGTTTTTTTAATTATTAAAATGATTTTAATTAAAAAAAAAGGGGAAATAGTGATGTGTTACATAAATACACATGTGTCAGGCGAAAAAAAATAAAAACTAAAATAAATACACAGTGGCACGCCACGTCAGCATCAGGAGTGTGTCAAATGGGATCAGGGGTGTTTTCGAAAGAATCTTCATATTTCAGGGACAGAATCTAAACTTTTCTTTTACAGGGGAGAAAACCGGAACTCGCCCAAATTACAGGGGGGTAAAGACATATTAACCCTAAAAAATATTGTGTTTTGGTGTAACATTGTTTCTTCCAATTTTACCATTCACTTAATTATTTTTTACAATGTTATCGTTTTTTTGTTGGTACAATACAATGTTATCGTTTATTGTCAATAAAAACGGAAGGACATGACACCTTAATGACCGTCTTGGTCTTGACACTAGTAATGTTTAAACAACTAAATCAATTATAATTGTGAGACTTTTAATATATTATGAAAATTTGAGAGTTATAAAGAAATGACAAAGGATAAGGCTTAGTTAAAATAAGAGTTTTGCTAGCGAGTGTTTTCGGAACACTCTTTAAGAATCCAAAATTTATAAATTATTCTTTCAAAACTTAAATATTACAATTTTTAATGTATTTAATCCACTTTTTATAACGAGTACCCCGAACACGGGGTGCTCGTTAGTAAATCCCTTAAAACAATGGGTAAATACATTGACCTATCTTGAGTTTTCACTAAACAACACAAGACTTTTTAATTTTGAAAAAACACTCACAATCCATCAAATTAAACTGTTAACACAGTTGGTGAGAGAAAACAATGCAGCTCTATAATCTACCACTTCTGACGCTCTTAGAAGTGTGACCTAGCTTTATATATTTCCCACAAATTCAACTGAAGGAGATTTTATTATTTTCCTTTGAATTCTTTGCATTTTCCTTCCTCAAAACAACACAAACTTTTATCAAAAGAAAAACGGCACAAACTAAACCTTTCCCTCACAGACTCCGTGATTGAATATGGAAGATTGAAAATCCATTAATTTGAAATACAAAAAATTGTAAAGGAGAAATAAAGGGAAACTGAAGGGAACTTAGTGGGTGGAAGAAAGGAAAAGAAAGAAAATATCAGCACTGCCCATCAAAAATGGAGGAGGAAGGTTATGATCAATGTCACATAATTCGCAATTCCTATCGCTGTATGGGTTCGGGGTCGTGGTATGCGACATGAGAAGAATTTGGTATGCAAGTACCAATTCATGGTCCGCAGCATGTCAAAGAGAATTATGTGACTATGGTTATGAATTAGGGTGCGTGGATCAAACGATTACAACACAATAAGAGTTTGCAGGCCGAATACAATTGCAAATAAGAAAAAGAACAACAACACAATAATCCTAAACAATTACACAGTTAAAGTACAAGATATGATTTGCTATCCTACATAATATGATTTCCTGTCAATGACTCACAAAATCCGCGAACTTAATTACACGATATTCTTTGCTGTCAATGACTAATAGAATCAGCACAGCACTTACATGTGATTATTACATGATTCTGAATGAATTGATTTTATAAAATTGACTGTAGTTAAAAGTGAGTTGAATGTAAAATGTTTATACACATTAGTTGAAGAAATAGGAATGAGTAATCTGCAAAGCATACAATGGAAGAAAAAATAATTACTGTGAAATTGACACTTAACTGATCGAAAAGTTTAACATGTAATGCAACTTGAATATTACTATCCTGCACTTTATTTCATACAACAATTCAAGAAAAAATAGACAAAAGTACCAAAAAACCTGTCATTTTATAGATCAACCTAGTGAGATGATATTTTAATCAATCATCTTTCTGTTCACCTTTAAACTCCAATTCATCAGCTTATTGTTGCTGATCATCAAATGGAAGTGAGATTTCATGTTTCTGTTCATCTTCGAACACTAATCCATCACCTTGTTGTTCATCATCATCCAATGGAAGTGAGATTTCTTGTCCTGGTAGCAAGAAGATGTTGAATCTTGAAATTAAACCTTAATGATCTTTTAACAACTCCGTCATTCCTTCTTTCACAGCTGCTCGATCAATTCTTTCAACCGAGAAATCATCTAGAATTTTCAAAAATTCATCATACTTCTCCCTCCTGTCTTGAAACACATGTTTTACTTCCATAACAAACGCACTGCTTCACCAATCTTGGCATCTACTCTGCGTCTCCTCATCTTCAAGGGAAATGTTAAATAAATAACTCTGTTTAATCTGTTCCAATTCAAAATTAAACCAAACCTAAATTCAAAAGGTATAGAGGGAAGAGAACATAAGAATATGAATGAGTTAAATGATACCTCTGTTAAATCTGTTCCAATTCAAAACAAAACCAAACCTAAATTCAAAAGGTATAGAGGGAAGAGAACATAAGAATATGAATGAGGCAAACGAGTGCCTGAGATGCGCCGCGCCGCCTGAGATGCGCCGCGCCGCCTCAAATGTAGAGTTAGTAGAGAATTAACAAACCAACTACCTATTAACAAACTTAGGGTAAGAATAAAGATAATTACACTAAAATATTTGATAAAATAAGACTAAAGGGGGCCAACAAGAAACCGAATGAATAGGGGCCCAACACAATAAATGAAAGTTAATTTGTAACAAGCCCAAGCCCAACAGAGGCAGACCCTGTCATCGACTCCATTGCAATTGAACGGGAGGATGAGGGGGAATAGGAAAGAGATGTCATCGACCATTCCACCTTGATCAACCATTCCACCTTGATTCCACGTTGAGTTAGACGCAACCCAAAATTTTAAGATGATATCATAGTTTCATATTCAATCAATGTGAGACATAGATTTTTCACTGAGTAGGATCTCAATTGTGGACATGAGAAATTTTTCTTGAATGAATGGGTTCATTTTTGGGTCAACTAAAATTTAGTCAAATCGATGTTATAAAATATAATTAAAGATGCCTTTTTGGCTGTCAAAATAAATTATTTTTTTCACAGGGTATGTATTATTGAAAGATATAAATGAAAAAAAAAGATGGATGTAATGAGTGATTCATTTATTGCTTAAAGTTGAGTTGGGGTGAACTTTATCCTTTAAGAAGCAACCTGATACGCCTTAATGCTGAGTCCCCTTCTACATCTTGAGAAGATGAGCACAATGAAGGCAGCAGAAAAGGACGAAAATTGGAGGAATTTGAAAGTGCAGACCTGCATAATTGAGAATAAAAGATTGTCCTACATGCCTTGTACTTATTTCAAAAAGGCATAAACCTCTACTTTGTAATAATTTCATAAAACAATTCAAAACCAAAACAAAATGACCAAAGCTCCTGCACATTTTTTGAACAACTGAGGAGGACAGAACCCAATCATGACAGATCACTCTTACATGGTTGTGTTCTGGTCATACTTATCATTGTTCATCCCTGAAGATTAACACAGTAATAATCAATGAAATCAAAAAGCTCAATGTTATATATACTGATAACATTGCCCATTTTCTTATAGATCTACTGCAACAATTAAGATCCATCATGATTGTAGGGATCAGGACAATTGTCTCAATCATATCCACTTTCTAACTACTATTGAATGTCATTCTACTTATAGCTCTTACAGCAAAAATGATAACCTCTTTCTTGTATTATGTAAGCCAGAAAGATTGACGATTTCAAGATAAGAAACTTTCTTGTATTGGAGAGAGAAAAACATTGTCCCAGAAGGCCTCATGCTTAACACAAAAAGGTTGATGTACCAAAAGTGAGTTGTGAATATCAATTGATACAATACTATGTCTATTTTATGGACTAACAAGTGCCCCTAGAATACTTGTTAAGGAACCAAATATACTAAAACTATTTCAGAACTTGTCTAACAACCACTTGAAGTGTAAAAAAAATGCTAATTTCAAATTCAAAATTTATTTTTTTGTCTGTTTGAAAGAATTTGTGGTGTGCAAAATATAAGATGGAATATGATTAACCCATAATAATCATCTATGAAAAGAAAAGGAGTTGGTAATAAACTTTATAATTACACAATACACTTACTAATTAACTCATAAGTACATGATCACAAGGAATCATTCTTTATTAGTGATAATAACACAAAGACAACATCTCATGATGATTGCTACTATTGCAATCTAAAACAGTACAACACAAACACATAAAGGAAAAACATTTCCTTACTGATGAAGAAAGGAAGCCAAATGCTTGATCAATTTCTGACCACTCTCAGATTCAGGATTAAAGATATGATAAACATGATCTTCATCTTCTTCTTCAAACAATTCCAATTTCCCTTTCCAACCATTCTTCTTCACAAGCTCATAATACCAAACCCCTCTCTCCCTCATTTTATCTTTCCCAGCAACACAAACAATCATCCTATCACAACCAAGTCCATCCAAACTAGGTGCTCCTATACCCACAGGATTAACCATAGGATTATCAATTCCACCAGGTGCTGATGGATACACAAAATTCCAAACGGAAGAGTAGAAATCTTTATGAGAACTCTTAAATTTAACACTTTCCAATCCAACAGGGTAGGAACTATAGAAAAAAGGATGTTGTAAAATAGCTCCTAATAATTTAACATCATTAGGTAAAGCTTCAGAGCCAGCACGCATAGCAATGTTATGAACTATGTTACCACCAGCACTAGCACCACCAATGAAAACTCTGTTGAAATCACCGTGGTTAATTAACCACGGTTCCGCGTTAACAAGGTTTTTCGCAGAATTAGAAGCAACCCATTGAAGTGAATTCCAACAGTCATTATAACAAGCAGGTAGAGGGTGTTCTGGAGCGAGTCTGTATTCAACAGAAACAACTATTGAATTTGCTAGTGGAACGAAGATGTTGAAGTGTTCGTGGTGGACTTTGGAGAAAGCGGATTCGAAGAAGAAGCCACCGCCATGGAAGAAGACTAAGATGGGAAGTTTTTGAGTGTGAGGGTGAGAGATTTTTGGGAGGTAGATACGAGCGGAGATGTTGGGGTTTTGAGAGATGTTGATGTCTTTGGATGGTGAATTTGGGTGGTTGGGATTGGGTGGTACCGTCGGTGGTTGCCGTGGACGGTCGACGGTGCCGTCGCTGTAGACTGTAATGTAGGTTGGAATTTCAGAGATAATGTGTTTTGTTGCATCGGTGGTGGCCGTGGATGCCATTGATTCAGAGATACTAGTAACAGGAGTGTTTGGATTTTTACAGAGCAAATGGTGACTAGTCTTAACTCGACATTATAAAGGTCACTCAGAATTTCGGACAAAAAAAAAAGTTCATTTGGAATTAAATACAAAGAAAGTCTTTCTACACACTCTCATTATCACTTTAGTCTCTGACATTAAATAATGTTGTTAACTGATGATGTGGCACAAGTTTTATGATGACATGACATATAAGGTGTCGTAGAGACTAGAGTGGAAGTAAAAAATGGTCACTTTGGTCTCTGAATCAAAAATCAATATCTCCAAATTGAATCTCAAATCGCTAAGTATGATCTAATTCTTTCTTTTGTTCAAAATCAACTTGTCATTAAACATCAACTCACTCATTGTGCATATTTACTATCAATTAGGTCTTAGAGAGTAAACATGTATTCCCACCAAGATCACTAGCAAGTTGTTAGTTTAACAAAATGCTACCTACTAATAGCAATAAGAGACATAGCGCAAGAAGCAGGAATGATGCAACATTTGATATTTTGGATATCTCTCTTAAAAGCTTGTAAAGTATAGGGTTAATAGGTCTTTATCCCCTGTAATTTAGGTCATTTTCAATTTTTCCTCCTGTAAAATTATTTTTTTGATTTACCCTCTGTAAAATATTTTTGTTTTGATTTACCCCCTTAACAGGCCAAATAAAAACGAAAATTTCTTGAAAAATAAAATAAAATTGGTTTTTGTTTGGCCTATTAGTAGGGTAAATCAAAACAAAAATATTTTACAGGGAGGTAAATCAAAAAAATAATTTTACAGGGGGGAAAACCGAAAATGACCTATATTACAGGGAGTAAAGACCTGTTAACCCTAAAGTATATAACATTTGTCAAAATGATTCCATAATTGAATATCACAATGTTTCCATAACATAGCTATCAAGTCATTACATAAGTCATTAGTGTCAGAGACCTAACTCATAGTAAGTATGCACAATCAAGGACATAACAGTAAGTTGGTGTTTAATGGAAGATTGATTTTGAACAGAGTAGATAATTATATGACACTTAGGGTTTTGAGATTCAATTTGAGGATATTGATTTTTGGTTCACCGATCAAAGTGACCGTTTTCTACTTTCACTTTAGTCCCTGTGACACTTCATATGTCATGCCATCGTAAAATTTGTGTCACATTATCACTTAACAGAATTATTTAACGGCAAGGACTAAAGTGATAACGGAAGTGCAGAGTCAGTGACTTCTTTGTATTTAATCCTGAGACAGAGACCTTTGTGACAGCGAGATGCGGAGTCAGGGACTAAAGTGACCATTTTCTCGATTTTTATATAGGATCAAGAGTAAGTGATTATTTGCGATGACAAGTCCAACCCAATAACACACAATCAAAATTAGAAAATTGCTCTTCTTCCATCAAGTTTTGCTCACTTCCATACAAACTGATGAAAATACACCAGCGTGACTTAGCTCATGCAAATGTTAAACGCAACATGACTTAAGCCAAGTTGAAATGCAGCGTGAGTTAACTCACGCTGATTACAGTTCAACGTGAGTTAACTCACGTTGGGCCTATGTTCAAAACCAAAACATCATAAGCACCTTTTTCCTAATTTCCTTCATTCCTTCGTCCATACATACATCCATTCCTCTCAAAAAATACATGTTTTCATCATTCATTCATAATTTAATTATGGAAAATAAACTAAAATTAACAAAAATGTCATAAAAAATGCAAACGCGTAAATGTAAAAATATAACATCCATATCCCAAAGTGTCAAAAAAACATCTAAATATACACAGATGTCAGGAAAACACTAAAAAAAAAACACTACTATGGATTATGGCTCCTAGTCCTCCTCCACGAAACCGGCTCCTCCTGCAACATGTGATACTCCGACAAGATGCCCTTCATAATGGCGGAAACGAGAGGATTTGCAAACACATCAGGAACCTCCATAGCGTTATCCACTCTACGTTTGATGTTGTCGATGATCTGAGTGGATTGGGAACCTGTCTGACCCACAACTGCTCAACAATAACCTCCTCGTAAAGAGGGGCAGGAGCTGTGTACTCAACAACGGGCGCAGGCACACTCATAATAGGATGAGATAAACGGTAAAACCATTTGATACCTTGTACTTATTTCAAAATGGCATAAACCTCTACTTTGTAATATTTTCATAAAACAATTCAAAACAAAAACAAAATGACCAAAGCTCCTGCACATCTTTTGAACAACTGAGGAGGACAGAACCCAACCTTGACAGTTCACTCTTACATGATTGTGTTCCGGTCATACTTATCATTGTTCATCCCTGAAGATTAACACAATAATAATCAATAAAATCAAAAAGTTCAATGTTATATATACCGATAAGATTGCCCATTTTCTTGCAGTTCTACTGCAACAATTAAGATCCATCATGACTGTAGGGATCACGACAATTGTCTCAATCATATCCATCTTTCTTGTATTATGTAAGGTAGAAAGATTGAAGATTTTAAGATAAGACACTTTCTTCCTTCAAAAAAAAAAAAGATAAGACACTTTCTTGTATTTTAGAGAGAAAAATATTGTCCCAGAAGGCCTTATGCTCAACACAAAAAGGTATGTACCAAAAGTGAGTTGCGCATATCAAATTTTTTTTTTTTTAAATGATAAGAATATTATTAATTCAAAATATGTCCCAGAAGGCCTTATGCTTAACACACAAAGGTCGATGTACCAAAAGTGAGTTGCGCATATCAATTGATACAATACTGTCTATTTTATGGAGTAACGACAAGTGCCCCTAGGATACCTATTAAATAAGGAACCAAATATACTAAAATTACTTTGGAACTTTTTTTTGAGGGGAAAATTATTTTGGAACTTGTCAAACAACATTAAAGTATAAAAAAAAAATGTTCTTTTCAAATTCAAAATTTATTTTTTTTGTTTCCTAAACAATTGTGTCAGGAGCACGGCTAACCACAGGCCCCGTCTTGGGTGCACAACCAGTTCAACCAAGTCGGGTCTTGAAAAGTTCTGGGTCTAAATTTTTTTTTTTAATTAAGTCCAATATCCACACCCCACTTAAATAGAAAAAATATATGACAAACTTTTTCCTTTTTCAATACATGTTTGAGTTTTTTCTAGATTCTAGTTCTCATTTATGGACATAAATACGATGTTATCAAACCACTTTCAATTTATATAATCACTTAAAAACAGTCAATAAACGATTCGTTTTCCCTTTCCCACAACGGAGAAGTGACAAATCCAAACGACATCATTAGAGGTAAATTTCATCTCTCTTTCACTTAATTATTTTTATTTTGTTTCATGTTTAAAAATTCTTCTGATCTAGAGTCTGAATTTTTATTTTCCTGGAGACATATTTTAAAAAGAAAGTCGAACCTCCTATTTCATAGGAACGGGGCCCTGGTTAAACATGATCCTGTTTTATACGAACTGTTTGAAAGAATTTGGGGTCTGCAAAATATAACATGGAATATGATTAACCCGTAATAATCATATATGAAAAGAAAAGGAATAAGTATTAAACTTTGTAATTACACAATACACTTACTAATTAACTCATAAGTACATGATCACAGGAAATCATTCTTTATTAGTAATAATAACACAAAGACAACATCTCATGATGATTGCTACTATTGCAATCTAAAACAGTACAACACAAACACATAAAGGAAAAACATTTCCTTACTGATGAAGAAAGGAAGCCAAAT
>Ga0228710_1011594_pt1 | contig 11307 bp, 1 predicted proteins | sample MedpolnodulmetaG_FD_177995 | JGI IMG/M metagenome (GOLD analysis project Ga0228710, IMG submission 177995) | Root nodule microbial communities from Medicago polymorpha collected in Santa Monica, California, United States - pink nodules | ecosystem: Host-associated > Plants > Roots > Nodule... | reverse complement strand
CACTGATTTTTGAATTTCGAATTGAATCAAAAAAAATTAGGGTTTTAAGTTTTTTGAATTGGGGAAGAACATTGACATCAATTCATGGAAGAATTTTGGGGGATTTTGAACTCTAGGTGACAAATTAGAACATTAGGGTTTCAAATTTGTATATTTGGGGAAGAAAGACCCGTTAAAGAGAAAGAGCCGTTGGGAATTTTCTGAAAATCAATCAATTTGGTCCTTGGCAATTTTCTGAAAATCCATCAATTTGGTCCTTGGAAATTTTCTGTAAATCAATCAATTTGGTCCCTGCTTACGTGGCATCTGACGTGTTAAGCCTTGTAAGAGGTTAACGTTACACGTCACCTCTGTTAACAGACCAATTTAACGGAGGGACTGATTTGATTGACATTTTGTAAATTCATAGACTAAATAGCTATTTCGCAAAATTCAGGGACGAATTTGACCGATGCGTTAAAATTCAAGGACGAAATTGAGGTATTAGTCATTTCTCAAATTTTATTATTGAATTGTAGGTGAAGTTTAACATGGGAAAGGATCCTTTCCCACCATGAAAAGAGTAACATTGATCTTATCATAAACTCTCCGCACTAGATTTTATTATTAAATTGTATGTGAAGTTTAACATTAGATAAAAGAGTAACATTGATCTTATCATAAACTCTCTACACTAGATTTTTTTTCACTTCATCTTCAACCATGAAAACAACCCAAAAAAACTTGCTTCTTAAACAAAAACATAATCAAAATTCTTGGTGTTGTTCTTTTAGTATCTTAAAGAATAACTCATGGGTTTACCCAAATTTAATATTTTTGCTTCCTCCATAAATCATAATAAAAATCAAAGGAAAAATCAACATTCAATTCCAGCAACCCAAGAATCAAAGCAAAATCAGTGCAAAAACTTGCTTGTTGAAACCTCTTGTTTCTTGTAGTTTCACTTTAAAAAATACCCATAACCTATTGTTTGAAATTAATTAAAAAGGAATGATTTAAACTGAACATGATATGAACTCATTCTATCAAATTTCTGGATTTCCATTCATCTCCTCTGCATAGACATCGATTGCTGAGTTATTTATATTATGGGTTGTCTCAATTGTTCCTCTACTTTTTTCTTTCATCTTTTTCTGTTAACAAATTACTTGTCAGAATTGAAAAAATTCTTTGATTTTGTTCCTCTATTTTGACTGTATTTTAAACTGATTGCTGACCCTTTGACAATTTTTCCTTCCATGAAATGGGTTTGAGGTTGAAGATAAGATTTCAATTAAAAATGGGTTTCAAACTGTACATAGAGCTAATGGTGGTGGGATGCAGCGGCCAGCGGCTGTAGATGATGAAAAAGGTTTGGAAAGAGAAGCCATTAGATTAGGTGTGAAGAATGTGATAAGGTTTAATAGAAGTGCGCAATCTAACCATTTATCTTAAGTGACTTATGATGGGAAAGGCACCTTTCCCATGTTAAACTTCACCTGAATTGTAAGCAAAACAGTTTTTACATATAAAGAGTTTTTACATAAAGAGTTGAATTGGAAAAGAATAAATCATACCAAAAGTTTGTATTCACATAGTATATTTTATATATGCAAATGGATATATGGACTCAATGGTAAGTTTAAAGAGGCACTGCACATCAATCAATCATTCTTTGGGTAAATTAAATATTTATTGCCTTTCATCTTCACTAAAAGAGTAAGAGTATTTAAAGAGGAAAAATAATGTGTAATTATTTTTATTATGGAAAATGCATAGAACAATTTATTCAAGAAAGATTTGGCTTTCCATGGAGCATGGATAGAACAATTTATTCAGGAAAGAGAATAGAAGAGGTCCACACCTTGTTTCAATCATAGACAATGGAGAATATGATCACAATGGAGAATATGATGACGATATATTAGTCTATTCAAGAAGGAGTTAGTATCCTTGAGAAAGAATCATCTCCCCTCACTTGGTTACTTTGGGTATCGCCTAACCGTCCATCATCTAGCTATTGTGATCAGCTAACAATATAATTATGTTTAGGTGTAAACAAACACCCCCTGCATTGTATTATCTTTTGGACCTCGGGCAATGAGATGATGTGACGCAAATACCAAACTTGTGTGCTAATAACGTCATCAATGTGTCGTAAAGTATAAAATGAATCGTCTTTTGCAAACATGCATCGTCCGACCAACTACCATCGTTATCAGGTTTTCAAACTTGCCGATTTATATTCCAATTAAGTTTTTGAATCTCCTCATCTTCCTCGAATAAATATGAGCCTAACCATTGCTTATAAGCTAGTTAATGACCCAACTAGGCGTACTGGGTAACTCTACTTCTTCTGATCCAACACGAGCCTTGATCCTCGTTCTTACTTTAAGTTTGATATCAAGTACAATAAACCTCTAACTTTTGAAATTTATTTGCCACCAAGCCTTCTGTTCTTCACAACATTTTGTTGTGAAGCAAGGACAAAGTTTCACATTACCACTCTTGTCAAGGTAAAATCGTTATTCATATTAGTCTTTCTCGTATATTAACCTTCACATATGATGATTTTTTGCTTCATCCTTTTAGGTTAAGAAAGACAGTCCTCCCATGCGGCATATAGAGCATTTCTAGAAGGATGGACAAATTCGAATTTGGGAAAACCTTTGTTGAGATACCTTTTGTGGAGGAGATGTCAACCTATAAGTTTTTGTCCCAATCGACCACATGCGGAAGAATGGCACCATCGAGAGAAGTTCCTCTTTGTAGGTTTTTAGAAAGAAAATAAATACCTAGATGATCTCATTTTCTTCCTTTTGATGTAAAATTTGGCCAGATATCCAACATATAAGAAATAGAATTGTGTCTTCAATAAACCTTACCATTTTTTCCTTTTGTTAATTAAGCTTTCAATAACTCCTAATATTTTTAAGGAATAAGGGTATCAATCTAGAAAAATGAAGATGAGAAGAAGCGCAACAAGCAACCTCTAATTCGCAAATATAGGTCGAGACCTCATGATATGCGAAAAAAGGAAAATTCTAACTCTAACTTTTCTTGGAGCTCCGTTGTGAAGGTAGTTCTTTTCCTCCTTTAGCCGATCTTTTATGGAATCCCTTATTTCCCTTGTTATGCGAACCATTTGTCGCGGTCATTTTCGGAGATCAAGCTATTGATTAGCGTTGACTCACAAATTTTATTCACCACCGAGCTTTAATTTTTTCCAAGGGAAATGGGGAAAAGTTCGAATAGACCCGTATTGTAAAGAGATTTAAGGTTCGGGGGTTAGTTACGTAAAAGGAATGTATTAACACCCTAAACGTCTATAGTATCCTATAAGAACCTCTTGCTTTATTTATTTGCTTAAAAAAATTAATGTGGTGAGCAAAAGAAAATGTTTTTTTTTTTATTATTTTTTGATTTCGAAAGACAAGTGTCTTTTGCCTGCATACCCGCGAGGGATCAAAACCACGTAGTTCAGGGTAAAAAGCTGAGTGATTTGTTTGATTTTTTTTATTTTTTGAAAAAAAGGTTTTGAAAATAAAAGCCAAATGGCAAAGAGAAAATTTGTTTGTTTTTATTTTATTTTAAGAAAGGGTTTAAATATACTTAAATGCATTGAAGTTTTTATTAAAGAAAGTTAAATAAGAAAATCTCTTAATAAGAATCAAGGTTTTTTAGGAAAAGAATTCTCTTTTTGAAATTTATTTTTGGAATAATTGAATGTTTTTTTGATTTTTGATTTTATTTTTAAAGCCTGAATTAAAATAACGATGAATTAAACATGCGAGAGTTCCGTAGTGACACTAGGTCAAAACGAATTCCTTTCCCTTAGATAATAAAGAAACTAAACCTAGTATTTTTTTGCATTTTTAATACATAAGAACTAAACAAATGATAAAGTAAGGATAATGCATATTTTTGATTTTTTTTTTATATTACAACTTCCTAAAATACAATCTAAACATGGATAATAAACCGAATAGGGACTATGTTCTTAAGACCATTCTTAATTTCGAAGGGACGTTATAAACCGAAGGGACTATGGCCTTAAGAACACTCTTTAAATCCGGAGGGACAAAAAAAAGAGGGAGAAAAAAAGAATAGCTCGTCAACACAAGCTAAATGAGGGAGAAGAGAGAAAAGTTATTTAACAACTCAAGAGAACTTTTGGTGTGTCTATAAGTGAAGAATGAGAGCTCTATTTATAAGCTCAAAGGTTGATGAAAATGAAAATTAGAGACCGCTTTTGGCCATGAATGGTGGCGCTGCTGAAAAGAAATTTCGGATTCCTGGACACTATTTTTAATTTTTTTTAGACTGATTAAAATAAAACAAACAGAAAAATAGAATAAATAATAAAAGAAAAGACTGAATAATAAAATAAAATAAAATAAAAATAAATGAAAATAAAAATAAAATAAAATAAAATAAAGATTAAAATGAAATAAAATAAAATGAATAAAAAGGTGGGCCCAAAGATAAACTTAAATGAGATATTTTAAAATAGCTCTCTGCCGAAATTTTTCTTGAAAAGTCAAGGAATATTTCGGGTCAAAAGAGCGTGTGAAAGTAGGATCTTAGGTCAAAAACTGGGATATGACATTGTTCATTATGCATCACAAGTTGGATAATGTTTGTTTCCTCATTCTTTGGAGGAATTCGTAACTCCAACATAAAAATTGCTCACCTCTCTATCTTAGTCACCTCCTCCCCTAGTCTGCGTCCCTGATGGATAAATGAAAAGGTATTTTGTTGATGTTGGTTCTTCTTCATCAAATCATTTTTCTTTCAAGGAGAACTTAGCTAAATTGAACACAATGTTGCAAAATTATTTCCCTTTATAGACCAATAAGATAGTTGCCTTTAGAGCGTGGAAATCTTGGCTAGTGGAATCCAATGAGATGTCTTCTCCTTCTCATGAGTCAATAAAGGACCTACTTCTTGAATTGGGGAAAATTTCAAATGACTCTGGTCTTCTGCCCTAACATGCTTGTATCTTTGGTGATCTTCACAAAATAAACATGTTGAAAGAAGAAAAGTCATACTTCAACGTCAATTTCTCTATGCTTGAGTTGGAGAAACAAACAATGCTCTATCTCGTCAAGCAATGACTAATATGATGGATCTCATGTTGGATCAACGTGAGACTATAACGGTAAAAATGGATCGGCTGATCCCCGAGTCCTATATGTTGTATGGGGAATTGAAGATGACCATCAACCAAGAAATGAAGTTGTATTCTATATCCATCCTTATTGATTCTAACCTAAAAATGTTGTTTTCTCATAAACTGATCCCAAATTCGTACCTTGAGACCAACGTGAAGGATATGGACCTTAAGTGGTTGGTATGGGATCATTTGTGTTCTTTATGGCAATGCGCAAAGGTCACAGTGCCCGTTTCTCTCCCTAACACATCGCCCACACCCCCTTGAGATTGTGGTGACCATGGAATAAAACAGAAAACACTTTCGTATACTTTCCATTTATGAAAAACAACTATGTAGTCGGCCATTTGCGACTACCAAATAATTTTTATTTGATGCACAATATTTTATTTTCCATCCATGTTCTATTCTGCACTTGCTAGCCGATAGGTTATTTTATTTCATAAAATATGTGAGTCGATGGAGATATAAAAATTTCATATAGTTGTTTGACATTTTTCATGCCTTCAACTTTCCCAATGAAGAACTTGGTGCTACCAAGTACAGTAGATAAATAGTTGTCTTTTTTTAATAATAATTAAAATAGATAAGAAACTTGCATTCCAATCTTAGTACAAAGGCAACCATTAATAATAATCAACAAATAGAATATAATACAACTAACTAATAATTCAGCTCCCTTGTAGCATATATCTTCAGAAGAAATTATCAGGGTCTTTATTATCTACTTTCAACTTTGTCACCTAAAATACAACAATACTTCCTCTTATTTGGACATCATGTACACGTTAACCGATCAAACATGCTTCAAACTCTTGGAAGAATAACTATTCATCGAGGACATCATAAAGATGTCGTAGGTCGGCCTAATCCTTTGGTTGGAAACCTTCATTACAAAGAGGTTGAAGGCTTCCAATACTCCTTTTATACGTTCCTCGTGAAAATTGTTGGGACATAGGTGAGGTAAGTAAAAGAAAGCTTCAAACATTTTTAACTCTAGTCATAAATGGTTATTGTCAACTTCCATGAATGCAGGGGGTTGCAAGTTTCAATTGTTTGCAAACTAGGATTGATTTGTTTGAATCCCATATATCTTTTTAATTGGATTAACAGAAGTTTCCTACCAATTATGACCTAAGAGCTCTATAAACGACAATTATGATTATGAGACTGTGATGTTTCTATATAATGCTCTTTGTATTTGTGCATATACGAGGTATGTGCTAGAAATTTTCAAAAGACGAACCATAACCTAACTCACGTACTTTAAAATTCATGATAAATTCAAGATAATTAAGCAACATCCATATTGTTCCTGTTCGAATTAAATGAAGGCCATCATTCTTATGCCTTAACCTATAGAATAAGTCGATCTCGAGAGTTGTGAGGCCTAGAGTCTGAAAACATTATAACGATCACAACATATGAAGATTAAATAAGACTTTTTGAATAAAGAAATAACATTAATTAAATTCAACAAACAAATAGTGGTTCCTCTTAAAACTCTAATCGTATATTGTTTTGTTAGTTATGGTAACTAAATACCAAGAATAAATAAAAAATAAACATATTGTTGAGGCAAAATCCCTAAAAAGTCTTAAGTTATTAACTAATACATGAACAAAGTATAAACCAAACCAAGAATCAAGTAATCAAAGAGCATTGAAGACTATGAACCCAAACAGAGTTCATAAGGTTGTTGAGAAGGTTCATCAATACCAAACCAAAAAATTAATGTTTATACCAAGAACATGCAAATCACACATGACATAAACAAGCCAGATGCATACAAGAGTTATGAATTTAGATCAAACAAACTTTAAAATCATATATGTTATTAAAGTCAAAGAGTACATTCATTATTCATAAAGACAAAATGAACAATGAAGTACAAACACTAGAAATATTATTCTAAATCATGAAATAAGATCATCCTAATTGTTATACATGATATCCTTCATTCAATTTTAATATTAGGATTTGATTGCATCGAATGAAGTGCATATAAATTATGCTAAGATGAAGAAATAACACAGTGATGAATATCAAAATGTTCGTATCAATCACATGTTTTTAACATGACAAGGAGCAAAGTACAAGAAAGCTAAAAAGCAACAGGAATTTAGAACCGATGTACACTCGACACGTGAGTGAGAAAACGCTGTTTATTGTATACAATTCTCAAAAAGCACGAGCATGAAGTGACAATACCATTTTCCTCTCTATTGCACAAGATAAGAAAAACCATAAAGGTATGAACCAAAAAAAACATTATGAAGTTCGTACGCAAGAACCCAAGACTCATTAAATCTTAGAGTGCGTAACATTTCTCTCTTATCTCTTAAGACAAGGTTCCTGTTCTTAAAAACTCTCAAATACCTTGTGTAGAAATTCTCAACTAGCTTTAAGATTGTAAAGTGAGGTTGAGTTAAAGAAAAGTGTAAAGTCATGTGTGACTTAAAAACAAAAGTTGTAAGCCTACTGAGACTTGAAGAATACATATTGTAAACGTTCCCAAGGGTATATAATTGTAAGGTACATGAGTAGAGAGGTCTCTCTCAAGCCTTATATGAAAACCTCGCCTAAAGGAGGCACTGAAGTAGAGAAGTCTCTCTCAAGCCTTATATTTCCATACTCTTTATGTACGGTACACACTTCACACACAAAATTATTGATTCATTATATTCAACCTTATACTAACTCTTCAGAACTTTATGAAGTTAACTATAACATTCATCTTCCAAGTTTCAACTTGAGAAATATTTTTAAAAGTCTCAAGATGAGTCAAAATATAGCGGGTCTGAAAAATGACGCAAGAAACCCAGGTTCCCTGTTTGTAGCACCACTAGCCACATAAATGAATGATGGAAAAGATATGATCGTAGTGGAGTTGCGCACCAAGTACAATGTCAACAAATCATGTAGTGAAAAAGGAGACTGACAACAGAACATGGAGCGCGGCGATCCCCTCAACGAGAGAAACTCACACATCATTTGTAAAATCAACTGAGCAAAGGTTTAACACTATAGGCCATATCGTTTGGCTAATAGAGAATAGTTTCACTAAAAATACTCAACCCATACCCTATAACTAACACATTCAATCAATCAAACAAACAAACAAACAAATTTCACATTTTTATCCCTTTATCTTTATGCCTTTATCTTCATTTTTATGCATTTCTTAGTGTAACTCAAACAACCCAAAAACAACCATAATGAACTATCTATTGGAGAAGTTAGAGAACCCGTAATAGAAGGACATAGTTAATCCCTCGTCGTTAGTCACTTGATGCAAAGAGAATCACAATTGAGGACATTTAGCCGAACATCGACTAAATTCTTGCTCCATTAACAATCCTAAAATGTGTTTTTCGTTGGTCGAGTTAGTCTATAAAATTACTAACAAAATAGACACCAGGGGCGTTTACAATTTCGTTTTAACATTGACAATATCCTACATATTTAGTGACCAAAATAGTTATTTGTCCAAAGTTTTTCTTTTTATTATTTATGTTCCGTTTTTTTTTGTCCTGTTCCGTTTATTTCTTTTAATATTAGACAAACAATAACATTCATGCATGACAGAAATATGAAATCAATTAATCACAACACATGAACATTTAAATTTTTCATATCACAAATTTAGAACATGAGAGTATTAATTCACATTACATGTCTACACAAAAAAACCACATTATAAAAATAAGATCAACACAAAATTAAGGTGTTTCTGCCGGATCATAAAATGTAGTAAATTCGTTGCATCTTATGCCACACCAAACTAGAAAAGCTGTGATTAATATCCAGCTAATCTAAGTTTTCAAATCATTCAATTCTTTCCCATTACGACACATATATAACTATGGATTTTCATGTAGGCAAATGTTAACATTATTAGCAATTAAATTATGTTAGTTCTCTCATATTGAATTGAGGATCATTTCTTTCAAACTCCGCCAACTTCTCTTAGTTTATCAGTCAAGCTACCTATGCCATACTATGGATTTTCCTTCAAACGAAAAATATACGTATAGATTTAATTATAATATAGTGTAAAATATTTTTACACATGTATTTAATCAAATTACTCTACAATGTCGTCCCTTCAATTACTTCATAATTATTTTTAATGACAAAATATATCATATATACATATATATATATATATATATATATATATATATAGAGAGAGAGAGAGAGAGAGAAAGGTAAGCATAGGGGGTTATATCTCAAATATTACACCAAAAATAAAAATAAAAACACCAAAACATCCTGCGAAAATTAAAATCAACGACACCATCAATTTTCCAACACCACCAATAGAGTTCAATTAAGCACCCGACAATGATTTGTAACTTCAAACGTTCAAATTCGAGCACCACTCAACTTCCGGTCTATCAGAGGAGATACCAAACTAGCCTAAAAGGACATGAGTCAACAAACTGGCTCCCGATCTCGAATCAAAAGTGATCGGTCCATCAGACTCCCGACACAAATCATTAAGGAACCCCTCAACTCACGAACCACCAGAGCAGACACCTTAATCTGTCCAAAAACTCGGCCCACCATTATCCATACGCCAAATTCGTAAGACATAAAAAAGGTGGAACAACAGCGCAAATCGAATCAGCTCGAACATAAACAAACCAAAGCAAGCCACAAAATCAACCTGCATCACCACTACTTGAACAACACCAGACAACACCAATCCCTACAGACAAACCCAAGAACGCGTAGGGAGAACACCCAAAGGCCATAACCGCCACCAAAACCACCATAAGCACAACCACGAGCACCGATACAACACCACTCTTTGAACCACATCTAAACCACCACCACGCACCCCAACATCACCACCAGAGATCCACAGAAAACATGCGAACACCCATGTGTAAAACAAATAAAAAAAATGCTAACTAGTACCCAAAAACACGAGTTAAGAAAATCAATATAAAAATATCTTATTGAAAATTGTGGAAAAAAATGAAGTATTTAACTTTTTAAAAATAAATAATTTGATGTTTTCAATTAAATTTTTCTATTTTTAACTTTTTTTTAACTAGTGTTCCAGGAACACTAGTTACTATGACCCAATAAATAAATAAAAGGTCTTGCTAACAAGGGATTTGGATTCTCTCAAAAAATTTCTCAAGTTTTCTCCAGTTTCAATCTCCACCTTTAAAATACAACAACCATTTTTTATTATAATTTAATTATCACTTTCTCTCTCATGTTTGATGGTTGAGATTCCACTTGAGCAAACTTGAGAGAATTTTCAATGGAAAGAATCTCAATCCGCTAACAAGTGCCCTTAGGGTACTAGTTAAAGATTCTAAATTAGAAATAATTGATAAGTTTTGTAAGAGCCCGATTTTCGCTAGATTTATTCTATTATTTATTTATGTGTGTTTATATGTGCTTATATGTGATTAATTGCCTCTGTGTGTATTTTGGGTTAGGATTAGTGGATTTCAGTTAGAAGGGTATTATAGTCATTTTAGATTCAGGGGTATTTTGGTCATGTTGTGAGCAAGGGTAAATTAGTAATTTCATGGTGAGGGTTATTTTTAGTGTTTCAAGTGAGAACCATTATTTTTACTAAGTTACTATTCGGTAGTGGTAATTAGTTTTGAACCGGCAATTATTGATAACTTTTAACCGTGAGTGAATAGAAATTTTGAGAGTTAGTGTATAAGGGTTTTGGAGCCCATTAGACTTTAAGGGTTAAGCCCAATAGCGTGGACACTATTTAAGCCTTAGTCTTTAAGAGAATTGGGGTTCACAACCATTTTACAAAATTTTGAGAAGAGGTAGAGAGAGAAAGAGCAAGAGAAATGGGCAAGAGGAAGAGAAGAGGGTTGTAGAGAAAATCTTGAAGAACCAAGAGGAGCTAGGGATTCTAGGAGATTAATTGAAGTTTTTGCTAGGATTATTGCTTATTGAGGTAAGGGGGTTAGATTTCAATTATAATCTCTTAGTTTAATTTCTTCTCTAATTCTATGCATAAGTGCTTAATTGTGAAAAATGATTATTGTGATTTTAATTGGTGAAATTCGTGCTTATGTTTGGATGCAATGTTTGGGTATATGAATTTGAAGATAATTAAGTTGTTAATGTTGAATTTTACATGCTTATGATGTATATACATGTAT
>Ga0228710_1011590_pt1 | contig 11313 bp, 3 predicted proteins | sample MedpolnodulmetaG_FD_177995 | JGI IMG/M metagenome (GOLD analysis project Ga0228710, IMG submission 177995) | Root nodule microbial communities from Medicago polymorpha collected in Santa Monica, California, United States - pink nodules | ecosystem: Host-associated > Plants > Roots > Nodule... | reverse complement strand
GACCCTAAAAATAAGGAGTATTGTGCTGTAATGCAGAAAGTATCTAGAAGAAGATTTATAGAAACTAGAAATTATATATAATTTAGGCAGAAAGTGTGAGAGCGAGGAGAATACGTTATCTTTATTTTTAATTTATTTATTTTTGATTAACAATTTTAATTCTTAATGTGAATAAGTAAAAAATTGTGAGTGGTTTATATCACAGCCAACACATTATACAATGTTCATACCAAATCAATTATACTCACAGAGATTATTACCTTTATGAAAATGTTAGGACACTTGTTAAGAAGTGTTTAAAGTATAAATTTTATTTTAAAAATTGTCTATTTAGCATATTGAAATATTAATTAAAGAGCAAACATTTTTTACATAAAACTTAGTAATTGTTTTTATTTTTATTTTTATAAATCCTTAACAAGTGCTCTATGTTAATTCGTTTGCATGACTGTTATCTTTACTATTTGATTTTATATTGATGACTGATAAAGTAAATTTAACCAACATGATTTTTAAAATATTGCATAAATGATAACAAAGTCCATTAGAGGAGAGAGAGAGAAAGCTCAAGAAAATGTTGTTTTGATTGAAGTGAGTTTCATTGAGTAACTTGAGTTTGGATGACATAGTAATCTAACTAACTTGCTTATTAGGACAAATAATATACCTTAACTAACTATTTACGTCACTAAGACTAAAGCTTCGTAAGAAGTCTAGAGAAGCATCCATGTTGCACAGCTTTAACGAAGAGATCAACAATTTGTTGAACTATTGATAGGAAGCTGTTTCATGAGACTAAGTCTGGGTTTCTGTGTTTAGATGATCGGGTTCTTTCATAAAAGTTCGGATTTGAAGTTATGTGTCGAGCTCTTTGTGAGTTATAAAAGAAAATTAGATCAACAAAAATTGACGAGATTTAAAATTTGGATCAGTAATTTTGTCTTGTATTGTAGTGGAAAAACTCCCCAGAATACAATACACTTTTTCAGATACTACTTTACTTTGTAATATACAAAATCTGAAAGCTAACTAATCAGTTAATAATTACAGTTGAGGCATGATGCTTCATTAATAACTGCACTTTCCTCATCTCATCTGTTAGTCAATTCATTACCAACACTGATCGGTCTCCCATTTTCGACTTGAGTATCCGGAAGACACCATCGACGACAACGGCTGCCGTTGTTGCCGGAAAAGACTCCGATCATAGTTAGCACGTTTATCAGGATCCGAAAGCGTCGAATATGCAGAGTGAATCTTCATGAAATCATCCGCCGAAGAGTTTTTCCGGTCAATAGCCGCAACATCAGGATGGCAGACTCTAGCAAGTCGCCGGTACGCAGCCTTGATTTCTTGATTGGAAGCACCTGCTGATATACCGAGAATCTGGTAAAGTGATGCAGGAGAAGTGTGAGAAGAACAGTTCATGTTAAGATACGAAGGTCTTTGTTGTTCTGTCCATGTAGAACGAGCTTCGGCGGTGGCTGTAGCGCTTGCGGTGATGAGTATTGGCTTCGATCTGACACGGCACGGCGGTGGTGTCACGGCGGTTCCGGAGAAGTTACCGGCGGCGTATAGAGAAGAAGGAAGAGATATTGAAGAGAGCATGTTTGTGATGAAAAAGTTAGTTATGATTTTGGAATGAGAAATGAAATCGGGGTTAGCATTGGTTTTATACAAAGAAAGTGGGAACGTGTGGGTCCCACTAAAGAAAAAAAGCCGTGGTTGTGTTGTGTTTATTGTTTTTGCGGGAAAAAAACTTATCCAATAAGCGATTCTAGATACTGCTGACTCGGAATGTACTTGGCTTTAGATTATCTCACTTTTTGTCTACAGTTTGATGCTTTATTTGCTTGTTACACATCTTTTTCAATGTATGTGAATCCTTGTTATTTGTAAAATTTTAATGGCTTAATGGTTATATTTTGGTTCCATAATTTATTAACGTTATAATTTGGTGCCTTAAGTTAGTATATGTTAGCTAAATAAATCTTCACCGCCAGTCTTTTGCCAAAACGTTAAATAGGCGCATGTGAACGATGAGTGACAACTTGCAATGTGTATCTACCTTAGACATTGGGTTAACGATTTTAACTGTGAAAATTTATTTGGTTGACGGAAGATAGCTTAAAGAGACTAAATTGTAACGTTAATAACTTATGAGACTAAAATGTAACCAACAAATAACTTAAGAGACCACATTATTAATTAAACCAATTTTAATTTAACACACCAGCGGAAAACATGGGATTCAAATTCCCACATTAATAAAATATATAGAAGGTAAAATTGAGAGATGTGATATAAAAACTGCATATCGGAGACTCAAAGGTGGGAGAAATGAGAAAGAAGAGAGATGATGGATTACATGGGCATGTCTCATATGTCACGGTTTTTATTTTTAACTGATCTAAACCTTTGATTATTTATGAAATAAATCTAACGGTATATGAAAGTGGTCCACCGATAAACCACTTAATTGGTGGTTCAGCTTATAATTCACCATAATACTTAGTTACCAAGTTGGATATAAATTCTCTCAAAAAGTAGGATATAAATAAAAATATATGTTAGCTGTTCACTGGGCATGGTGTGAGACAAGTTTCATTTTTTTCTTTTGTTGAAGAGACATTTTTATTAAACATTGTGTATGATTTAGTTTTTTAATTTGGGGCACAAATCTATATGTTACTTGAGAGACAATTGTATCTGATTGCACATGCATGGAACAGAGTTTGGTTTAAACTTTACGCGTGCAACTTGCCTTATATTGGGGGTTATCCATCGTTATTAAGTGTACTTTGATATTAATTATGGATTTCGTTTAGGCTCTGAATTATTGCCAAAAAACAAGTTTAGGCTTTGAACTAACATCATGCATGCCTAAGATGTTATAGATTACTCCTTCCAAAAAAAAAATGTTATAGATTACGAATAGTTTGATGGAGCAAATTAAGAAGGATAAAGAGTATGACCATGTATATATGACTAGTACCGGAAGAAAGTGAATAAAACTCAATGCTCTGGAAAAGAGAGTGAATTTAAAAAAAAATGTGATGGCGAAACTTTGACATTCGGTTAGAGTGTGTGTCTCCAATGTCCTAAAAATGAGTAAGATGGTTCTCAAAGAATGATACAAAAGTAGTTTAAGTATTTATCATTGATCTACCGACATACACTTATTTACTCGTTTACTCTTTTTTAACAACTTACGGATATTAAAAAAAAGTTGTTGGAGTAAAAAACGTGTCTAATATGTGTAACTATAGCTAAATTATCATTTGTACATAAATACATTCAATGTTACTTTTAATATTACAAGATAAATGAGTAGTATTACTAATAAGGAGTATGTTTGGAAAAAAGAATAGTAAAGAATAAATTTGCAGTGAGTCATATGTTTAGGGACAAACATTTTTTTAAATGGTTTTATAATTACAAACGGAGTATTGCATAACAATTATCTAAATATTCAACTAACTATAGTTAATAAATGTATTTTGCTAAATAAAACATATTTTACCATTAAAATCAACATTATTATTCATTTCCCTATTAATATTGTAAAACTCAAAAGAGATATACTCTAATGAAAAATGCTAACATATTATACCAAATATATTAATTATGTATTGAAATTGTCAATTTAATTCACAAAATTTTAATTTCTTTAATAAATACTTATTATTTATAAAATAATTAAGAGCGGTGTTGTTTTGAACATTTTCTTTAGTGTTTACTCTCTTATTTGTTTAAATTATTGTGGGTCTACACTTTGGAAATAGAACCCAGCCAAAGTGATGGAATATACATTGATTTCATTCAATAAAAACGTAAATGTTAAAGAGAATGTGTAAAAACGAGTGTTACTAGCCTTCCTCAATAATTAATTGGTGCCCCAAGCAAATATATTTACATGATCCATACTTAATTTGAGACCGAAGGAGTATCTTGTATCGACATTTTATGGCATGTAGGAAAAATGGTTGAAAGAAGTGATCCATGGCAAATATAAAAAATCATAACAATAATGACATGGCCCGGACAGCTATCTTTGTTTGCAACAAAGTGATGCATTATTGAGAATACGTTTCTTATCTTTCTTCCTTCTAGAAAGAAAGACATATGAATATCTCTTAATACCCCACCACCAATGCCAAGATTGGGATACAAGTCACAAGTTGCTCCAAATGCATAGGCCTAGTGCATTGCTCGTTGAAATTGACAATGAAGCAATTTGTCATATTTAATTCTAATTCTATGGATCGATTCAATTAAATATGTCTCATGCTATTTGTATCAGGCACAAACAATTGTCTCTATAAAATTAAAGAATGTAAAAGAAGACATTTGATAAAAAGGGAAATGGAAAGTGACCGATATGTCTTCATCCAAAGTTTTCCGTATAAAATAATTAAAAATGCTGTATATTCAGTCCACATTCAGCTTAATTTGATCAATTTTGAGTGTGATACATATTCAACGATCTCATTTGTGAGAAATCGAAATCTGATCACAGCTTTGGTACAAATTCTTGCAGTAATATTTTGTTACCGATAATTAAGAGAAATTGGCTATTGCAAGGTCTTAATCCAAATCTATACACATTAAGTGTTTTTTTTAAAGAAAATGATAATTCATTTCATCATTAACCACTAGTCAATAACATAGGAAAGGTAATTCTTTCAAGTAGTTTTGAAATAGATTGTTTGTTTAGTAGTAAAAGAAAACTTGAAGTAAATGCAAGTAATTTTAAAGAGAAAGAATTTGATTAAATGAATGAAAGCATGGTACACAAAATCATACATTTCCCTTGCAAGACTCATTTCTCTATTTGACATGGATACTTTGAATGTTTAAGGATTTTTGTAACTGATTCACGACCCTTATTTTCTATACAGAATTACTATATATAGTAAAAAAAACTGAAAATAACAATCATGAATAGAGCATTCGACGCGTGTCGTGACATGTCTCTCAGTAGCATCTGAAAAACTCCCATGTATCTTTAACGTCAGTCACTTGATCCTATCCCTTTGCAAAATGATTTATGTGGTCGAAGCTAATAACTTTATAATTCCAAATATGTTAAGTGTCCCAAATCTATAATGAATATGTTGAACTATCAACCATCTCCAATGTAACCAAGTGTCAATTTCAACATGACATAATATTCTTTTATGTCGAATTGAGTATGTCGAGAATACAGACTAAGATTGGAGTACCCGAGTTCCGATCCCATTTTTATCGTGTGTTGTTTGCTATAGCGCTATCCTCAAAATTCACGAACAAGGCTTTGACATCGTTAATCATGAAGTTAGATTTAATAATTACAATGGTTACTCAAAGTCGGAATGGTACTTCTATGCCAAAACTGAATAGTGGTTTACACTGCTAAAACAGTGATTATGAACTGCTTACAAATTTGGATTTGGCTTAGGCTTACTACTCTAAATTGAGTAACTAACACCATATCAAAAAAGTTACTCGCAATTAGTTGATACTGGACCCCTCCTCTTATAAGTTAAGACTATTTTTATGAAATTGCTTATAAATAAAAACTAATTAATCTCTGAATTATTTATGAATTACTGTAATAACGACAAAAACTATATGATAAATGAACATGTAAGAAGGTGATGGGTTGGCGATTAAATTAAAGACTATGTTTCTAGAAACTTTTTTTTAATATAAGTTTCTAGACCCTTTATTTTTAATTCTTTTCCCCTAAGTCCTTGTAGCAATTTAATTTACTATATGTAGTGACTAGTGGTTTTCTTTTTGTTACAGTGACTAGTGGGCGATGAAACAGATCTGAAGATAATTTAGTAAATTATTAGGACATAATCACATGCTTGGACAACCATACAAGAGCCACGGTACATAATTTCCTCTTCCCATCTTTTTGGCAACTTAGACTTTTCTGTTAACCCAAGGGTCACCTTAGTTTACAAGCAAATTAAACATTTTATCTTTGCTAGGACAAGTGGAGTTTTTCATCAAAATTTTATATTTATTTTCGATAAAACAAAAAGAAATTTAGTATATGAGAGACACATCTCAATGAGGGAAATATTATATATTCATATCTAACTTACCATCAAATTAATCGCTTATTAACAAAATAATTTTTAAAGGGAAATGTTAACTTGTGCCCTTGCCCTTCCCAAAGGGCACAAGATAAGAATCTTAAAATAGAATTAAACAATAAATATTGTATTGAAAAGGTAAGTTTTTAAGTTTTTGAGATTATGAATGCACAATTTCCAATGTTAAATTTCTTTATTTAGTTTCTTATCTTGTGCCCTTAGGACACAAGTTAACTAGACCCATTTTTAAATCATAATACTTATTGTCAAATTGATCCTTACGCATTAGCATAAGACCAAATTGTTTAACGTCATTCAAAATCATGTTAATTTTTCACTATTAGCAAAATTGAGAAGTGTAAATGTGTAATGGATAGTGGACTGGTACATGTCGAGTTGATTCTATGGAAAACAAACATTTACGTCTTGACAAACTTGACGCTTGATGGACTGGTATAGAGAACCATACCATGTGTGTTGTGTGCAAGTGTGAGTTATATGTCCACATCGGATAAAAAAGTAAAGGCTGAACACCTTATAAGTAAGAGGACCCATAAACTCATTGCCTTAAGGTTTTGGGTAAGAGTGTGGTGTCTCTCTTGCTTGTGCGGTTGTTCGGGCCTCGATGTGGACGGTCCCCAGGCTCCCCTCGTGATCCAACAGTGGTATCAGAGTTCCGTTCGACAAAAGGTACGACCGAGGCAACCAGTCCGTTTGCGCAGAAAGTAGCAACGACGGTACAGTGTCGGTTCGTTGCGGAGAAACCAGCAACGGCGATACAAGCAAGTAAAAGCTTCCGCTTGAAGGGGGAGCTTGATGAATTTGATGGACTCACACTTAAGGGGGAGTGTTGTGTGCAAGTGTGAGTTATATGTCCCACATCGGATAAAAAAGTAAAGGCTGAACACCTTATAAGTAAGAGGACCCATACACACATTGCCTTAAGGTTTTGCGTAAGAGTGTGGTGTCTCTTTTGCTTGTGCGGTTGTTCGGGCCTCGACGTTGGCGGTCCCCCAGGCTCCCCTCGTGACCCAACAATGTGGAGTTTACTATACATTAATTATTCAACATGTCCTGCTCAACTTGAGTGTTCAGGTCACGAGAGCTCCACCTTCCACGTGATTAGCTCAGAATGAACGTTCAAGTCGAGCTCCACCTACAACATACCCAACTCAACTATACTCTACAGCATGCCCAGTTCAGATCGACCCTTCAGCATGTCCAGCTCAGCTCTACCTTTCAGCATGCCCAGCTCAGCTCGACCCTTCAGCATGTCCATCTTAGCTCGACCCTTCAACATGTCTACCTTAACTCTACTCTTCAAGTCAACTAGAGCTCCACTTCTTCCTCACGTTACTGTCCAAGTGAAAGTTGTGGTCCTCATAAGAAGTGTTTCATGGTGTGCGATGCGTCCTGCACAGACAAGTGACGTAAATTGCACATGCTCCAGCTCCACGTGTCCTGTATGAAGGAGATGGACAGAGAAGGAGTTGTCAATTCTGCTAATGGGTTTGGACATTCAAAGAGAGGCTCATTAGGTTAAGAATGTGATGACTATAAAAGAGAAAATTGTTGTTCACACTTCAAACAAGGCTGAAACACACAAGAAAAAGACGTAAATGCCCATCGACAGTTAACTGTCACTGGTTAAAATCCATCGGCAGTTAACTGCCGATGAAGTTATATTGGTAAATTATTAGTGTTTCCTTGTATTGAGTGAAGTGTGAACAACATTCTTCTATAAAAGATGGCACTTAGAAAGGAAAGGGGATCCAATCATTTCTAGCATAAACATTGTATTCTCTACCTTATTCATTTTAGAGTATTCTTGGACCTCCTTCTAGACAGCTCCATTGAGTAGTTCATCTATTGTAATTCATGTTTACATACGTGAACAAGAAATCTCACAATTTTAGAGGGAGAATTGATCATTTACTCCTAATTTTTATTTTTTTATTTTTAAAGTTTTATGTAAACTAAGGTTAAAGTTCATGTGAATAGACTGCTTTTAGGTTCTACGTTAAATCTATTCATAAAATTACAATAGAGTTAAATATCATAAAAGAGAGTTTTAACATCCACTATAATTTTTATCATTACAGTTGCTCGTCGAAGATATCTATATAAAATACTTTCTCATACAATCATTTAGTTATATCTTGTCACGTAGGAATTGTAGTTAATTTTTAATTTAGTATAGTATGATGAGACAAGTCGGCTGCTGAAATTATGGTTAAAAAGTTGGCAAACACTATATGTTTAGGATTATGACATCAATAGTATTAAATAGGGAGGGTGATATTGCAAGCACAAATCAACGTCATTGTATAATATAGTATTTTTACTGTTCTAGTTGCCTCATAAGTGCTTATCCAATTATGAATTTTGAAGTCGTTAATTTGCCCCAGTCCCCGTCCATTAGTCTTGATCAATGACAAAAATTGTTTACAAAATTCCACTATACTGAATAATTCTTATCTTCTAGAGGTGCATATCAGTGTCATGTTGTGGTGGAATGTTTTGCGTCTTAATTTGAACAACTAAATTATGTCAATTTAACTGAAACTATAATTTCACCCTTCCATCCATCCTCAACAATGAAATTCTAGAAGAAGATATAGACGTTTGACATCTTTATAAGAATTAATTTTATAATATAAATTTGCGGTGGAAAATAATAGTTTACATATATACATATATTTCTCAAAAATATAAACATACATTTGACCCCTAAAATAAGGAGTACTCTGCTGTAATATGCAGAAAGAAAGTATAGAATTATGCAACGTACTTAGTACTATAAGTGAAACTACGTTATCTTTAATTTATTATTTGATTTTATAAGCATCACTGGAAAATAAATTTAACCAACGTGATTTATTTAAATGCATTTTTGACTCCTTATTTTTACAAAAGTTATGATTTTAGCCCTATTTGACTAGTATCATTATATTATGTTTTGTGCTTTGAATCAAATTATAAATTTGTTAACCTTCTCAGTACTTTAAGTTTATTAGTTATATATCAATTATTCACAAATTAAATGTATTATTGTAAACTAGAATTGAAATTTCATACAATATATAATCAAATTCTCAAAAATTCATGTTAAACATCAAAAGAAGGTTCTATCTTATTTATATATTAGCTCGTTAGTCTATTTAAATTTCGATTACATTACATATTTAAAGATATTCATATGAAATAGATTTTTATACAGATTAGCATAAAATCATACTCAAACCTTAAAAATAAGCTATGACATGTCGCATACTAGACTTAAGTTTTTTGGCCTTGCAAATCCTAACTCGGCTAACCTATTCACAGCCCTAAGTGTGAGAATGGGTATTGAAGTCATGCATTGTTGAGGTTCTTGGGTGTATAAATGTACACCCTCACCCTTTGTACTAGTTTTGAGGATGAAATTCTTATCCATTTAATAATGTTTTTAAAAAAAAAATATGTGTATTATATTTAATATAAAACATTATGTGCATTTAGAAAAATATAACCCCAATATATATTTTTTTTGTTAGTAACCCCAATATATTATTAATATTCATAACATTCAATTTTTATAGGTAAGAAAATGATTTATTTTTAATAAACCGAAGCATACGGGAGAAAATGATTGGTATGAAATGTTGTGAAGCTAGCATATGGGAAACTATAGTGTTAGTGAATTATACGAGTGATTATTGTGTACTACATATTAAAATTTAAACTGTGAAAAAGAAGGGGAAAAAATTAATGAATCCTGCTCTTTACCCAAACGTTTTTGCTCATTTCCAACCAATGGACTAACTGCAAATGATTGGTTGGAAATGAGCAAAAACGTTTGGGTAAAGAGCAGAATTCTCGAAGTTGTTAGTGGGTATGAATTCTGAGGATTTCACCCCAAAAACGTTTCCTGAAGCTTCAAAGTGCTTGGAATTCAATTTTCCAAGCAATGAACTAATTGCACATGTATTTACTTGTTCGATCCAGGACGACAGAACACACCGATGATGCAGTTGATAATGATTTACAAGTACATAGAATTCAACAATGACATGCAAAGAAAAGGACTTAATATGTATGTATTACGGACTTATTTCGGTCTTATTTATAAGAAACATTTGACTTTTTTAATTCATTGAATAAAATGATGTATTTGGTCTATATTCTAGATAAGATACATCAATTACTTAATGAATCTAAAAAGTTAAATTTTTCTTATAAATAGGACTGGAGGGAGTACGTAATACATAAAAGTAATTTTAGTAAATCACACACAAATTGTCCTCGTGAACTTAACTCAATTGACATGGACAATTCATAAAATATGCAAGGTACAAGATTTGAATCCCGGCCAACAAAAAAATCACACACAAATTTAGAAAGGTAGTTGATTTGCAAGAGATTATAATTTATTTTACAAAATAATCTTTCATTGTTAATATGAAAAATAAAAACTCTTTCAAAAAATATATGAAAAATAAAAGTTACAAGAATAAGAAAAAATGAGTAATAAGCTGATGTTTGGGGGTATAATAGAAAGAGAGAAAAAGTGAATGCTTCATCAATATGGTAAAACGTTTAATTAAGTGGAAAATAGCTATCGACACATATCATAAGGTTGAGAAACACATGTAAAATACGAAATTGCCCTTCGATAGTTAACTGTCGAGAAATTCAAAAACCGGCTGCAGTTAACTGCCGAGGAAAACCTCGGTAGTTAACTGTCGAGAAAACTGTTTCATCAGATGAAACCATAGTTTTAAAAATCGGACCGGACCGGCCGGTTCAACCGGTCCGACCGTGAACCGGAGGTGTAACCGGTTCGGTTGACATATTGGATCGGTCATGTTATCAAACCGGTGAGAACCGGCATGAACCGGAAAAACTCGCTTAAAACCGGCGGTTTACTGAGCCAACCGATTTTCTGGAAAATCAACTATTTTATATATATTAAAAAAACAAAATCTGCACCTACCAGGGATTGAACACAGGTTTGGCAGCCCAACATACATTTTAACGCTGGAAGCCACCACACCAGGGCAATTGTTTGTGTCATGTTATTGGTTGTTAATGATTATACATATCTTTAAAATTATTAAATGAAAAACAATTTTCCCTTCAGTTCACATTTTATCGTGTATTTTTTTTTCCTAGAAAAAATAAACTTGTATTCTCTCTTTCTCTCTTTAATTTTATCTTCATCATATATTGTCAAAGTAAGTGT
>Ga0228710_1011589_pt1 | contig 11313 bp, 7 predicted proteins | sample MedpolnodulmetaG_FD_177995 | JGI IMG/M metagenome (GOLD analysis project Ga0228710, IMG submission 177995) | Root nodule microbial communities from Medicago polymorpha collected in Santa Monica, California, United States - pink nodules | ecosystem: Host-associated > Plants > Roots > Nodule... | reverse complement strand
AAAATGACAAGGTAAAAATTTATGGGGTTTTTAGATAACATTTGTCATTTTGGTAAAATATTTTGATTTTCTTTTGCATTAATGGCAGGGTACTGATGCTATTAGAAGCATACAATTAGACTTGTCACCAATTAGTAAGCTAAGGTTAAGAAGCATACAATCAGACTTGTTTCCAATTAGGAACTTAAGAAGCATACAATCAGACTTGTCACCAATTAGGAAGTTGAAGTTAAGCCCTCATGTATTTGATAAGATGATCAACCTCCAATTTTTGGATTTTCATGGTAAATGCATTAAAGACTATTTGGTTCCTCAAGGGCTTCAATCTTTTCCAACTGATCTAAAATATCTTCATTGGATGTGTTGTCCTCTAAAATCATTCCCAGAGAAGTTTTCTACAAAGAATCTTGTTATATTGAACTTGGAAGGTAGCCTAGTGGAAATGCTTTGGTGTGGAGTACAGGTAATTAAATACGTGTCTTTATGATTAAATTTATGTTTAATTAAGGAATTATAAATTAGTTATGTAAGCCTATCCAGTTCACCGTTTGTTTTTGGGTAGCAGGATCTAGTTAATTTAAAAGAAGTTACACTCTCTTATTCAAGAAACCTGAAGGAGTTACCAGACTTTTCAAAAGCCACAAATCTTAATGTATTGGATCTCAGATCTTGTGGTGAGTTGACAAGCATCCATCCATCTATTTTCTCTCTTGACAAGCTTGTGCATTTGAACCTAAGTTGTTGCTCTTCCCTTACAACATTTACAAGCAATTCCCATTTAAGCTCCCTCCATTATCTCGACCTTAGAGGTTGCTTAAAACTTAGTGAATTCTCAGTGACTTTAGAGAATATAGTAGAACTAGATCTATCGAGATGTCCCATCAATGCACTGCCATCATCTTTTGGATGTCAAAGCAATCTAGAAACCCTGTATTTAAGTGATACTGAAATTGAGAGCATACCATCAAGCATCAAGAATCTTACAAAACTAAGAAAACTAGACATAGGAAATTGCTCAAAGCTTCTGGCTTTACCCGAGTTTCCTTCATCACTTGAAACTCTAATTGTTGACAACTGTATGTCGCTGAAGACTGTATTGTTCCCTTCAACAGTTGCTGAACAATTCAAGGAAAACAAGAAAACGGTTGAGTTCTGGAATTGCATGAACTTGGATGAACGTTCTCTCATAAATATTGGGTTGAATGTTGAAATCAATTTAATGAAGTTTACACATAAACATTTATCAACACTGGAACATGATTATGTGGAAAGTTATGTTGATTACAAATATAACTTTGATTCTTATCCTTATCAAGATTTGTATGCGTATCCTGGAAGTAGTGTTCCACAGTGGTTGGAGTACAAGACAACAAAGAAAGCTATGATTATTGATCTCTCTCAGCGACATCTCTCACCTTTGTCGGGCTTTGTTTTTTGCTTTGTTCTTGTTAAGGATTTGAAATCGATGGGCCAAATTAAATTGAAAATCACTACAATTGAGGGTGACGATGAAAAGGATGGTGTCGAAATCTACTTGGATATACCATTTGTTATTCATTCAGATCATGTGTGCTTGATTTACAACACCCCATGGTCTCAGTACCTAACTACAATAGCAAAAAATCAGACAGGCTTTAAAATCAAGGTTACAGCAATGTCAATAGACTTAGGAAGTGGAAAGGTGAAGAATGTGCTGAAAGGGTTTGGCATGAGCCCCATTAACCAGTCAACATATCAAAATCTCATTCAACAAATGGAATACGAATGTGTTGAACCTGAAGGTGAGAGGAACAAAGGAAATAAAAAGAGAAAAAGAAAAGAAGGTGCGACATAACAAAGTGTGTTGTGGAAGCAAACAAAGTGTGACAAAAGCCTTCAAATGTTGGGAAAAGTTTGTTGTTTTCTAGTGTGTCACTGTTGACTTTTATGCAAAGTTTACTGTGTTTGAAATTGAAATAATACAATACAATATTGTTGTTGAGAAGAATAAATGTATGAATGGGCCCTAGTTTGATATTAACCATTTGATTTATGACATCTATTTATCTAGTCTAGTATCTACTATAAATTATCTATATGCTTAATTTTATGTTTGATCCTTTGTGTTTATTTTAGTTTTTAAGTTGGTCTTTTATGTTTTAAAAGTTTTAAGTTGGTCCCTTACATTTTAAAAGTTTTAAGTTGGTCCAAAACGTTACTCCCGTTGGAATAAGTTAGTCCATTCAATCACATAACGGTTAAAGATTCAGGTTGACAATATGGTCTATTGAACTTAACTTATTTAGAAAATCAGTTTGATTGTTTTAGAAAACAATAAATTTGATGGTAAAATTCCATCAAACAAGAATGCTTTCTACTAGAGAAGTTGAAAACAATAAATTTGATGGTAAAATTCCATCAACTATTGGTAATATTTCAAGCATTAGTCAAATTGATTTGTCTCAGAACAAATTTGCTGGTGAAATTCCTGATTCTTTTACTAAGCTAGTAAATCTGAATTCATTCAATGTGTCTCATAACAATCTATCTGGTTCTGTTCCATCACTACTTTCCAAAAGATTCAATGCTAGTTCATTTGAAGGGAATTTTGGCTTATGTGGTTACAGAAGCTCAAAATCTTCCAGCTCAATCACCAGATGAATCTCCTCCAAAGAAACATCCCAGGAAATTAAGCACAAAGGACATTATCCTCATAGTAGCTGGTGTTCTTTTGTTGATTTTGCTATTACTTTGCTGCTTTTTGCTTTGTTGTTTGGTCAGGAAAAGAGCTTCTTCAAGCAGAAAGAGTAGTAAAGCTGCTAAAGCTGCTGCTTCTGCTAGGAGTGTGGAGAAAGGTGGTTCAGCTGGTGGTGGTGAAGCTGTATCAGGAGGTGAAGCTGGTGGAAATCTAAATCACTTTGATGGACCATTTGTGTTCACTGCTGATGATCTTTTGTGTGCTACTGCTGAGATAATGGGAAAACTGCTTATGGAACATCTTACAAGGCAACATTGGAAGATGGTAATCAAGTTGCTGTGAAGAGATTGAGGGAGAAGACTACTAAAGTGCAAAGAGAAATATGGACGGATTGTAATACCTGTTTTCTATTAGGTAGATCCTACAAATGTACGACATCAAAAGAAGAGCAATGAAAATGCATTTTCTAAACATAAAAAAATATATAATTCGACTGAGGTTCAGATATGGAGAGATGCTTTGGAAATATCAGCTAATTTGTCGGGACTTACATCATCAAATTTTCGGTTAGTTCTTTCAACTCATACTTATTACTCCCTCCGTCCCAATGATATTATTTATCTTTGTATATTAGTAGAAAATATGGTCAAAGTATGTTAGATGAAAAATGCATATTGTCAATTAGGCATCTAATATTAGACGGAGAGAGTAAAACAAACAAAAGATTGGATTGTAATTGACTGCAGTCATAAAAATGACACAGTCACACAGTCAATTAAATCACAACCATTTGATCAAATAAATGGTGTAGATTCAACTTCTCTAGTTTTTCACTTTAAGCCACAACATAGGATAGTGAAAAGGTAAAACAATCGTTCATCCTCTTCCTAAGATTCACATTCTATGCTGCTTCAACACCATTTCTTTTTGGTTTAATAGCAGTTTTCACACCTTAACTTTCACGAAGTTGCGATTTTTCCCCCTAAGAAAAAACTACAAAATCGCCCCCTAAGTTTTGCAACTGTAGCAGTTTTGACCCCCCAAGGCAAAAAAATAAAATAATAATAACACCGCGTCAGCGTAGACCGAGTCAAAATTGACCTTGGGGGCCAAAACTGCCACAGGTGCAAAACTTAGGGGGCGGTTTTGTAGTTTTTTTTCTTAGGCGCCAAAATCACAACTTTGAGAAAGTTAGGGGGTTAAAACTGCTATTAAGCCTTTCTTTTTATCCCTTTAAACACGTGAGAGCACCTCACCATCTCAAATAAAGAGTTTTCAGATTTTGGTTTCACTCAATTCATTTCTTTCATCTGTTTAATTATTTATTGATTTTGGGTAAATAATTAGTAAACTAAAATCATATGTGAATTTATTTCGGCTTTTTATGAATTCAGGCCAATTCATTCCAAGGGAAGTAAGTGTCATTCAATCAAGAATTCCAATTCATTCTAATTTATCAATTGAACAACGAGGGGATGTTTTCATTTATACAAATTTCAACACGATATTTTAATTCAATCAAGAATTTCAATTCATTGCAGAACTTTATGGGTAGCTAATAATGTGAAATTAAAGTATCTGGGTTGTGGAAGTTGATGAGAAATGCACCACACAGAGGATGATGATGAAGAGGCGTTTTGCTTCTACCACAGTGTTGTAGGCTAATATGGAAAAATGAGAGAAAGTGAATATGCACCCTTGATTTGATCAAATGGTTGTGTTTTAATTGACCGTGGGACTGTGTCATTTTTATGATTGCAGCCAATCACAATCCCAAAAGAGTACATATATGTTTTGGGAAATGTAAACTTGTGTCTTAGCACAAGTTAAAAAGCTAAAGATAGAACTATTTTTTTGGAAATTTGTGCATTCAATGTTGCAAAAGTTTGATAATTTATATTTTCAATGCAAAATGTATTTATTATTTCATTTTTTAGTTTCTTAACTTGTCCCCTAAAGGCACAAGTTAACATGACCCATGTATTTTATTGGAATGCATGCTTAATTATTAGACTTAAATGCATTTTTAGTTCTCCTATTTTTTATAACTGAAATTTTGGTTCCCCATTTAATTTAGCAATTTTCGCCCTCTATTTAAAAAAAAAACTATGATTTTGACTATTCCATTTGACTTTAAGGTAATACTCCCTCCGTCCCAAATTGTATGTCGCTTTAGAGAAAAAAATTTGTCCCAAATTATATGTCGCTTTACAATACCAATGCAACATTAATGTTATTTTTCCTATTATAACCTTAACTATTTATTACTCTCTCTTTTTTCAATTCTTTCATTTATCTTTCCCATTTTATTAATTAAGGACAATTTTGTAAAACAACTCATAATATCTCTTTTCCACACAATATTAATTGCATTTCTTAATATGTGTGAAATGCCCAAAACGTCATACATTTTGGGACGGAGGGAGTAGATTGTTCACTCTGAGCTCTTTGTATCATTTTATTTTATGTTCTTTTGCTTCCTGTGCTTGGTCACATATCATTTTATTACCCAATTGTTTAAGACTATGAGTAATTAGACCATTTGTTTTCACGTCACATCATCTAATTTACTGAAAATAATAGGTTGGTCAAAACAAAAAAATTCTAAATTACAAGGACCAAAATTGTGCAATTACAAGGACAAAAAAAAACCTAAATTACAAGGACCAAAGTTACGATTTTGTTAAAATTGATGGACCAAAATTGCATTTCAGCTTCATTATTAATTAGTTTTACTTCCTTTTATTGTATTTAAAACTAATAATTTTTCTTACTTTTGATGAAAGTGTTTGTCTTCTCCTTATAACAACCTTAACTATTTATTATCTCATTCCATCTTTCTTTTTTCTCCAATAAATAATTTAAAGGTCATGCTAACTTATGCCCTTAAGAGACATGTTAAACATCTAAAAAATAGAAAAAAAATTCTTAAACTTTTTGCATTCAATTGATTAAATGTAAAAAAATTAAGGGTCATGCTAACTTGTTCCCTATGACACATGTTAAACAACTCAAAATATAAAAAATTTCTTAAATTGTGTGCATTCAATAAATTAAAAGTAAAAGATTTGGGTAGTGTTAACTTGTGCCCTTAGACACATGTTAAGAAACCCAAATGATGAAATATTCAATAAGATTTGGTGCATTCAATTCATTAAAAAGTTAAATATTAAATGTAATGCACACATTCCAATAAATTACTATTTCTATATTTGATTCATTAACTTGTGTCTTAAGGACACAAATTAACATTTACCAAAATTAAATTCAAATACATTAATTACAACAAAATATTTCTACTTTTATCTCATTAACCTGGGAAATGTATTGAAAAAACAAATGGTTAATATTGCATTGAACTACTCCATCTGTCTCATACTCCCTCCGTTTCAAAATACATATCCATTTTAGAGAATTTTTTTGTTTCAAAATACATGTCACTTTGATAGTTTAAGGATACATTTTGTCTATCTTACCCTTATCTACCAATTAATTGGATTCTAGATTTTCTTCACAATAATTATTTTCCACTAATAAATGTTAACCCAATTTAAGTGGATTTACTCATACACTCTTCCAAGAAATTAATCCATCGTGTGAACTCTCTAGGTAAGTTTTGTATAAGTTGCTTCTGCAAACTATTTTGAAAAACATGTGAAAATGAGCTATTTATTAACTTTAATTAATTTTGGTATTGGTATTGGGAGTAAGAGAAATGCTAGCAACACACATTCTAACACACACTTGTCAATATACTCTCTTTGATTGGTTAAAATTCACATGGGTCCCACCAAAACATGTGGGTCCCATATAAATTTGGTGGGACTCATGTGAATTTTAACCAATGTGTTGAAAAGTGTGTGTTATAATGTGTGTCGCTAGCATTCCTCTTCGGAGTAATTATGAGATGGGGTAAATAAATGTAAAATGGAGGAAATCAAAGACAAAGGTATAATAGGAACTTTTGTGTCAAACTAGCTTGTCCTGCAATTCCTTCAAAATGGACATGTATTTTGAAACGGATGGAGTATTATTTACAAAACAAATTTTTTAATTTGATGTGTAAATAATGTTCCATTATAATCATTTTATATTTTTAAACTGTAAAAAAGTTAAACAAATTAAAATATATTACTTTCTTTTAAACATAAAAAATTGTAGAAATAAAAAAGCATATATGTATATGTTTAATTTTTTAATTCATAGTTAATGCAAATTTTAGAGAGCATCACGTTAGTTTGGAAATCATATAATTCCACCAAAAGCTTTATACCGTAAATATTTTTCTGTAAAATACTTCCTTCAAATATTTTAATGTTTTCTTCTACATTAATTGCAGGGTACTGTACTATGTTATTAGAAGCATAAGTCTAGACTTGTCAGAAAATTGGAAGCTGAAGTTAAGCCCAAATGTATTTCCTAAGATGACCAACCTCAAATTTTTGGATTTTCATGGTGAATACGTTGAATACGTTCATGGTAAACATAATCAAGACTATTTGGATCTTCTTCCTAAAGGGCTTCAATCTTTTCGAACTGATCTAAAATATCTTCATTGGATACGTTACCCTCTAAAATCACTCCCAAAGAAGTTTTCTGCAGAGAATCTTGTTATACTGGGCTTGTCATATAGCCTAGTGGAAAAGCTTTCGTGTGGAGTGCAGGTAATTGAATTAGTTTCTTCCGGATCAAATTTATCTTAATTCAAGGATTTATAATTTAATTACATAAGCATATGTTAGAATAATAGGCCTTGCCTTTCCATTCATTTTGGTTTGTACATATACAATCAGAGTTTCACCAATACTAATAAATATTGATCCTATACATTCATGACTAATCAATGCTAATCAATTTACACTTAATTTACAATAATGATATTCTAAGACTTTTATATATCCCAACGGGTATAATATATACCCCAATAGGTATATAAACTAACACAACCCCGTAGTCGAAACTGGAGGTTGACGAATGTTGAGACTATCATGAAAGTCATGAAAGAGTTGCAACAGAAGACCTTTGGTGAAGATATCAGCAATTTGATAACATGAAGGAACATGTAGAATTTTTACTTGTCCACGGGCCACCTTTTCACGGACAAAATGAATATCCATCTCGATGTGTTTGGTGCGCTGATGTTGAACAGGGTTGCCAGAAAGGTAAATCGCACTCACATTATCACAATAGACCAAAGTAGCTGTTGTGATGGGGCAATGTAGTTCCAATAATAAATTTCTAATCCAACAAGATTCAGATACTACATTTGCGACTTCGCGGTATTCAGCTTCTGCACTAGACCGAGAAAGTGTGGGTTGGCGCTTGGCAGACCAAGAGATTAGATTATCACCAAGGTATACACAGTATCCAGAAGTGGATCTTCTAGTGTCTGGACAGCCAGCCCAATCTGCATCAGTGTAAGATACTAGTTTGCTGACAGAAGAGGGATATAAATGAAGGCCGAAATCAAGAATGTCGTGAATATACCGAATGATACGTTTCAAAGCCGACATATGTTGTGTTTTAGGATCATGCATGAATAAGCATACTTGTTGAACATCATAGGAGATATCAGGTCTTGTGAATGTTAAGTATTGCAAAGCACCTGCAAGACTCCGATATTCCGTCGGGCCATGATATGAATTCCCATAAGAAGCACTGAGTTTTGCCTTGGTATCAACTGGTGTAGGTGATGACTTTCAAGAGGACATGCTGTAACACCCTACTTCTATTAAAGCGATAAAACACGCGAATAAACAGTTATTCAAGAAATAGATGCTACGTCTACGCATCAACAAAATCCAATTTACATGCATTTATAAAATTCATAATACTCGCAGCGGATAAGAGTCTACACCTCCAAATATACATGTTATAGGATCATCATATAAATTCCAAATATAACAAAAAGGTAAATCTCCACAAAAGCAATAAGTTCAACAAAACGACAACGACTTCCTAATCAGAGCCTAAACTAAGACTCCAAGACAAAAGCTGAGATAACTCCCGCTATCCAAGCGCTCACCATGCAAAACTAAGCCTGCATTCCGTCTACCCATCCATACAAACAGGTAGGCGGTAAAACCACTGGGGGTAAGCTTCACATCAATCATAATCAATATTTAAAGTAAAAGCTTTTGAGTATTTATATATAAAGACATCATATATAACATATACATGTATAATTCGACAATTCTCACCAAAGTGCAATTCAACAACTATCACGATGTACAATTCCTCCTTTATCACAAATGTACAATTCAACGATTATCACGCAATGTATAATTCAACAATTATCACACAATTACTCGATGCATGCAATGTTCTAGACTCTTCTAGATGCATGTGGTACCAAATCACCTCGAGGTCGTCACCTTCGATGCATTAACACATCGTATGTAAGATTTCTCACCCCGTCTTACATTTGGATATAAATATCCGTCACCATCACCATCAGTCATGTATGCATGAACATATAACTCGACTCAATGCATATGTTCACACAAACAATATCACCATATCATCACCAACATATATGCATATATGAATTCATCAATAATTCATCGTAACATGACATATATGCAATCACCAACACATTCACAAATCAGTTAACATATGTGTTCACCAATCACAACTCAATCCACAAACATATATGCATTCTCTACCATAACTTCTTCAAAATTCACCAAGATTCACTTGAAGAGTTTTCATCACAATCAAAATCCATAAGGTATTTTCAAATCAATTTAAAGCCATTGGGAAGCTAATAAAAACCTCTAAAACTTTAATGTTTATGCCAAGAGTTAATTCAAAGTGGAAATATGTGAAAAAGGACCCAAAATACAAAACAGAAAAACTGGAACTGAGGCAACTCGCCTCCCAAGCTGAGTAGCTCGCCGTGGCGGGCAGAGTACCCTCTATGTCACCACGTTGCTCGCCGTGGCGAGTGGTCCTGCTCGCCGTGGCGGGCAAAACATGCCCCCTGTGACACCATGCTCGCCGTAGCGAGTAGCTTTGCTCGCCGTGGCGGGCAAACATGGCTCTCTGTGACCAAGTTGCTCGCCTCGCGCGCAAGCTTACTCGCCGTGGCGAGTACTGACAGTTGACTGTCACGAAAAACTCATTCTTCATCCCAAAATCCCAATTTTGAACCCCTTCAATCCCAAATTGATTTCCAGAAATTACCCAACCATTTTCAGACCCTAAAAGAGATTCAAAACCATGTGAAATTTGAGCCAAAACATCTTTCAAATCAAAAATCCCCATTTGACCCATTTTTGTAAACACTCACAAGAACACTCCAATTCTCAACAAATCTCAATGATTATGATCACTCAAGGTTTCAATCATCATTAATAACATCTCTCAACAATCACAGCAGCAGTTCACATGAATTCACAACAATTCATCAACAATAACAACAACAACACCCCTTTTAAGTGAAAAATGCAAAGTATAAACATAAGCATGTTTTGAGCATGTAATTTCATCATCAACAAATCACTTAACATCAATTTCACATACTCAAACATCACATCAAAACCTAAGCACGAATTTCATCAATTAAACTCAAGATAATCACTTAAACAAATAATCCCTTATGCATAGAATTGGGGAAGAAACTACAACTATTAATTATCATTGAAAACTAACCCCCTTACCTTAATTAGCAACCAACACTTGCACAAGCTTCACTTTAACTCCCAAGTTTCCCTTCAATTCTTCTTCTCTACCCTTTCTTCCTCTAGCCTCTTCCCTATCTTTCTCTCCCAAATGCAAAGATTATTATATTCCACCCTAGATTCCAAATTGTAAAGCTTATATAGTTCCCACCTTTGGGCCTAACCCAATCAATTGTTCTAATGGGCTTACAATCTTAATAAACTAACCCCTAAGTTTTCTACTCCCAACGGTTAATGTTGTCGATTAATTACCGGTCTAACTTAATTACCGCTACCGAATAGTAACTTAGTAAAATAATAATGTTCTCCCTAGAAACACTTAAGAAAATAAACCCCACCGTAAAATTACTATTTTACCCTTGCTCTCAAAATTACTAAAATACCTCTGAGTCTAAAGTGACTATATTACCCCTCTGCACCGAAACCCACTAATCCTAACCCAGAATACACACAGAGGCAATTAATCACATATAAGCACATAAAAACACACATAATTAAATAATAAATAAATCTAGCAAAATCGAGCTGTTACACATGCCAGCTCGTTCTACAATCTCCTCTGCATATTTCTTTTGGGATAAGAAAAGACCACTTGTACGTTTAGTGACAAATATTCCTAGAAAATAACTCAGAGGACCCAAATCCTTCATGGCAAACTCAACACTAAGTTTAGACATAATAGAGTTACGTAGGGCATCAGAAGAAGCAGTGAGAATGATGTCGTCAACATAAAGGATAATATAAGTTGTATCATTACCATGATGGTTGTCGCGCCATTTTTGGGAGATCAAGGCTATTTAATTAGCGTTTGACTCACTATTTTATTTACGACTGAACATTTAATTTTAAGAGAAAAGGGGAAAAAAGTTCGAAACACCCCTTTGAAAAGATTTAGGGTTCGGGGGTTAGTTACATAAAGGGAAGGTGTTAGCACCCTTTATGTCCGTAGTACTC
>Ga0228710_1011586_pt1 | contig 11315 bp, 5 predicted proteins | sample MedpolnodulmetaG_FD_177995 | JGI IMG/M metagenome (GOLD analysis project Ga0228710, IMG submission 177995) | Root nodule microbial communities from Medicago polymorpha collected in Santa Monica, California, United States - pink nodules | ecosystem: Host-associated > Plants > Roots > Nodule... | reverse complement strand
CTAAACAACGGACCGCTTGAGTTTACTTTTTATCTTGTTTCAAGCTACCAGTCCTAAACAACGGACCGCTTGAGTTTGCCTTTTTATCTTGTTCCAAGCCGCTAGTCCTAAACAACGAACCGCTTGAGTTTACTTTTTATCTTGTTTCAAGCTACCAGTCGTAAACAACGGACCGCTTGAGTTTGCCTTTTTATCTTGTTCCAAGCCGCCAGTCCTAAACAACGGACCGCTTGAGTTTGCCTTTTTATCTTGTTCCAAGCCGCCAGCCCTAAACAACGGACCGCTTGAGTTTGCCTTTTTATCTTGTTTCAAGCCGCCAGTCCTAAACAACAGACCGCTTGAGTTTGCCTTTTTATCTTGTTCCAAGCCGCCAGTCCTAAACAACGGACCGTTTGAGTTTACCTTTTTTTATCTTGTTCCAAGCTACCAGTCCCAGACAACAGACCGCTTAAGTTTACCTTTTTATCTTGTTTCAAGCTACCAGTCCTATACAGCGGACCACTTGAGTTTACCTTTTTATCATGTTTCAAGTGGTCAGTCCTAAACAATGGACAACTTGAGTTTACCTTTTACCGTGTTTTGAGTGGTCACTCCTAAACAATGGACAACTTGCACCTACCCTTCCACTTCTAGTGTGTCTGGTCAAAAGATGTCACTAAAAAGTTTTGTCTTCATTAATCATCTTCCCCAGTGAAACTACATTCCCCCTAGCGGAGTCAGATCCCTTTTCTTCAATGAATTTGGGTATCCCGTCGTTGTTTCTCGTCCCAGTCAAAGCATCTTTGCCGTCCTGCACCCGTACCTGCATCACAAGCATTTCATAGCATCTTAGGTCAAAAATGGTGTACTATGTATTTAAGTCTCTTCGGTCCGTCAAATCAAAGATTTCATCTTCAAATCTCCGGACGAAGAAACTTAAATAGGGGCATCTGTCATACCCCAATTTTTGACCTAAGACCCTACAGTCATACACCCTTTGATCCGGAATATTATCTGACTTTTCAGAGAAAAATTCGGCAGAAAGGTACTTTAAAATACCTCATTTTTGGTTCGTTTTGGGACCCGTATTTTTATTTTATTATTAGTCTTTTTTATTTACTTTATTTGTATTTTTATTAGTTTTTATTTTATTTTATCTCCATCTTTTATATTATTTTTATTTTGTTTTTTTAGGTTATTTTCTTTTTATTTATTACTTAGAATAGGTCCAAAAATAAAATGTCCAAGGTCTAAAAAAATTTCAAGCCAAGTGTCAACTTTAACATTCCTTTTCCAAAATTCACCATAATTGTTCATCAAAAACCATTAAACCACTTTTCCATTTTCATTAACTTCTTCACCTATAAATAGAGCCCTCATCCCTCACAATTTCACACACCAAAAAGTTCTCTTGAGTTGTCAAAGAATTTTTTCTCTCTTCTCCCTCATTTAGCTTGTGTTGACGAGCTATTCTTTTATTCTCCCTCTTTTTTTCTGTCCCTTTGAAAAAAGCCCCTTCGGAAAGAGTCTCTTTGGAAAAAGTCCCTTCGAAAAACGTCCCTTCGGTAATTTTTTCCCTTTGGAATTTTGTCCCTTCGGTAATTTTGTCCCTTCGATTGTCCCTTTCTTTTATTTTATTTTATTTATTCCGCTGTTATATATTCAAAAAAATGCAAAAAATATTAGGTTAGAAAAAGGTTTTCGTGGTGATCCAACGTCACTACGGAAATTCCTCGTGCTTTTATTTTCTTGTTACGTTAGTTTTATTTTATGTTTTAATTAATATTCAAAAAAATAACAAAAAAACATGCAAATAACCAAAAATCACAAAAAATCATTTTCACAATAAACCTTGATCCAAAATCAAGTGATCGTTCTTTTTATTTCTTTCTTAATCAAACTTCAAATCAATTTTAATTCTACTTTGAGTCATTTTTCTTTCAATATAAAAAATACAAACCAATTCTTACTTGCCACTTGGCTTTTTTATTTTAAAACCTTTTTCAAAAACTAATAAAAAACATATAACAAATCAAACATCAATTTTTACCCCAAACTACGAGGTTTTGATCCCTCACGGGTACGTAGGCAAAGGACCATGTCCTTCCAAATCAATAAAAAATGTAAATATAAATGTTTCTTTTCTTTTAATTACTACTTTTAATTCCTTCTTTTAAACAAAAAAAGCAAGCAGATTATAGCACAAAAGTTGAATAAAATCAAGAGGTTCTCGTAGAGTACTACGAATATTTAGGGTGTTAATACCTTCCCTAAATATAACCAACCCCCGAACCCTTAATCTTTAAAAATGTGGTTTATTTGAACTTTTTTCCATTTCCTTTAAAAATTAAAAGTTCAAGTCGTGAAATAAAAATAGTGAGTCTATGCTAATAAAATAGCTTACCTCCGAAAAATGACGCGACAGGGGAGTAATATTTTTGGGTGGGAGGATCCATTTAGGGTGATCTATTTGTTTAAGTCACACAAAAAAAGCAAGTGTGAGTGCGTGCGTGCGTTTGTATGTGTAGAGGGAAATAAAAAATTGGGTATATGGAAATGGAAATTTGTTTTAAAAAAAAAATCAAATCGAGAGGCGAAAATAGGTAGGTTGTATTCAGTTCATTAAGTTAAATTTAAAATATTTATAAATATGATATAATGTCTTGAAATGTATTCAAAACTATAAATAAATTATGTATAAAAATTATAACAATTGTATATATTTTATTGGGGTTGGCGGCTTTGTTAGCGTTTATAATCCTAGAGTTGACATGGTCAAATAAGTGTTGCAGTTATATGTGATAGAAATAGATCTATTGCACATACTAATGCAATTGGCGTTGGATGGCATGTAAGTTTAAATTAATGAAATTATCATTATTTTTACATAAGAGCTTTTATGCTTATAGCTTGTTAATTTTAATAATACTAAAGACGGTTTCAGTAATTTTACTTTCACGTTTGTGTTAGGTGTATCCTCAATCATATAATGATAATAAAACTCATCTTTTTACATTTTGGAATTTTAAGTTTTTATTATTTTACTTGAAACCTAGAGCTTATAAACTTTTTCTCATATTATCACTTTTAATTATTTTCTAATTAAAGGTATTTATAAAAGTTTTATGTCATGTTAATTATTGTTAGGGAGATAATTTTAACACCACATGGTGCTTTAATTTACTTTGTTAAGGCTTTGTTCAAACTGACACCACAACTATTCTTGGTTAATCATTCAATCAAACATCATAAATTGGTGGTAGATTGAGGGTCGAACTTCCATTGTCTAATTCACATGTCACTTCCAAATATATTACTTTCACAATATGACATATATAGTACTTGTATTATATAAGGTTATTTAACATTTCGACAATAAATTATATATGTAAATACAATTTTTTTTATCACAAGTAAAGACTAAGAATCGTATATTCACAACAATATATCAACCCAAAAATAAAAGATTGGTGGATTATTATAGAGGAGAAGAAAATTGGATACTTTCCATCATTTTTATTCCTTGATTTTATATTATAGAGCTGTCAAATTCTCCGACACCTCCACCTCCTCTATTGGGTTTGCTTTTGAAGCGAGTAATTACTAAAGTAGAGTTGTTTTTAATATTAAAAAAAAGATAGTTGCTTTTGAAGTGGGATATGGAGTACTGCCTGATGGCGCCTTGGCTAAAACATCTTACTTTAAGAATCTGTTATTTGATACTGACTCTCAGAAAGACATAGGACTTGAAAAAAATATAGGACATACATTCACCACCAAACAAGAATACTATGGAGCTGAATACTATGAAGAAAATATTAATTTATCTCTAAAAATTGTGTATTTAAGGGGATTAAGTCATATTATGATCAAGTTTTGTTCCATGTAAATAATGAATAAAATCTTAGTAGCATTATCCTCACTTGTGTATTTAAGACTAGCTAGTTATTTTAGCCATGTTCTTTTCCATGTTTACCAGCTTTGTATTTTTTCTATATTCATTTTTCTTTTGAAATTGTTATTTATCATTGAAATAAGTTTTTCCATAAAATTTATCCTGTCGGTGTTGGCATGAGACTAACGGAGAGGCATTTGTGTGAATGGGGTGGATGAAATGAAAGGGGGGAGTGAGTTACGGATTTTGATGGAAAAGTGAAAGGGGGGAGTAATATTTTTGGGTGGAAGGATCAATTTAGGGTGAGGTGTTTGTTTAAGTCACACAGAAAAAGAAAGTGTGCGCGCGTGTGTGCGGACGTGTGTTCGTATGTGTAGAGGGAAATAATTAAAAAATCAAATAGAGAGGGGGAAAGAGGTAGGATATAATTGGTTTATTAAGTTTTATAAATATGATAAAATGTCCTAAAATGTATTCAAAACTATAACTAAAATATGTATAAATATTATAACAATTGTATATTTTTTTTGTGTTATATCCAAAGATAAAACTATTTAGCTGCTACCAAAATTATATTTAACCTTAACTGAAAAAAAAATAAAAATTCAACTATTACTAAATTATGTGATTACACCGAACATTGCTACTTAGTCATTACATATTATCATTTTCCAAATAAAATACATATTGATATATATGTTTTTCGTTGTTTTGTGATATATAAATGAAAAAATGCATATAAATTAACAAAACTAATACAATACATAGAAGAAGTCTTTCATAATTTTATTCCAAAGGAAAAATCACCAAATTCACCTTAAAACTCGATACCTCCCTCCCCTGGTGTTGTGGTCACATGTGTTGACGCCGTCAGTGTTGTTGTCGCAGCTGTTGTCGTTGCAGTTGTCGTCATCATAGTTGTTGTCGACGCATGTGTTGTCGTTGTTTCCAGTGTTGTACCTCTTGCCTCCACTCTCCTCCCAACACTTTCTTTCCGCTTCACCCACCAACATTTGTACAATAGACCCGTATTTGCAGCAATTATTCCACTTCCTACAACAACATTCTGGGTAATGAAGAGGTTGATGTTTATGTTAAAAACGATATGGTTATGGGAATGTAGTATCTGAGAAGGAGGTGGAGAAAACTCCAACAACGACAGATCATTTCAGTTGACATCTAGAGACGGCGGTGGTGTAGAGCCATCGACAACCATAACCAGAAAATATGTTTTTATAAAGGGTTAATAGACCTTTACCCCTCTGTAATATAGGTCACTTTTGGTTTTCCCCCCTATAAATTTTTTTTGTCAGATTTCGTCCTTGTAATTTTTTTTTGTTTTAGAATACCCTCCTAGGTCAGCTGACTGTGCATTTTTACTGACGTGGCATGCTGCGTCACCTTTTCCTGATGACATGGCACACTGACTGTATAATTAATTTTATTTTTAATTTTTTATTGGGTACACGTGGCATTTGTGATTTTTTTAATTACAAATAAAAAAATTCTTAAAATTTCTAGAAAAAGATTAAAATAATAAAAGATTTTTTATTAAAAAAAACACAAGTGCCACATGTACCTAATAAAAAATAAAATTAAATATACAGTCAGCATGCCACGTCATCAGAAAAAGATGACGCATCATGCCACATCAGCGAAAATGCACAGTCAACTGGCCTAGGGGTATTCTAAAACAAAAAAATAATTATAATGACAAAATCTGACAAAAAACTTTACGGGAGGGAAAACCAAAAGTGGTCTATATTAGAGGGGGTAAAGACCTATTAACTCTTTTATAAAATATGTTTTCAAACAACTTATATCTTTAAAATGATTTTTAAACTAAAAAATGTACTACATTTACAGGGTAAACTAGTATAATTTTATTTTTAAAATATATATCACCAAACAACTTATAGCTTTAATGAACAATATTACCATTAGTCCCATAAAAAGTCAAAAAGAAAATTAAGGAAATTAACATGAGTCAAAAATAAATTTACAAATATTTACTACCTATGCGTGATTCAGAATGAACGACACTACAAATTTTTCCCTAAAAAAATAAAAACACTATAAATTTTTATCGTGTAATTCTCTGTTTGGAAGACTTGTATATTTTGAACCTAATCTTTACACTCTTTGTTCTTGACACTAAGAAATACTCAAACTGTGTGTGTGACACTATAATTATTATATATCTCTTTTTTTTCTTTCTTTCAATTATTATATATCTCTTAAATCAGCAGATTTCAATATATCTTTGGTGTCATTGACTTTTGGTGTCTTTATTCATTTCTCTCTTAATTAATCTTTCTTTCATATCTAAATACTTTATTGGCTTAAATATATTTTTGATCCCGTATCTTTCCCAAACTTACCATTTTGGCCCCCTATATATAAAAAAATTATAATAATTTTGTCTTTTATGTTTAGCCCCTATTGCAAAAGTAACCCCTTACTTTAATTTTGACTAAATCAATGCTTATGTGGACACATTCTTAGATGACTGGGAGACCATGTGTGTATTTTCCTATTTTTAAAAATCCAACTCATCATAGATTGAAAAACTCCTTTCGTGAAATTGTTGTTGTTCATCCATGAAAGAAGTTACTTATTTGTGATGATTGTTGTCGTTCTTTGTTTTTTTGATGGAGAGAGAAGAGAAAGAAGAAGAGACTCTGTGAGAGGAGATTTAAGAATGTGTTCTCATAAGCATTAACTTGGTCAAAATCAAAGGAATGGACGGTTTTTGCAAAAGGGACTAAACATAGAGGGCAAAATTGTTATTATTTTTTATAAAAGGCCAAAATCGCAAGTTTGAGAAAGATAGGAGCCAAAAGTATATTTAAGCCTACTTTATTTTAATCACTCGTCGATCATTCTCTCTCACCTAAGCTTCACAAAGGCGCCAATGCATTAAGAATCAATGAAATTCATATTGGAGATGCTTTACACGTTTTCTCATCTAAGAGAACATTTCTACTAGTAAAAAAAAGAGTAAGAAGATTTTTGGGCTAAAAAAATATATAAATCTTTGAAAACAATGAAAGATTCTAATTTGAAAACTATTTCAAATAAACAAATTAAACATGAATTATAAAGTCAATATGATCTATTATTCTAATTTAATATAGCCAGAATTTGATTCAGACCGTAATCTACGCTCACAATAATTGTAGTAAGAGCAATGATCTATTATTCATAAGAAAACTACAAACGTCAATTCTTTTTGCTTAAGAAAAGTTATTTTTATTATCATCTGTAATATATATCACACAGATGACTTGTTCATATAGTACTACTTTTCTGTATGTAACGAATTACGATAGTATGATTTTGACATCAGAGGAGGACCTTACCCATTGGAATCAATACATCAAGGTTTTGTTGAACCACATAAGCTTTCATTTTGGACTTTGAAAAATGCAACCCTATACGTAATCATAAGTGAATAAATAAGTTTAGGCTGCTCGTATTCAAAGTGAATGACGAAACATATTAATGCAATCCTCTCTTTTTTTGACCAAAGTATAAATGCAATCCAATTTATACCTATCCTTAAGACTCTTTCCTGCCTCAAAATGTACTTGTGTCGCTTTAGCACATTACATGCAGCTTAAATATGTTGACCCAAAATACAATAAAATTTATATCGTAAGTAATTTGGTAGGGAAAAAGAAACTAAGACTTATATATTTTCATTGTCTAAAAAAGAGTTAAGAGTAAGAAGACTTATGTAATCTTAGAGAATCAAAAGAGCAAACTCTTTAATAAAGTTGAGATCTTTTTGGAACAGATTTAGGATGTGAATGTGAAACATCTTGAAAGTGAAAATCATTGGCTGGTTTTAAGAGGGTAAAATAAAAAAAAATTATAGGACGTTTTTGTATAACATTAAGAACTAAATTTCTTTGTTCTCGTGAGTTTAACTCATTTGGTATGAACAATGCATAAAATATGCAAGGTCCAGGGTTCAAACCTCGACCACCACAAAAAAGAACTAAATTTCTTTAAAAAAAAGTTAGATCAAGTGAGACAAATTCTATCGATCGAAAGCATAATTAACAAAAAAATTTAAAATAATTTAAGTAAAATCTTTAACAGAATTTTTTAATTCAAACCCAAGTCACAATAACTCAACAAGCATGAAGTTTAGGGTATATTAATGCGGGCTTATGCATGCTACCTATTGCCCGACCTGCCTAGCCAATCACGATGCATCCTTTTCCACTTCTGATTAGAGCTGTAAAAAAAGGATCAGACCTCAAAAAGCTGGTCCAAATTGCACTTGGGTTTTTTGGACCAAACTCATTTGACCCATATAAAAATGGGGCCGGTCCGGGCTGACCCATCGGGCTTCGAGTCGGCCCATTATCAATACTTTCATTTGATTTTTTTTAGTAAAACACTATGTTTTTTGAAAAAATTATCAACTAGTTTTAAATATATTAATAAAAAATATTTAAATAACTAAACTTAATAAAAGTGAATGAATCTACCTCAAAGTTTTAAAATTCTAAAGTTTATAAATTATAAATTCGATTCAATCAAAGAAATAATCTAGAACTTTATTAATATTCAATGTTAATGTAAAAATTATTCAACCCATTTGGGTTGACCTGGTGGTCTTGACTTGAGATCTGAGAGTGTGCTCCTCCTCGAGGTCTCAGGTTCGATTCTCTCTAGTGTCAATTTAGGTGGGCAAATTTAGCTTCTTAAAAAAAAATATAAAAATTATTTACACTTCTATGTTCATCCAATCATATTTTAGCAAAAGGATAGTTGTGAGTGACTAATATATAGAAAATACATATAATTAAAAGAGTAAAAAAAAAATTAAAAAGAGTAAAACGCCTGGGCTAGCCCATGGCCCACACTGCTCAAGAATATGAGGCCTAATTAAAATGGGTTGGGCCGGGCTGACCCATTTATGCAATTGGCCCACTCGGGCCAAACTGGGTCGGGCCGGCCCATTTGACACCTCTATTTGTGATGTACTCTAATTATTATTACTTTGTTGTCGTATAATTATTAAGTTAAATATGTTTTTGATCCCTCTAAATATATTAATTTTTTGTTTTAGTCCCTTCAAAATTTTCTTTCGACTTTTTGTCCGTATAAAATTTTCAATTACCACTTTTAGTATCTATTTTTGAGTCAACTCATGTATTTTTTAATGAAATGTGTATAATATTATAAAAGTCTTTTCCAAAAAAATTAGAATTTTTTTGACAAAACATGAATTAAATATGAATTTTTAACCCCTAAAAATATAAAAGTTCATATAATATTATAAATTTTTCTGTAAAATTTTATTTAAAAATATGAATTCTAGATATTAGTAGTTCCCTTATAAGGAGGGACCAAAAGTGAAAATGAAAAACTTTTGAAGCGCTAAAAGTGGAAGAAATTTTTTACAAGGACTAAAACAATTGGTATATTTCTAGGGACTAAAAACACATTTAACCTTAATCATTATTACTAACAAAAAGATGGACAATCGCGTGCTTGTCTTTCTGTTTTTCTTGTTACGTTAATATTTGTAAATTTTAAACATTATTTTTCATATGAAAAATTAATGAAAAAAAACACTGAAGTTTTTTACCAATTTGGCCTTGCGACTTGTTCAAATTTGAAATTATGGTCAGTAAACTCTTGGTAAGTTTCATTAAAGACGCTGAGATCAGGAATTCTTCTAGGCTTCTTATATATAGGTTGTGTCTCTCATGATCTAAATATTTTTTTAATAGTAACAGAAAAAGTGGATAACAATAAACTATACAATGATCGTTATCAAAAACTTTTCTACCTTGACTATTTAATGAATTAAAAAGTTACAAGTACGTTTTCCAATAACTAATGTTTGAATCAGATGCATTATAAATAGGACACTCTAGTGAACCCAAAACATCACAACAGAAGTTATAATATAACCTTCTTACATAAATATCCTTTTTACTTGTGTTTCTAAATGGCAACAATACCATATATGGATATTCTGAGTTATATACTCATGTTCTTGTTAATATTCATTGTTACACAAGTTTTTTACTCACTATTTGCATCCAAAATGAGAAACAAAACAAACTCTAAACTTCCACCAGGACCTTTCCCTCTTCCTATAGTTGGAAACCTCTTTGTAATGAACAATAAACCACATAAATCATTAGCCAAACTTGCCAAAATTTATGGTCCAATATTAAGTTTAAAGCTAGGCCAAGTAACAACCATAGTTATCTCTTCGCCCGATATGGCCAAAGAGATACTCCAAACACATGATTCTTTACTTTCAGACCGAACCGTACCACATGCTTTAACTGCTTTCAACCACGACCAATTCGGCGTGGGATTCCTTTCTCTTTCGCCTCTTTGGCGAGAGATGCGAAGGGTGTGCAAAAATCAACTATTCTCTAATAAGAGTCTTGATGCAAGCCAATATCTTAGGCGTGGGAAGATAGATGAACTCATCAATTATGTTTCTCAATGCAGCCTAAAGGGTGAAGCAATAGATATGGGAAAGTTAGCTTTTAAGACTTCAATTAATTTGTTGTCTAATACTGTTTTCTCCGTAGACTTTGCTAATAACAAGGATTTGGTTATGGATATGTCGGAGACGGTTGGATCTCCAAACATGGCTGATTTTTTTCCATTGTTGAGGTTGATTGATCCACAAGGCATCAAAAGGACCTATGTGTTTTATGTAGGAAAGTTGTTTGGTATCTTCGACAACATAATCGATCAAAAGTTGAAATTGCGAGAAGGGGATGGTTTTGTAACCAACAACGATATGTTAGACTCGTTGCTCGCTGAAGAAAACAAAAATGAGTTGGACAGAGAAAAAATTCAACACTTACTACATGTATTTTCTAATCTCTTACTATTTACAATCATGATGTTTGATCTCTCTTTCTTTTTTCCACTTTATCTGCATCTCTCTCAATGGACTTGGATCCTCTCCGGTCCCTTCCTTTCTCTCAGGCTACTCGACGGTTGCAATTTTATTGGAGAGACAGGAGGGACAATAAAGGGTTTAAAAACCTATATGTGTGTATGTGCGCGCATGCGCATATCACATGTCATGTTTTAAATTTTAATAATGTTTTAATAAATTATACCATGAATTTTGTCAAAAAAAAAAATTTTATACCATGAATACTTTTCTAGATTTTATTCACTACAAAACTTGCAATCTAATGGTTGGTTTATAACAGGATCTACTTGTTGGAGGAACTGATACAACTACATATACATTAGAATGGGCAATGGCTGAACTACTTCACAACCCAAATGTAATGTCAAAGGTTAAAAAAGAACTGGAAGAAACCATTGGAATAGGAAATCCAATTGAGGAATCAGACGTTACTAGACTCCCTTACTTGCAAGCAATAATAAAAGAGACCTTACGCTTGCACCCGATAGCTCCACTTTTGCTCCCTCG
>Ga0228710_1011584_pt1 | contig 11316 bp, 5 predicted proteins | sample MedpolnodulmetaG_FD_177995 | JGI IMG/M metagenome (GOLD analysis project Ga0228710, IMG submission 177995) | Root nodule microbial communities from Medicago polymorpha collected in Santa Monica, California, United States - pink nodules | ecosystem: Host-associated > Plants > Roots > Nodule... | reverse complement strand
TTGTAATTTAAGGTTTTTTTTTTTTTTTTAAGGGTAGTTCAGTGGCTAGAATTTACCTTATAAAATGAATAAGTGGGGTGTCTGGGGTTCGAACCCCGGCCCTTGCATATAATAATGCATTGTCCTATCAACTGAGCTATACTCACGGAACTTTAAAGTGAATTAGTGGATGTTTGAAGTTCAAACGTCGACTTCTATATTTAACAATGCATTATTTGTGTCAACTGAACTATACTCACAAGGACTTTTTCATTTGAATTTAACATGCTCGAACAATTAATCCTTGCAGCGCAAAAGTTATATCATTTCAAAATAAAAATAAATGGATAAATTTGAATATTCTTAATTCTTAAATTAGACAAATTTATGTGCTTCGAATTTAAGATCTTAAAATGTTATGTGATGCGTAAATATCACGTGGTGTTTGTCACTTTGTTTAAAAATAACCTTTTTAAATATGTATTAATTTTTTCTTTGAAGGAAATATGTATTAATTGTTTTTTATTAAATATATTCATATCACTACCCCAAAAAATAAAAATATTCATATCGAATTTATGATTTTTTTTGACAAAATAAGTTTATGATGTCGACAATTATAAAGCAATTTCAGAAAAACTAGTACACGTTGATATTATTTTCTACAACCACGTTGATAAATTTGTTTTTTTAAGGAACGTTGATAAATTTGTTATTATCAGTAAGTTTACCTTTCTTGTTGATAACATTGATGAATTGCTTTTTTACTCGACATCGGTTAATTACATAAGTAGATAAATACATCTTCCGATTATTATTATAAACAAAAATTTATTTTTTAAATTCATTTAATAAATAATCTATATGGTCTATTATATAAACCATATACATAATTTATTTAAAAAATGAATTTTTCCTTATAATAATTATCGAAAGATGTAAGAAATTTTTATATGAAAAATAAATGAGGCCTAGAGCGAGAAGTCTTTTTGAATGGACGAGTATCAGAGGCTCGGAAAGGAAGTGAATGTTAGTGGTATGGGTGAAATAGGAATTGCAAAAAGCATGGACGTTTACTACTATTTTACAATTTTTTTTTAAGGAAATGTTAACTAGTCCTTCTAAGACATTACTTAAAGATAAAAGTATAGTAAGAATTTTTTAAAACTTGTGTAATCAAATATTTAAAAGTGTTCCTTTAAAACAAAAACAAAATTATAAGTGTAAAAAATCTTGTCTTCAATGTAAAACTTACTTTGTTTAATGTTAGTAGTTAATTTTTTTTAAATAATGTTAGTTGTTAATTGTTAAATTAAATATTTACTTTTTGTTTGAATTTAAATCCGGATTTCCAAATCTTTTACTTTTAATTCAAATCAATCAAACTAACATCAATCTTTTCTTGTTTTCAAAGTATACATGGAAATTGCAAGGCAATGATTGTTGAATCAATATGTTAAATCATCCACAAAGTTGTGAGTTTAACTTTTGGATAATAACGTGAGAATCTTCTGAGATGGTGAAATTGTCTTATTTAAATATTAGTTTGAAATGTATTTTTTTTTTGTTATATCTTTACTTTGAAATGTTTGTACCATTTATCCTTTTTTTACACAAAACAAGCGACATTCATTCATTCTAATTGACAGAGTACATCGATGCAATATAAATTTGCTAAAAACAAGAATTTGTGAACAAACTCACAGCATCCATGTTAATAGCATAAAACGACAAAGTACGTAAGCTTACAAATATGACTAAATTAAAATCTTCAGAATAGTCATGCCCCCAGATCTGCAACGTTGATGATGCCAAAGTCATTGGTTGGATCTGCACTGGATTGAAGCTGATCTAACAATCTGAACCGAGCAAACACTTGAACAAGAGGAAAAAGACAAACAACGTCGCACAAAGACGACAAACAAAACAGCGTCGTACTAAGACGACGAAATCATGAAAGAAAAACCTAATTCGATGTGAAAATCACTTATTTAAATAAAAGGGAAGGAGTAAAACGATTTAAAGGGGTGTTTGAGGTCAAAAATTGACCCTAAGCCACCCCCTATTTGGTGGATGAAGGAGAAGAAATTCGGGTTTTAGCTAGCTGACGGCTCACAAAAGAGAGAGGGGGTGTATACCATTTATCCTTATTTTGAAACTTGATTGTTATTTTGGCTAGTATTTGATGAATATAAAATTTTGGGTTAAATTTGAACTGGAAAAAGTTACACCGAAATTTTAAAGTAAAGATACAAGAGTGAAATTTAGTTGGGGCTCTTACAATTTTCGTGCAGGTCAATTTAGCTTTATGATAAAAATCTAAAGTAATTATATATATTTTTTAGAGCGAGGATAAATTAGTCATTGATTTAGTATAATAGAGAGATTTAAAAAAATAAAAAATAAATAAAAGATTTAGTATAATAGAGAGACCGATTTGTCCTTGATATGATGACAATGTCATGAACTACTTTAAAGTTTTATTATTGTTAAAGACTAAATTGGTTCAAAGACCGATCTGTCCTTGATATGATGATAATGTCATGAACTACTTTAAAGTTTTATTTTTCTTAAAGACTAAATTGATTCAAAAATTGAGAAGGATCAAAATAACTCTTTCACTCAAGATATAATGAGAAATTATATTTCAAAAAATACTAAAATATGATCATTTTCCACGGGTTTTTTTAGTGGAAAGAAGGTTTCGATAGAAAGATAAGACATTTTTTTAATCCAAAACAAAGACAATAACAAGAAACTTTAAATTAAGTTAGATGACCCTTGATACAATTTTGCTTAAAACTAACACAAGATTAACAACGAAGGCATGGCTTAAAAGAATGGATTAATCTTGGACAGCCTGATAAATTGAAGTTGGAATTCTAGTTAAGAGATGTGCTATTAGTTAGCGTTTGTGTGCCTACTAGTGCCTAGTAGTGCCTCAAAAAGATTTTGGGTATGTCCGGCAAGACCCATGTTTGAGATTATAGTTTATAGTTTGTGTCTTACAAATTAATTTTATTAGAAAAGACTGGGTTGGTTATTGTCACTTTCACAAGAGCTTATAACATATTTTTATTAGCTTATATCGCTTTTTGATAAACTAATTCAAGTAACATATAACTTATATCTTTTTATTATTTATCTTAATTTTACCTTTTAATTTTAATTAAAAAAATTAAACATTAATTAAATGTATCATTTTTATGTCATTTCATATTTATAAATTAGTTCAACAACTAATTTTATCAAACACTACAAATTCAATCAACTAACTTATTTACTATCAATTATAAGTTAACTTATCAACTATCCACTATAAGTTATATTCGCTCTTTTTTTACCACACATAGTCTTTTTGTCATGGAAGTACATCTCCATGAAGAAGAAGAAAAACTAACTTTTATTTGACATTAACAAGTTGAGGTAGGAAGCAATTAGGAATTGAAATAAATGAGCTCAAGCTAGATTTTACAAGGCCAAAAAAAGGTTTATACAACGGCTTTTTTTTGCTTTAGATAGCGCTTTTGAAGCGCTATGTAATCTTGCGCCGGTAAAGGTTAAATAGCCCTTTAATGTAAGTAAAAAGCGCTATCTAAGGGTGACTTTAGAGAGCGCTTTCAGCTTTAAGCGCCATATATGAGGAGCTTTAGATAGCGTTTTTTCTACAAAGAGTTTGAACTACCATATTGCAAATTCGAGCTACAACATGATGACATACTAACCAAACCTTTGAAATTGAAATTTTTTTAGGAATTGAGAAAAATGTCAAATGTAGTTTCATTTGATTAATTGAACTTGGAAGTGTTTGTTATATAATCCAATTAAAGCTTTGAAAATAATTGTTTCTTTTATGACATTTAAACATTTAACTGATGTGGTACATATACAACTGCATAGATACTTGGTGCATCAATAAAAATGAACAAGGTGTATGCATGCTTCGAAAGTAACGAGTTTGATTAATTTTCTGATGAATGTCAACAACAAAAGTCAGCAAAATGAACCAGACAAAGAGGCATATATGACATAAGAAGATGACTCTAATTCTGATCTTAAGATGTTGATGGTTACGACAGACAGATCGTTAGGAAACTCTAAGATATGCTTGATGATTTGTCTATATTTTCAAAATGAGGTGTGTGTGTGTGTTGTTGATTCTTTCATATTTAATTTGTTGAGTATTTGAAAGATACATGGTTGACTATTCCCACAGAAACTTAGTTGTTGCATGGACTAATTGAGTGATGCATCTAGAAAATAAAATGACACAAAAATATCAGTTTTTATTATGTAGTTTTATATTTTCTTAATTTACTACTAACTTTTAAACTTATATTTTCATCTTAGGTGGTCTTTTATGTTTAATATTAGGGTTGAGTTTTCCCATTCAAAGCTGAAAAGATGTTTCAACGTAGTAGATAAGACTTGTATGAATGTTGTGAGACTTTGAATACCATGTTAAAGTTACAAATTGGCAATACCAATTCACTACGTCATAATAGTAACATAATACTCCATTTTATAAAAGTCTTCATAAGTTGTATCCAGGCAAGGTCTACAACACATTCCAGAAAAAGCTATGAGAGTTGGCATTTGGCAAGGTAGGTGTAAGTAAAGTATCATGTGTTGTTACTCAATTAGAACAACCCATTGATTATCATGTGCTTAATTGGCAAATTATAAGATGAATGACATTTCAATCTCATTGAAAATAGTTCATATGCATTGGAGTAAATTAAGGATGAAGGATCTTAATAGAAGATGAAGAAAATGAAATAAGGGATCAAAGTTTGGACTCGTTGCTGAAATTAATGTAGTGTTCAAATTGTGGATGACGCTTAATTTTTTGGAAAAAGAACGTTGAAGATAGATTCGCGAAATTGCATTTCAAGATACAATGCCAATGTGTCCACCACTTGATAAAAATAAGACGAAAGGATACGATATAGTAGTATATCGCAACCCTTATATTTTGATCATGTGCATGCAATACATTATGCTCTTGGTGTTCATTTAAAGGTTCATCTATGTAACTCTCTCAACTGCAACGCTCAACTAAAAATCTTTTAGACCATTTTTAATAGGAGTGTCTCAAACTTTTAAGATTTGATATATATTAGGTACCTTTATTATGGAGAATTAAAGTGTAACTAGTTTTGACCAACAAAAAAAAGAAAAGAGGGTAACTAGTTAAAATCAACTTTTTTATCAGCACATAAGGAATTGGGTTGACATTTCAGAAGTCGATTTGTTTACCATCTATGATCATTTTTATCAGTTTACTAACTCTATAGGAGGGTCGACAAAGCGACGGTAGTTCATGCAGATGTTTTGGCTATTGTGTGTGTGGATAGTTTGGAACGAAAGAAATAATAGAATATTCAAGAATACCCAAGTTAATATGATAGATCTTATAGAAAAGGTTAAGTATAATTCACTGTGGTGGCTGAAAGCTAACAATGCCAAGTTTGTTTATGGCACGAGTAGATGGTGGTTGGACCCGTTACTTTGTTTGGGCATCGACTGACTTGTTTTTGTAATTATACAGTGACTGCTTGTTCTTTGGGGTGACTTCTTTAATACACCTTGTGCTAAAGAGGATCCATCGCCGTTGTTAATATATTCCATTTTTTATTCTTCAAAAAAAAATCAAGAAGTCTAATAGGTACCCATTTAGAGAAAGAAAATAGATGAAAGGTGGTTTTAACTAGTTACACCCTTAAAACATCTAGTTACACCCAATTTTTTAACTAGTTAAACCCTAAACCCTACCACAATGAAAAAATTGAAAAATATTCAAGGGTATTTTTGTATAATTAGGGTGTAACAAGAAATTTATGGGTGTTACCTATAATTTGTTTTATAAAAGTTGGTTCCACCATCTCAAATCCATGTTATCTTTGTTCTCTTTAATTATTTTTTTTGAATACATACATTAAATTATATATTAATGGAACTTATTTAAGAACTCATTTTAATTTATTACAATTGGAGTCATTGAGTTTCAAATAAATTTTTCAATAAAAAATTATAAACAAATAATTGGACGTGTATGACTCATTTAAAAACTCCTTTTAATTTACTACTACTATAGAGGCTCTCTTTCTCTAGTATAAACCAAATCAATTTGAATTTGGATTGATTTTATAGTTAATATAATATTAATTTCATTTTCTCGAAAAAATCTGCCGATTGTGATTAATTTTCATGCACGTGATACCGTTATTTTACGAGTTCATTACAACTAACTACCATATAGATATTTCTAGCCTTCAAAAATTTTGTATCAAGTGGAAGGAATTCAACACCCATCATCCAGATATACTTGTAATATAATTCATGACTGTTATAAACAACGATAACATTAAATGTAAATGTATTAAAAACATAGAAAAAGTTTACCATCATAAAATGATTGTCATACTTTCAGATTATATAATTTGAACGTTAGTGGTACATATTTGATAATATGAATCGAAAGAAAAACACATACAAATTGAATAAGGAAGGTTTTATAATCACCTTACCTTTGCATTCATACAAAAATAGTGTGAATGAAGTTCCTTGATGATTGGATTGTGCTTTGAAATAACGTTTTTGTCAAAAATGGATGTTTTTGGAGCTGAATAGAGTAGAAGGTGAGAAATGTGGTGAAGTTATATCTTGGTTCTCAAATATATGTGTGTGTGAGTGAGTTTTGGATTATATAATCCAAATGTTGGAAAAACACATTTTAGATTATATAATTCGAATCGAGTTTTTTTTTTTTTTGTTGCAAAAAATGGACTACCAATTCAGAGAAGAGGTTGGAAATAGAGAAATACACATTTCAGATAATTACACTACTCGATATTTGACTACATAGGCTCTAAATGAGAGCCTCACTTGGACTAGAGAGCGCCTTTCTTTAAAAAGTTACTCTTGCACCCATACACTTTCACAACCATCGTAGAAATCCCATTGATTGACATGAACTAATGCTTAGAAGAATATGGTTGTGAAAGTGAAGAACGAAAGTCTTGAAGCATGCACGACATGCACTCTTTGTCATAACTCATAAACTACTCAAAGATGCTACCATGCGTTTTTAAATTTTTTGTTAACCCTTTCTTAATTGTTACTCAATTACCAGGTTTTTCATTCTTTAGTAACCCACCCTGCTCATAATTCTCGATTGCTTTAGCGGAGTAACTATCAAATAGGCGGTGGAGAGGGAAAGAGAAATTTCTACTTCAATTGTGTTTTTTCTCCAAAAAAAAAAAATTGTGTGTTTTCTGTGAACATTTTTTTTTTCTTTTATCATTTCGTATTTCATAAAAGAATGAGATTATTTTTAATGAGCACCACTTTATTTTCAAAGATTTTAGAAATTGCGGGTAATATATAGAAAACATTTACATTTTTTGCAGGGAAAAACATTAAAATTGTAAATTTATATTGATAGGTCAGGCTAAAATGTGTAATCTTTGATGAAATTAAACCAAGTGTTTGTTGAAAAAAATTAAATTGTAATCTTTGATGAAATAAACCAACACATTTTCAGATGCAAAATTTATATCTTTGATACCTTAACATATGCATCAACAAATTCATGGTTTATATGCACTATATTAATCCTTAAAAAAAAAGTATCATATTAATGTTTTACATTTGATCGTAAAACATATTTTATATTCACTGTTATGAGTAACAAAAATATAAAAATTCCTTACAATTTTTTTATTTTTTTAAATTTATTTTGCTAACACTTTTAGTAAATAAATTTACTTATTTTAATTTTAAAAGATAGAAAAATATTTTTATTTAAAAAAAACTAATAATTTAAAGAAAAAATACATCCATAAATGTTGAATTATGTTGTAATGTAAAAATTGTCACGAAAAATATTCGAGAAAAAAGGTCTTTTGTTTTGTTTTGTTGTTACGGTTCTCATGTAAAAGGGATGACATCGAAGTGTAAATTAAGTCTAGCAATTGACCAAAAAAACATTTTAAGTCTAACGAAAAGTTAATTTTTATTAAAAATCGAACTTTTGTTCTCTAGAACTTTGGTTTAAAGAACTAATTAACCACTTGACCTTGATCATTTGGTTATTAAGAAAGAAGGTTAGAAGTTGGAACACATAAATCCTTTATGTATTTTATTTTTATTTTTTCCTTTCAATAAACAATCACTTCACGTAATTATTTATTAGGTCTTGTTAACGAGTATCTCCGGGGCACTCTTTAAGCATATCAAATTTAGCAATTATTCTTTTAAAAAGTCAACAATTACAATTTTCAATACACTCAATATACAACTTTTCATAAAGAACTTACTAATTAAAGTGCTTAAAGAGTGCCCCGGGACACTCGTTAACATTTCCCTTATTTAATTAATATATTTTTTCTAATATCACATGATTATTATTACTCCCTCCGTTTCTAAATATAAGTAAATTTTACTTTTTGAGTTCATTTAATTAATAACGTATGTGGTCTATATTATGAACCACATACATCATTAATTGAATGAACCTAAAAAGTAAAATTTGCTTATATTTAGAAACTGAGGGAGTATTTTTTTTTTTTACAAATATCACATAATTAATAAATTGATCTCATCTATCTTTCTCCAATTTGTTTTTTTATGAATCTTCTTTGAAAATTGTTGTTGACACATATCATAAGGCTGAGACACACAAGTAAAATACGAAATTGACCATCGGCAGTTAACTGCCGAGAATTTCAAAAACCGCTGCAGTTAACTATCGAGGAAAACCTCGACAGTTAACTACTGCCGGTTCCCTTTTTCCTTGGCAGTTAACTGTCGATGCGTCCTGAAGCCATAAAATGGCAGAACCTGTTACATGTGTTTTTACACATTGTTTCAATGCCAAATCCTGAAGTCAATAAGCGAAAATTACCAACAAAATTGAAATTGAAAATATGATACTAATTGACGCATAATGTCGTCGCAAATGTGTGAAAATCACAACTTAATTGGCGCATAATGTGTTCAAATGGCAAAACAAAATTGGCTCAAATTCACAACTTGATTAAACCAACAAACCAATGAACCAATGTCATCAAAATACAAACAACATAATGTCATCAAAATACGAACATACAAACATAATGTCATCAAAATACGAAAAGTAAAAAACAAGTCCTACACAACAACTACAAGTAATCCTACTGCTGGTCTTGGTCTTGCTGATGTTGTTGTTGCCGCCTCCTCGGCCTCTGGCCTCGCCTCCTGTCAAGATCGGCGCGATCTGCTTCCTAACATGGCTCATGGCCTGAAACCACTACTGAGGGCTCATGACCTCCTCTTGACCCATTTGCGCATCAGGGTAGGCAACAGTGACACTAACCATGTCATAGGTATCAGTCGAGCTTCTCGCATCGTACCGCTCCCACTGCTCTGCAATGATCTGCTCTTCATTTGCTGGCCTCGGAAGATCTCCTGGAAGAGGTGGCAAAATCTGAGGGGTGAAACACCTTAGCCATCCGCCATCCGCCATGTCTGCTCTCATGTCGGCTGACCCCAATCGGGCTCCTTAAGCGTGTGAGTGCGGAAGTCTATGTATGCCTGCACAATCTGAGGCGGTGTCAGCTCTACAACATCCGTCGGATGTCTAGGGATGCTCTGGACGTATCTGTACTGCATCAACACCCTTTCAGGCAAGTGACAATACACCCTACGAACACCGCACATAGTCCAGCCTGAATACCAGAAAACCTCCTCAAAACCCTGGATCTCCCTGTGCTTTTCGTACGACCTCCAACATACGTCATCAAACTGAATACGATCAAGCAATGAGCGATACGTCAACCCCTCTCCATGACCCTTCTATAGCTTCCACCTCGCCGCAACCAGATCGTTTTCAATATAGTCGGTGTTGGGATCAACACTGAAAAAGCCAGGAAAATGCGCCAAAAACCATGCATGCACAAACCAAAAAAATCACATTTATAAATTTGTACGCACGAAAAATATAACAAAAAAATAAAAGTTAAAGTTCACATTTATAAGTTTCTTACAGTGAGCAGTGTCACGCTTCCCCCAAGAGCTATGTCTCCAGGCTTGCAGGCCTCAGCTAACTTGCCATATAGGTATGTCAGTGTCATCTCTCCCCATGAATAATTACGCATCCTCGCGTAGCCCTCCTCCATGGTCGTCAGATAGACCAACTCAATGCTTTTGTTGCTTCTATCACCAAACAACAAACATCCAACAAGATATAGGAGATAACACTTCACACAAAATGTCCTAACCCTCTACAGCTCCTCTTCATCCCTTGGATCCTCTGGATCCGCCAATCTGTTAGCCCTATCAAGGTACCTCATATATAACTGCCTCTACTTCGGATAACTAATGTACCCACCATACTCTTTTTCGGCAATTTTCTCTGCCTCCTGCTGCGACACACCTAAGTGCTTCATTAGTAGTGTCACTCCCTCATGTTTCAACATCTTCTTCTGATGGCTCAACATTCGCCTTTCAATCTGAAGATGCATAAGACATGCGACATCATCCAAAGTCACAGTCATCTCCCCCAAGACCATGTGAAAACTGCTGGTCTCGGGATGCCACCTCTCACATAATGTCATCAGCAAAGCATGAGGCACAGTGGCGTAGCCTAGGTAAACCAAATCATGTAACCCGCTCTCCCTAATCGGATCCCAAAACCATCTCTGATGCTCGTTTAGACGTTCGAGACTCGAAATCTTAGCCCCATGATTAATCGGTTTTACAACACGCAGCTTACGAACCTGAAATAATAGAAAAATAAACAAAATAAAACTTAACAAATGCAAAAATAAAAATCACAAATTTAAATTTCCGCACATATTTTTAATTTAAGACATAACACATGTAAACCTTAAAACTTAAAAAAAACACATAACAAAAACAATTTAAATCATAATTAAACATAAAGAAAACAATAAAAGTTTAAATAAAAAAAATATAAAGAAAATAATTAAACAAACACACATATAAAACAAAATTAAAACATTAATTTGTATTGCATATGATAATTTAAAATAATTAAAAATAACACTTACGTTATCTGAATTATACCAAAGCGGCAATGCCACATGCTTGGCATACGAGTGTAGCAGAGATATATTTTCCGGTCCTCCAGGAAAGGGAGGCTCCAAAGGTAACACTGCTGGGGCAGCCGCTGCATCAATGTCATCATCGTCTGGTCTATGTTGCTGCTCTGGTATATGATCCTGGTCATACCCACCATCAGTGACATCGTGGTGTACCTGATCCTGATAATTCAGGTACTCCACCTCGGACGGGTCAACAACCTGTGACTCTTCAGGCTGTGTAGCCTGAGAA
>Ga0228710_1011583_pt1 | contig 11317 bp, 8 predicted proteins | sample MedpolnodulmetaG_FD_177995 | JGI IMG/M metagenome (GOLD analysis project Ga0228710, IMG submission 177995) | Root nodule microbial communities from Medicago polymorpha collected in Santa Monica, California, United States - pink nodules | ecosystem: Host-associated > Plants > Roots > Nodule... | reverse complement strand
TTCATTCAGCAATTGAAACCTTACTGTAACTAAGCAAAATGTCTCCTAAACCTAATATGCTATAAGCTATAGTTTCTTACCATTCATTCAGCAATTGAAATCTTACTGTAACTGAGCAAAATGTCTCCTAAACCTAATATGCTATAAGCTATAGTTTCTTACCATTCATTCAGCAATTGAAACCTTACTGTAACTAAGCAAAATGTCTCCTAAACCTAATATGCTATAAGCTATAGTTTCTTACCATTCATTCAGCAATTGAAATCTTACTGTAACTGAGCAAAATGTCTCGTAAACCTAATATGCTAGTTTCTAACTGTTCGTTCGGTAATTGAAATCTTACTGTAACTAAGCAAAATGTCTCGTAAACGTTATATGCTACAAACTATAGTTTCAATGGATTCATTCATCAATTGCAACATGAAATGAGAAATTGATAGTAATCAACTTGATAACAATTGCATAATGAACAATTTCTAATGATGAAGGAAAAGTGCAAAACCGATGAACAAGCTCATAAACACTTCGTTACTCACAAAAATGCAATATAACAAAGTGAAATTACCTGTAAACCTAATTTTCTATCATTTATAGTTTCAATCGATTCATTCAGTAATTACAACATGAAAATCGAAATCGATACTAATCAACTTGATAACAATTAAATAATGAACAATTTCCGGCAACGAATTGAAATTCGGCGGTGAAGTACCTTGTTACGAACTGCGATGGATGGAGAAGAGAGAGAAGAGATTGTGAGAGGAAGAAGCTTGGAGAGTAAGGGTTCGAGGTTGGAATCGTCGCAGAGAGCTAAACGAGTTAGCATCCGATCCAGCATTTCTTCGATTTCAGAATCGGATTTCGCTCTCAGTGTTGTTGCTGTTGAAGATGAAGATTCCGCCATTTTTGGTTTTCGATTTGATTCTTTTCAGCAACAAAGTGAAACTCTTTCTTCTTTCTGCGCGGTGTGTAGTTGAGAAATGAGAAATTGGAACGCGGTAGTTATTATATATGTGTGCGGTTTTGGCTTGGCTACTTGTGCTCTAAGATAGTTTGAGTCTCAACTTTTGGGTCTATAATAGTCTTTCTTCTTGCATTCACATTCAATCTTCATCAGACAATTCAGAAAAATGAAAATTTTGAATTAACTTTATAAATTAAGGATATGTTTGGATTGAAGGGACTTAATGAATAGAGCGGAATTGAACATAATGAAATGGGATGGAATGGAGCGGAACGAAACAAAAACTATATTCCATTGCTTGGGTATTTTAGGACGGAATGCAACAAACTTTTCATTCCATTGTTTGGAAAGTGAATGGAATGGAATAGATTATGATATTTTTATTCCATTATTACCCTTTATAACGATTACTTTGAATTAAAACACAGTGAAATCTTTAAATTATCTTATTCTCTTTGATTTTGTCATTTTCTGACTTTTAAAGTTAATAAGTTTAGTATGTATGAAGCTTTTCTATTATTTTTAATTTAAATGTAATCTAACACATCGAAAATGCATAGTTTGGTTGATTAGATGATGCACTGGGTTTTTAACAAAGATATAAAAAAGCAATAACACATGAAAATGGATTTTTGATAAAGACATAAGGAACACATGAAAATGTAATTCAACTTATCAAAATCTCATTGTTTGGTTGATGACGTGGTGCACTTAGCTTTAAGAATCAGGAAACGGAAGCAACAGAAAGAACACAACTATACAAGCAACTGAGAAATAGAAAAGAAACGAGAAAGAAAGGGGATGGGGAATTATTTCACTAATGAGATAAAAATAGGGATAAAATACTAATTATTTAATTAAAATGTTCCATTCTATTACATACACCCCAAAATGGGGGGAATGAAAAATATAAGAAAATGGTGGTATGGGTTGGAATTGATTCTATTGAATTTCATATCATTCCATTCATTTTTAACAAATCCAAACAATGGAGCATAACTCTATACCACTCCATTCCATTCCACTCCATCATATTTCATCAATCCAAACATAAGAGAATTTCAACATGAAAGAAATTTAAATTGTCCGATAAGATTGGACGGTTTAGAGCACAATGATCGTGCGAATGTGAGATTTCCCTACCACTACGGAATCTATCCAAGTAAAACATACGATGATACTAGTCTTTGGAATTTTGACATTCTCTTTGGTCATTATTTATTTAATTCTGAGTTTAACTTCGTTTCTTTTTAAATTTGTTTTATGAGTCGAAATGTTGACGATGATCAATGGCATCCCTTCAAAGTAGTAGTTTATGATTCTTGTTCTTCTTAGAGAAAATGGTCTAATTGTGTTTGTCCGTAAAAAGAAAGTGGAATGAATATTACTTTAGCGTTTAGGCGTTTATATTTGTATTTCTTGTTTTTTTATTCAAACTCGTATTAATGAGATCAATCATGGTGTCTCACTCATTAGAAAGAGGAGGACAACAAGCTTCTACTTTATTTTTTTATAGACAAATGCTAGTTGTTAGTTTAATGTTAGAGGGGAGGGGGAAATGTTAGTTTTCGGGGATCGAACCTGAAACATCCATCTAAATCTCATTTAACGTCCGTTTGCTCATCAACTGAGCCACCTACACGGGACAACAAGGTTCGTACTTATGATGGATACTTTAGAATGGGTCAACTAATTTTCAGATTTGAGATATTTTTAATTTTTGGTCCATTGTAGAATTTGTTATCCTTTAATTAACAAATAACACTAAATGTTAACTACTTAATAATACATTATCATCCTTGTAAGCATAGTTCAATTGGAAATAACATTTCAGTATATAAGGGCTAAGATTCAAACCTTAGATTCTCAGTTATTCATTTTAATGAGTAATTTCTAATAATTAGGCTACTTGACAACAAAAAAACATCATCACCCCTAATGCATCTGAAAATACAACTTTTACGATTCACAAAATGACCATAGTCAATGTATGTATACCTTCACGGTGTCAAGGCTTTTTAGATGAACTAGGCATCATCGATTCCCCCTTTAATGATTATGGTACATTCTCACCTTAAACAACATAGGTTTATGAAATTAGTGTTGAGTTTTATGGATTAACCTTAATCAAAAATTAAAATAATAAATTATTATATCAACTATTAATTCTAATTGTAATATTACATTGTATAAAACTATATTTATTAATGAAGTGTAATTAGAAATGGTCTCTGATGGGTTTGGTCATTTCTCATAGTAAGTATGTTGAGATCTCTCTCTCCCCAACGGTGCTTATTACATACCTATTATCCTATTAGATCATATAACTCTCTTATTCTAAAGGCATTATGCAGGCATGATGTTTTCGTTAATCTAGATAGGGTAAAAGTTGCAGAAGAATCCAACGGTTAACCTTCAAAAGGTGAATTTTAATCTAGAGGTTGTGGTGAGCCACCGAAGATGGGGAGAGAGATGAACATTATTTTTCCAATGTGTGATGCTAAATTATATATGGAAAATAAATAATTCTTAAACACCCAAAATTCAATCTAAGACTAGAGAGAAAGAAATAAAAAATGTAGAATAATAGATGTGGCAGATTTGTCATGCTATAGAAAGAGAGAGAAAAAAAATTAATGTGTTTAATGAGTATGTGAAAAATAAGAATGTACAAATATAATTGTTTAGTTACGTATTCATAATTTAAATTTTTAAAAAAAAGCATATATCTTTTAGCACAAGCAATTTCATTACAAACATCAAAACAAAATTTTAATGCAATAAACATGATCCTTGATCATCGAATAAGACTCTCAAGGAATTGAACAAAACAAATACGGGACTACTGTCTTTCAAAAAAAATGAAAGGGGGACAATTTCTTGAACTCTTGTTCTTTCTCAATATACTATTTGAAATTTACACCATAAATATAATTTGAAGTTTTATACAACAATAACATAGATAGTATACCCTAGCTCACATCTCACGTCAACAAAATTAAATTTTGAAGTTTTATACAACAATAACATAGATAGTATACCCTAGCTCACATCTCACGTCAACAAAATTAAATTGAGAAGATAATAAAATCTATAATAAATTATTATTATAAAATAAATAAAGGGTATGTTAACATTGCTAAAAAAAGAAAAATGTCCCTAATAAAACAAGGCACCCATATAACTTGTTGTGAAATTTTGCATACTTTAACATCGAAATAGAACTGGATTCCTCTTTATCTTTATCTTTGTCGCTAGTTTTTTCATCATCAGGATCTTCCTTAGGATTGTTGAAATTGGAAGGAACATTTGTCTCTGGCGCAGACTCATCGTCACCGGAAATCGGACTAGCCGGAGATGGAGAATCTTCTGACGGCTTTTGAAGACTCTTAGGCAACCCTTGTCCATGAGTCACATTTATTTTGAAATGTTGTCCATTTTTGCATTGTTCACCATCATAATCACTAGAGAAGAAGTATGTTGCCCCTTCTTTCAGTAAAGGAACTGCCACTGTGACTGGATGTATATCAGTGTTGGACGGATCAACTGATGACCATTGAATTGTGTCCTTGTCTTGTGCATCATCATAATCACATTGTTTGTATGTGGTGAAATTGTATGTTTGAACAAGAGAGTGGTTATTGTCTGTGTTGAAAACTACATTTGACAAAACAAACCAAGTCAAATTATGTCATGTTAAATTATTTTTATAAACTTCATTCAAACGACAAAATAAATATTGTATATTTGAGAAATGTTAGCAACACACCTTCTAACACACACTTTTCAACACATTCTCTTTGATTGGTTAAAATTCACATGAGACCCACAAAAAGTATATAGGATCCACATGATTTGGTGGGACCCATGTGAATTTTAACTAATCAAAAGGAGTGTGTTAGAAGATGTGTTGCTAGCATTCCTCTTGTATATTTTTCATCCACAATGGTGTTAATACTAGTGATTAGGAAAACACAGACACACTAAGAATACATATAAACATTTCAAAAGCAAATGAGAAATTAACAAACCAAAACCTTAATCCTAAAACCCAACAAATTTCTTCCAAGTTCCAACTATGAAGAATGGTCGAGAATAATGCAAGATCAACAATCATTAAAAAAATCATCCATCAACAAATATGGCTTTATGACTTAACTTAATCACCCCTAATTATAAAGTCAAATGGTTAGGTTCAATTTGACTATTTTAGCTCCAAAACAAATCCAGAAAAGCCCCTCTAATTTTTTTTTCCCTTCATCTCAACATATTGCTCTTACAGTTTTTACATAAAAGAAATTAAAGAAATAAAAACGATTAGCCACTCATAGTATCAAAAGAGAATATTTGTACCAAAAGAAAGGAATATTACAAAAAGGTCCAGCAACTGTCACTTTGGCATTTTGAGTATAAGATAAGATTCTTCTGTTTTTTTCCTTCCTTTTTTACAAAAGAGACAAATGGTAACAGTAATTTTCTTTGTTAATCTGTTTTGCTAAATGGAAGAGTGAATACTTGAGTTTTGAGACCTATTTTGGGAATAATGTGGGTTGTGACAGATTCCAGAACAAGAATAGTACATCCCTTTTCTTAGTACTTCCAATTTAAGCATAATTTTTTACAAATTGATTAAATGCAACACATACCCAAAAGCATCATATAAGTACATCACAGTGGGGAAATAAATAGTATAGTTGAAAGTTTTAACCAATCTAATTTTATACCACTTTCATAAACTTGTGAAGAGAAAGTAGATCCACTATTGCTAGTGTTGACATTTTATTCTAAAAAATGTTTAATTTTGATACACTATTAGTGTAAAATAATTTACACCATCAAACAATCAATCCCAAATGGATTGAAACTAGAATATGTATGCCATAAGAAGTAATTCAGTGCAAAAACTAAAAGCAGATAGAGATCATGTACTATAGGTTATAATTATATCATGATATATGTTCCAAAAAGGTCTAAACATAAAAAAAATAAAAGACATAGTAGACATTGAAAATAAAATCACTTACCCAGGAAATCTCCCAAGCTGAATTGTTTCTTGGCAACCCACTTCTGATAATTAACAGTTGGCTTTTCAAGATTGTCAAACCAGCCTAAAGAATCTCCCACCGTGTAATTTTTGTAAGCTCCAACAGAACCTAAGAAACATGAGAGAAAAAGACAAGAAAGAGTTGAGAATAGAAGAAACCATGATGAGTTTCTTCTATGTTCCATTATTCTTGGGGTGAGTGAAATGTGAATAATGGCAACTAGCAGAGGCAAACTAACAACTAAGTACTAGCTTTTATGACAGGCTCAGTGGATGAGAATGTAGGATTCATATGCTGCCAGCTATGGTTACATGTGATTTATAATTTAAGAAGCCTTGTATTTCTGTTGAATTACTAAAATGCTATACTACTACTCACTGTTTCATTTCATGTCGGTTTTTATTTGTGTTGTGTCCCACAAGCATGTTATTTGGTATAATAGTTATTTTGGTATCTAAATTATTAAAAATATCTAATAACTTAGTATCTTACTTTATAAAATGATTTTAATCATTGAGGAGTCTGAGGAACAATGATAACATTACAGACTATTAGTTGATAGAGTATGAGTCCACTTTAATACATATTCTCTTATAGCTCATTTCTAGTAAATATTTACAATGGAACAGATGAAAATAACACTAATATTTTCTCTTAGCTCATTATATTATATAGTCCTTTATTTTTAATAATTTTAAAGATGAAAATAGTAGTAATTCACTTTGTTTAAAAGAATAGAAAGAAATTTGCAATCGAACAGAATCTCTCTTTTGTGTAAAAGCCAGAAGGAAAACCAAGTTTCAAGCATTAGAAGTTCCCAAGTGCATAGACCTCAAAATTTGGGGTCACATGATTTTCACTCAGCTACAATATACATAGCATCCCAACATGATAAAGCCATAAGGAAGTAGACACGTGGTAGAAGTCATAGCGGTAAGTCGGTGGCATTCTGACAGTGCATGTGTCTCATAAAAATATGGATATATTGGGTGGGGACGTAGGGTATAATAAGGATATGCTTTTGTTTTGTGGTAAATAATTTATTTTGGTAACGAATTATCTCGATAATTCTTTTGTTAGTTAAAATGATCTTTGACATTGAAATACTTCGTTAATATTGTCATATTAATTTTTTAATATACTTATTTATTATCATATTAGTTTTTATAAATACTTACTTATTGTCGTTTTAATTTCTATATAAAAAGATGTATTGTGAATATTGATGAGTTATTTTACTGTTAGAGACTATTTTGACTAACGAACGCATAATTAAGGATTATTTTAGAATTATAATATATTGAATGATTATTATGACTACATATTACACACTTAGAGATGAAAATAACTAATATCATGTTTAATTTTCTAGTGCAATATAAAAAACAAAAATGTTTCGTAAACACTACTTTAAAAATATATCAATTCAGATCAATAGATGATTGATCTAATCCTCCTAAAAAATTGTGTTTGGTTATAATAGCTGAGTTGACTATAATCGTAAATTCAATTCAATTGCATTAACCATATTTTCAATGTGAACAATCGCGAATGTAAAAAAAAATAAAAATTGCAATGTACCATTAATATGTATAATATATATAAGATCTGAGTTCATAAAAGATTGAATTTTCCCAAAAAAAAAATAAGATTGAATTAATAATTGGAGACACTAAACATAACACTAGCATCACCAACTCTAGTCGTCGACATAGATGGTTAATCATTCGATTGAAAATTTTGAGATATAGTAAGTAGATCTTGGATAAAATAACAATCACAATCAATCAACTTTTGCTAAAGGAAACCCCAAGGAAAATAAACATATTGGTTATTGAAAATGACATGAATTTCATCTTTTGTGATATAAAATGCAACAGTCCATTAACAGCTCAGGCATTTGATGTATCTTTGGTCTTTAGTGCAATGTTCAAAATTGTGCACAGCTAACTCAATCATGCACCAAGTAGATATAACTACTTGGGTTTGACTTTGCATTCAACAATTTTGCCCTGAGAGTGATATCTAAACTCCAATGTGCATAATGCTATTTAATTATTGAGTAATGATATTTGAACAACCATTTGCAAACAACTTTTATAACAACCATATTTTCCTCTTTTTTTATTGGTCAAAAACAATGGAGAGAAAAAAAAAAAGTAGAGAGTAAGAATATAATGTAAGTATGAGAGAGAAAGTTGTCTAAAAGTTGTTACAAAATTGTTGTACAAATATCATTTCTCTTAATTATTTCGGCTATCATTTGGATTAACTGTATCAAATTAACTTTTATTCTTATGTGGTGTACTTCAATATTTTTATAATATTATAAGGAAAATACAAACATAAAGAACCAAACAAGACAGACTAAGCATCCTCAATCAAATATATGGTGGCTAAACCTAAGACCATGTCCAATGGTGTTGAATTGCTATGTTGAAAGTACCCTTCAACATGTGGAAGTGCTCCAATGGGTGTGTTGAATGATGATGTGGAAGAAAGAGAGGTTGAATCCATTCAACATGTTTAATCTGACCACGCAGGGACACGTGTCGCGCAACCATTGGCCAGAAACGGCGCGTGTGATACACACGTAGACAACAACGCGTGAGGTTGCAGGGGGTGGAGAGAGAATCAGAATTGTGGATAAATGGGGACACGTGTCCTGTTCTGATTGGCTGTTCGGATTCTTATCATTTTAATAATTGGACCTCAATTATTTCGTTGTAAATTAATTTTTTTTTAAATTTTTTTTACCAAAATTCATAAAAAAAAATTCTCTATAAATAGAGACTTGGTTCATTTGATTTGGACACAGAAAAAAAAAATCAAGTTTTTCACTATCTTAATCTTATTATTATCTTTCTATTAGCAAACTAAGTGAAGTTTTAATCTTGTTTTTAGTGAAATGGATCCCAATAATAACCATTTTAACACCCAAAATTATTCTAATTACCCATTTAACTACCAAAATCCCAACAATTATCAAAATCCAAATCAATTTTCCAACCAACGTCCTCAAAACATACCTCAAAACATACCTCAAAACATACCTAATTTTGGTTTTACACCAAATTTCAACCAGTCATCCTCTGTTCCAAACTTTCATCCATATTATGGATCTATGATGAGATATACATCTCAAACACTCCCGTTTAATGGTTATATGCTAATGGAGATTGAAAATTTTCCCAGTGTTGGTGCATCTCAATTTCCTGAATTTTCAACACAAATAACTCATGGTGGCATGACAGTTGCTAATGAAGTCACTCCAGATCTAGAAGATTCAACTCCTAAGAGCAAGAAAAGTAAGGAACCAGCATGGAACACTCAACAAAATTTGGTGTTAATTAGTGCGTGGATTAGGTTTGGAACGAGCAGTGTTGTTGGGAGAAACCAGAGAGGTGAAACATATTGGGGTAAAATTGTTGAGTATTGTAATGAGTATTGCTCATTTGATTCTCCGCGCGATCTAGTTGCATGCTGAAACCATTTTAATTATATGAGAAAAGTAATAAATAAATGGATTGGTGCTTATGAAGGCGCTAAGCGTTTCCAAGGAAGCGGTTGGTCGGAAATTGATGTTCTGGCAAAAGCCCAGGAATTATATGCATGTGGGAAGAATGTCCAATTTACATTAATGGAAGAATGGCATGCTCTCCGTGATCAACCACGTTATGGTAGTCAAGTAGGAGGAAGTATTGGGTTAGGAAGTAGTGGATCTAAGAGATCTCACGAGGACTCTGTAGGATCTAGTGCTCGTCCAATGGATAGGGAGGCAGCTAAAAAAAAGGTAAAAAGAAAAGCAAGGATGCTACCTTGGAGGAGTAGGTTGAATTCAAAGAAATCAAGGTGCAAGAAATTGAACAATTGAAAGAGTTCACGTTGGTGCAACAGGAGAAAAACAGATTGAAGAAAACGAAACTGTATGTAAAGTTAAGTTCCGAAGAGCATCTCGGTGACCGGAAAAAAGAGCTGTTGGAAAACTTGGAGTGTGAGCTGTTTGGAAATTAATTTCAAGCAAATATTTGTTTGTATTCGGTCAAAATTGTCAGTGATGTCTAGTCACCAGTGTTTGCTTTAATAATTGTCAGTGTTGTCTAGTCCTCAGTGTTGTCTAGTCCCCCGTGACTTATTTCACATACTATTTGCTTTAATAATTATGCCCATTATTTCACATACTATTTGCTTTAATAATTATCCCCACTGTATGCTCATTATTTCACATACTATTTGCTTTAATAATTATCCCCACTGTGTGTCCATTATTTCACATACTATTTGCTTTATATATAGGGACTGATATCTACTTTCAATTTCACAAATCTCATTCATATCTACTTTCAATTTCACAAATCTCATTCATATCTACTTCCAATTTCACAAATCTTATTCATATCTACTTCCAATATCACAAAAAACTATTCAATCTACTTCCAAAAAAACTATCAATGAACCCTTTTGATATCGAAGCCTACTTTCAAAAACGTGATATTGAAGACACTTATATCGTCAACCGATTTATTCAGCGTCAAAAAAATTTAGAGGAAGGTAGTGCATCTCGTACTAGAAAATATTTCAATAGAGATCATGCAGCGGCAAACCAAAGACTAATTGACGACTACTTTTCCAATGAGCCTACATATGACGATGCAATGTTTCGTCGTCGGTACCGGATGCAAAAACACGTTTTCCTTCGAATCGTTGGAGACCTTTCAAGTAGTGATAACTACTTCACCCAACGAGTTGATGCAGTCAATAAAGAAGGTATATCACCGTTAGCAAAATGTACCACAACAATGCGAATGTTAGCATATGGTGTGGCAGCAGATGCGGTCGATGAATACATCAAAATAGGAAGTAGTACAGCATTGGAGTGCTTACTTAGATTCTGCAAAGGAATCATACGATATAAACGTTGCTCATATAATTGGAGTGTACTTGAGAGCACCAACCCAAGATGACCTGTAAAGAATACTACATGTTAGTGAAATGCGGGGGTTCCCAGGGATGATCGGAAGTATTGATTGCATGCACTGGGAGTGGAAAAATTGTCCAAAAGCATGGGAAGGTCAGTTTACCAGGGGGGATAAGGGAACCACCACAGTTATTCTTGAAGCAGTTGCATCTCATGATCTATGGATCTGGCATGCCTTTTTTGCATGTCTGGGAACGTTGAACGATATAAACGTTCTAGACCGGTCACCAGTGTTTGATGATGTGGAACAGGGAAAGGCTCCAAGGGTGAATTACTTTGTGAATCAACGTCCCTATAATATGACATACTATCTAGCTGATGGTATCTACC
>Ga0228710_1011575_pt1 | contig 11325 bp, 6 predicted proteins | sample MedpolnodulmetaG_FD_177995 | JGI IMG/M metagenome (GOLD analysis project Ga0228710, IMG submission 177995) | Root nodule microbial communities from Medicago polymorpha collected in Santa Monica, California, United States - pink nodules | ecosystem: Host-associated > Plants > Roots > Nodule... | reverse complement strand
AAAATCCAAATTCAATCAAAATAGGGGGGGTAAAACTGCACTTAAGCCAATAATTTATTAAGTAGCAATATAACATAACAATTTTGGATGAATTCTCACTTGAACCAAAACGTACAAGCCCTGTGTAGGAGGTCCATGTATAAAAATTGACCCATACAAACATATCCAACCCATAAGAAGAAAAGAGAAGCAGCCGCTGCTGCACATATTTTGTCCATTTCATTTCATATTTCTTGTTTAATTCTCTTATCTTGGTGCTTCTTCAGTGCTTTTACTTCATCTTTTTCCCTTCATTCTTGTCAGTGAGTGAGAGAGATCAGGTTAGTGGTGCAAAACCAATTATCCAGGGTGTTCAAAATGATAAGTGCTGCTACAAAGAAAGTAAGGGTTGAGCCTGGGCTAGTGCTCAGGCTAGCTGGGGGGTGAATCCGCCCCTGGTTAGAACATTAAAAGTTTTGGATTTATAATGTTTTTTTATTGAGTACATTTATGTTTCTTGATTGATAAACTCTCGATGTTTTCTAGTAATACATCGTGAGTTTGTGAGAGATGTTAGTTTTTGTTTACGTTCTATTATAAATTGTTTTAAAAATATTAACACTAATTCTTTTAAATACTAATTTAATGTTAATATTTTTTTTTTTGAAATAGTTCAAATCCCTTTTGTTTTAATTAGAGGTTAGGTGTTCTTTTGCATCATCTTTAAAATTATTGAAATAGTCCTACTCAATTTGGCAGACCAAGTAGTTGAGTACAATTACGTCCAATTTACCAAAAAGAGTTCAATAATTTCTAAACACGTCTTAGCAAAAATAAAATTACCTGACCACATATGCTATTTTACAACAAATAAATAATTGGCGGAAGAATATCACAAAATCCACAGTAGCACACCAGGCAAATTCAATGATTATGAATTCCGGGTTCGATTCCCGGCTGTGGAATTCTTTTTGCAATCTTTATTTTTTTCATTCTTTTTTTACTACCAACTCTTCGTTTTATTTTTATTTTTTTATGAGGAAATGTTCCTTATTTTTTCTTGTGCGGGTACAAAATCACTTTTTTTTTTTTGTGAAGGAATCACTTCTTTTGGTAACCAAAAAAAATATCACTTCTTTTTGGGCAATGAAATTGTTATTAATTTCCAACCCATTTGAAGATATACATTTTTTATTACGTGAGTGGATTTTGTGATTCACTATGTGTTAGGGTAGATTTTATGGTACATTGACATGTGTGCTTACCGATCAACCAAAAAAAAATGGTCACGACAACATCTGAAGTGACCCTATGTCATGCATAATTTGAGCCAATTCCTTACAATGTGAACCAACATTGACATTTTTCTATATTATCTATAAAAATATGTAATGATACATCAATTTAGGTTGGATTTTATTCATTTCGTTTTTATTTAAACTATTTTATTTGTAACAAAAAAATATTTTATTTAATACTTTATCTTTTGTATAATATTATTAAAATCATTAATTAAAAAATAGTCAAATCTCATTAAAATATAAATCACGCTATAATAGGTATAATATTGATGTTATACATATTTTTTACTTTAACAAAACAGTATCGTGTAATTAATTAGGAGAGTTCAAAGTTTATGCTAGTTTTAAATGCAATCCCTTATAATTATAATAAGGATTTAAATTGTTTAAAAAAATATATTTAAATTGTATATATAGACGGAGTTAACTTCTCTCCGAATGGTGGAATCATTATGATATTCTTGCTATCTTTTGATAACTAAAGTTATCTCTTGAACACGTTTTTTTATTAAAACCATTACCAAATGATGGTCTTCCATCTTGAATGTCATTGGTTTTCATGTCTATTGATTGCATAATTGGACTTACATCCTCTATTTTTTAGGGATTGGGTAGCTCAACTGATTTGAGTACAATAAATTTGGAGGTTATGAGTTCAAACTCCAACGAATAAGTAAAATATTAAGAGTCATGTTAACTTGTGCTCTTATGACACATGTTAAGCATTAAATTCTTATCAGTAAGTATTAATTGCAAAAAATTAATATTAAATTTTTTAAGTAATAAATTAACACAATTTTCGATACAAAATTTCTATTAGTGGAATCCTTAATATGTGTCATAAGGGCACAAGTTAACATTTCTCAAATATTAATCTAATAAACTATCTACTAACATTTATCATTAAAAAAATCTTCAATTTATTGTTCTTGAAGTTCAAAAAAACATTCTAGTTCCATATATTTATATCGTTTGGCATGCTTTAGTTTATTCTATATGATTATGTAATATATTTGTCTTTGTCACCATAGAGATATTCGTCTTTGCTTCTCACAATTTAGATCTTGCACTTTTCTTCTTAACAAGGTTCTGGACATAATTTTGCTGCATCATAAGATTACAAGTTGAAGAGAGTAACAATGTCATTTCGCAAATAACCCAAAATAAACAGATTTTATCATTGGCCCTCGGAAGAGTAAAACAAGAAAACAAGTTAAACCTAACTATTGGAAAATAATAGATAGGGTATGGATACATGACAATTTTTCACAACTCTAAAAATGTGTTGGTGAAAGCTCCCACACTTTTAGTTAGAGAGAAAGTTCATCCATGTACATCAAACACCAAATCCCATATTGACACTAATACCTTGTATACTCTTGAAAAGTGAAAATATAATTAAAATCTAAATCTAAATATTTGACATTTGTTAATATGAAACTTTAAAAGAGTGTTAGCACATGATTTTGATTCTCTCCATTCAAAATTCTCTCAAGTTTTCTTCATTTTCAATCTCCATCATTAAAATACAATAACCACTTTTCTTAATAATATAATTCTCACTTTCTCTCTCAGATTTGATGGTTAAGATTCCACTTAAAAAAACTTTAGAGAATTTTCAATGGAGAAAATTCAAATCCGTTAGCACAACCATCATACCTTCCTCTTTCACAAACTTTTATCAATGGACTGGTAACTTAACTTCTTCGTTCATTTTGTCATAGACTCCATTATATATCATAATCAAATATGGTATGATCTACCTTTCAAGGCTTTCTTTTGTTGCTCTTCAACCTTGAAAAGTAAAAACCATACGGAAAGTAAGATCAAAATATATACTAATAAATACAATGTTCATAAAAAAAACATCAAATTAAAAAGTAAGGTCAGTGTACTTCCTTGCTACTTTACTCTAGTTAGCCTGGAGACCAATTTTTGTCTCGATATCAAGAAATGGTTTTGCAGACCTAAAGTTCTAACCCTCGTTTGACTTACTCAACCACTTCATTTTCGTGTCCCAAGAAGTTTTTGACGTGAAAACAACGAAGTTATATGTTGAAGCTTCCACACCAACATGTGTTTTGACGCACTTTTCCTTAACACGACGCAGCACCAAACAACCACTAAATAAAAAATGTGGATGCACGTTGTGCACAATCTTCTGAATATAATTTTCATATTTGAAGCTAAATGTTCGATATTATATTCTATCTTATTTTTTAAAACATTAAATTAGAAATTGTTTTAAGTTGTCGTTTATGTTTTATTGAAAAATTGATTGCACACAATATCTTCTCCTTTTTAATAGCTATACCATAAGATGGAGATAGAGTGGTTAGATGAGGTGGTTGGCGTGAATTGGTTCAAGAGGGAGGTGGTTTGAAAGGTGGAAAATGGTATGACTACAAGTTTTTGGAGAGATAAGTGGGTGGGGAGTAATCCTCTTTGTGTTACTTTCTCACGCCTCTTCTCGATATCTAACCAAAAAGACGCGTGGGTGGGGGATGTTTGTGAGATTCGGGATGAAGAGAGTAGGTGGACCCTCACTTGGCAACGCCCAATGTTTTTGTGGGAAGGAGATTTACTTCAAAATTTGTTGGCTTTGGTAGCTTCATTCTGTTGGTCGGGTGTGGAGGACTCTTGGAGGAGGGAACCGGAGGATGAATGTTTTTTCTCGGTAAAGTCTTGTTATACTTTACTTCAAAGCTTGTGTTTACTAGAGGTTGGTGTGAGTGATGAAGAGGAAATAGTATTTGAGAATCTTTGGAAAAGTCTGACACCTTCTAAGGTGGTGGCTTTCTCATGGACTTTGCTTCTAGATAAAGTTCCAACCCGGGCTAATCTAGCAAAGCGAAGAATTTTGGGAGAGGACGTTTCCACTAGGAAAATTTTACTTCTTTTCAGTGGCGGAGCCTTTCATGGGATGGGATGGGGCACGACCCATTAGGAAAAATTTAAAAGTAACAATCATAAGTTTATTTTGTGAGATTTTAAACAACGTTGCAATGATTTTAATTTTCTGTAGATCCAAATCTCCTAAAAGTGATGTAATAACCCACCCGATTTTTTTATTTTTTTAAAAAATCCTAGGTCCATTTTGCATGATTTTAAACAATTTTTCAACGTTTTTAATTTTCAACGGTTCCAAAAGTGGCATACGTAATTTTCGTCATGCTTATACTTGCTGGTTAGTGGAGGTTTACAGACCTTCCAATTTACCGGGGTTTCAAACCTCTCTTATATTATCCTGTCAACTGAAAGTTCTTCCAATTAACAGTTCTACTATAGAAGAAACAATTTCATAATTTATAGCACTAATAAAATATGTAATTCATTCTTTCAAACTACTCTCCTGAGCTTTTTAGTCAAACTTTGTCTCTTCAACTTTGTGTGTAATGCTTATTACAATTTTAATTTTGTGTCTATACTTTATATATATTATAGTTTATTTTAGTGGACTACCCGAACTTTTTTTCTGGCTCTGACACTGCTTCTTTTGATCAATGAAATTCGTTGTATGCTCCAGAGCATAGATTGAAATAATACAGTTTGCTTTGCTCATAGACAGACAAATTGGTGTGCGCATAAGCTTGCATAATGTGGTATTACTACTTCTTCCATATGACTAGTTGATTATGCTTCCCTTTATTTGCAACCTCTTGTAATTTTTGACACTGGTGGTATTTTTTTCCCAACTCTTTGCAGCCTTTGGTTGCGCACCTAGTCCTTAGATGCTTTGAAGCGCTTTATTGGATCTTAGCCTTCTTTTGTGAGCTATGGATAATAGGACTGAGTCTAGGTCCAATCCAAAACAGTTGATTTATGTTAGATTATGTTTCTCCTAGCTTAAGTTCGATTTATACTGATCAAGGTAGTAGGTTACCTCGTAGTGGTTCATAATTTTTCCCTTCGGATTCTTACAAAAAAAAAAGCTAGTGGTTTACTTTATTAAAAAAAAAAAAGAACTAGTGATATTTTGTAAAAATAAATAAAATAAAATAAAGAACTATGGTAACATTTTTTTATATAAAATACCTTGACCACACGTAGTATTATACTATATACAAACAACTGGCGGAACTTAATCAAGAAATCCACAGTAGCACATCAGGCAAATTCAATTGATATGAATTCCGGGTTCGAAGGCTGTGGAATTTTTTTCCAATCTTTTGTAATTTTATTTATTTTTAATTAATTCCAACTCTTCCGTGTTAATTATTTTTAGAGGAATTGTTATAGTTGTGTACAGATGAATGAATTCGTACAGTGAAATTGTGGTGTACTGCATAATATTTCTTTCTTACCCCTTTCTCTTGTTTGCTTGAATATAAGAAGATATACAATTAACTTAATTTTCTATATTATAATAATTTTGATAGAAGAAAGTTTCAATAAGTTAAGTTTTCAGGATTCGTCAGAGCTCATAAGAGACTCTAAGAAATATTGATAGATGTGTTTATAGATCTTCAATAAAAAAAAGTGGTCACAACAAAATTTGAACTTAGGTCTAGTGGAGGACGTGTTGATTTTTTTTTTACAAGAACCAAAATTTATTTATTATATTATTTATCTATACTATATACGAAGAAAATAGGGGGTTTCGAGGAGATTTTGGGTTGGCTTTTTTGTTATCCCAATTAAACCTTTAAACAAATTTTCATATAATAATATTGTATTGTTGATGATATTAAAAAAGATAAAAATAATTTGTTATATTATTGTTATCATTGAAAAATATAAATATGATTTGTTGTGTTTGTTACATTTGAAAGTCGCGAATATCTATACTTATAATTTTTTATCTATATCAAAAAATGTATATAAAATATCGTTTGTAATTTACACGGAAAATTTCTATAAAATGTCGTTGATAATATACAAACGTTAGCGCAATCAAAAGATTTATATAGAATATCATTTGTAATTTACACACAAAATTTCTACAAATATCTTTGGTAATCTACAAACGTTAACGTAGTAAAAAGAGCGAAACGACGAGCATTATATAAAGAAAGTATATGGTTTTTGAGTGACTTTTTTTTACTTATAACTATACTTTTAAACAAATTTGTCTATAGAAACTTTGCAGTTTGATGATGAAAAGTATAGACCTCATGAAACATGGAATTTTCATGGAAAAAAATTTGCTTGTTATGAAGAGGATGAAACACATAGGTATCCTTACATTTTTCATTCAGAAAACCCACAACTCAACAATATAGCTTGTATGTTAGCCTACATAATCAAGAATTGTTGTTATCAAAAATTTCATCCAAGAATGGATGAAATTGAAGAACAAAAAAGAAGTAAAGAAAAGATATGTATTATATTATAAGATCTTTTGAAACTCTTAGAAAATAAGAAAGATATTTAACTCTTGATGAGTTAGATATGGGAAAGCAAATAGTTATCCCAGAAAAAACACCAGGAACAATAAAAAAACCAACCTCAAGACAAAGTTTCTGAATCTAAAGAAACTCCGAATCCAAACAATTAAGTATTAAACCATCATCTAACAATTGCTTAAGGGCACTTGTTAAGAAAACCAAATGTAGTAGGTTTGCATTAGATTCAACAAAATTTTAACTTTTAAGAAGTTAAATTCATCTCTTTTCACCATTTCTCAATGCAATATTTTTATTTTAATCAATGCCCTAAAGACACTCTTTAATATTTCTCTTTATATTATATTTGTTATGTTGTTGATGTTATTGAAAAATATAGGTATAATTTGCTAAAATATTAAAATGTAAAATAATATATATTATAATTTAAATCAAAATTAAAATTTCATAAAAAGTAGCGTTGGTTATAGATAGGGAAATTAAAATCAAGCTTTCTCCATTGAGAAAATTTGGCACCAAAAGGAACATTTTCATCAAGCTTTGCATACAAATCAAGCATACAGTTTTTCTTCTCTGTAACCTATGCAAATAATTAATAACAAAATAGGGAGGGAAACTAAAATAGATATATAGAAATTAAACCGTAATCAGCATACCAATTGAGTTTAATTAGGGACAAAGAAAGAAAGAGAAACAAAAGACCAGCCCATACTTCAGCAACATGTCAACAGACATTGCAGCAACCATAAAACATAACTCAAAAGAATATCACCAGAACTTCAAATGATTTTTTTTTTTGCTGTATGATTTAAAACATTCATCCTAAGGACAAATGATAACTTCATATCTTAAGGATTGCTACTTGGAGGTATTAAACCAAAATTATAAGATTCCTTGCAACAAAAGAAATCAATAATACTCATAAGAATTCAGTAAAGTTAACATATGTCATCAAAAGAAACTAGAATAAATAAATGGTTATCTACATATACATGGCTTAAATGATTATTTGAGTTTATTCCTTTTAGCAAGTTAGCAAATACCGTTGATACAGTTGATAGATATTCCTTGTCGAAACAGTGGAGCACTAAGTATTATGGTAACTGAGCTGTGTGTGCGTGACAGCAGAGATTGAAAAATCAGAGAAAAGTAACTCACCTAAGTGGTTTGTGGAGCCTATATAGGATTTTAGTATATTAATACAATGAGGAGGAGAGTACAAAATATTTGAACTAGAGTGAAATATTTGAGCTGTGTGCGTGACATTTTCATTTAGCCTTTTAGGGACCAAAAATGATGACTTAAATTTTTTACAGAGACTAAAAATGTTGATAAAAATTTTACAGGATTAAAAATCTCACAAATTTTTTTACAATGACTAAAAAGTACGATTTTATTTTATAAAGACTAAAAATAAAATTCTGAATATTTATAGAGACCATTTACTTAATTAATCCTTCTTTTAAATACTAATTTAATGTTACTATTTTTTTGAAATAGTTCAAATCCCTTTCATCTTAATCAGAGGTAGGTTGAGTGTTCTTATACATCATCTTTAAAATTCTTGAATTATTTTTATCATTTATGGTAGTCCTTCTTAGTTTGACGGACCAAGTAGTTAAGTACAAGTACATCAAGTTTACCAAAAAAGAGTTCAATAATTTCCAAATACGTCTTGGAAAAATTAAAATTACCTGACCACACATGCTATTATACTAGATATAACTATTTTGCGTAAGCATATCATAACAGCCACAGTAGCACACAAGGCAAATTCAATGATTATGAATTCCGGGTTTGATTCCCGGCTGTGGAATTCTCTTTACATTTTTTTCGATACTAAATAGTTTTTTTATGTGGAGATGTTCTGTTTTAAATTGAAATTGTGTGTGTTTCTTTCAAGGGAAATTGAAATTCTTGTAGCGCCTTTTTTGGTGGTGGTCGGGATTTGAACCCCAAACTTTACATATTTTATGCATTGTCCATACCAACTGAGCTAAACTCACGAGGACATAGCACCTTTTTTCGGGGGTAAAATATTACTTCTTTTTGGGCAATGAAATTGTCATACGGCTTAATATTTTCTACCCATTTCTCATATTTCCTTGAAGATATACAAATATTTTAAATTACTATATTATAATCTTTTTAATAGAAAAAATTGATACGAGTTGGATTCCTAAGACAAACTAGGTGTTCGGGAAAACTTTAAAAAAACATTGACATATATACTTATAAACCTTCCATAAAAAAGTGGTCACAACGGTCGTGAAGGATGTACCTAAGTCCATCTATAATGAATCAATTCTTTACCGTGAACCAACATTGACATTTTTCTATATTATTTATAACAACAATATGGAAAGATGATACATCAATTTATGTTGCCTTTTATTCATTATGTTTTTACCCTTCACCTTTTATTTACTACTTCATCTTTTTTATAATATTATTTAAACTATTAATTAAGAAAATGGTCAAATCCCATTAAAATTTGAAATTCAGGATAAATGTTGAAGCTTATTTTAGGCTTAAATATGATAATCGTCCCTGTAATTTAGGTCAGTTTTGATTTTCGTCCCTGTAAAAAAAAAAGTTTGAAATACATCCCTGTAAAAAAAAATTTGTTTGAAAAAGGTCTGGCCCCACTATTCAGCTGATTTGGCATGGTTTTGGCCACGTGGCAATTGCTGACTGTGCAACTTTTGCCACGTGGCGTGCCACATAATATTAAATTTTAAAAAATATTTTTAAAATTCTGAAAATTGTTTTTAAAATTAAAAAATATGAAAATAAATTTAAAAACAATATAAAAATTCTGAAAATAAATTTCAAAATATTTAAATAATTTTCTGAATTTTTTTGAATATTATATATTCTGAAAAATAATGATTTTTTTTTAAAATTAAAATTTTCGTAAAAGAACAAGAAATTAGATTTTTTTAATTTATAATTTATTTTAGAAAATATAATTGTCATTATTTTCGAAAAAAATTTAATATATAATTTTCAAATTAAAAAAATATATTTTTCGAATATTTAATTTTCACATTTTTTTTCAAAATTTTTAATTTTAACATTATTTTTGTCAAAAAATTAATTTTCAAAGTTTTTTTTTCAGATTTTTTTTTCGGAAAAGTATTTTCAGATTTTTTTTCGAAATTTTTATGATTTTTAAATTTAAAAAAATAATTCCCAGAATTTATTGTTATTTTAAATTTTTTAATTACATGGACGGCCACGTGGCAAAAGTTGCATAGTCAGCAACTGCCACGTGGCCAAAACCATGCCAAGTCAGACATGAAGTGGGGTCAGGGACCTTTTTCAAACAATTTTTTTTTTTACAGGGATGTATTGCAAACTTTTTTTTTTACAAGGACGAAAATCAAAACTGGCCCAAATTACAGGGACGATTATCATATTTAAGCCCTTATTTTAATTTTATTTGTCAAAAACATTTAATCGTAGTATATGTCAAAATTAATATGCCTTTATATACAATTAAGCACAATCAAAGAATCGACATATCCATATTTATGCTAATAATAGTATAATATGGATACATTTATTTATTGTTTTAATTTTTTTAGGCTTAAACGCGATTTCGGCTCCCTAACACTAGTTGTGATTTTGTCCCCTATTATGAGACATTTTCCACAACCAAACCTTTAATAATTCTCTCAGACCATAATTCACCATACTCTTCAATTACATCATCTTCTGCATCTTTTGTTGAACCTCGTTTTTCTTTCACTAAAGAAAAAAAAACAATTTATTTGCTCCAAGCCCATTCCCCAAGCAACATGAAGGATATAGAGTAATGGTTCCACCGTGAGTGGTGCTTTTACTTTTAAAACCAAAGCGTATGTTTCGTGTGTTATGGAAACTGATATGATTGCACATTCAGTAATAGTATTAAACCTTGGACCTAATTCCCAATTTTGAATTAGTGAGAGTGTGAGTTTTGATTGTGCAATTGAAAAAAGAGAATACGATGTGGTGTGTCGGTGGTGGTTTCACTAAAGAAGCCACGAACAAAGAGTTTACACAGGGTGGAATCGCAGTCAGCGGCGAAGGGTACCGCGTCAAAAACGTCGGCTTATTGAATAAAGGCGCATTGGGACGTCGGAGAAGGTCTTGAGTGAAGGATTTGAGATTCATGTGGTTGTTTTTTGCATTTGAATTTTCTAGGTTTGATGAGCTGATGGGTTTTTGAGTTTAGAATTTCGGTTTGAGTTTTCTAAGGTGATGAGTTATGAATATGATGTTGGTGTTCTTATTTTAGGTTTTCTAGGTTTGCGTTGATGTCTATGAATGTGATGAGATTTTCTATATTTTATTGTTTCTAAGTTATGAAGGGTTTGATGATGCAAATGTGGTGGGGTTTGTGCTTTCTGGGTTTGTGTTGTTGATGTTCTTCTTAAGTTCATTTATTTATTTATTATATTTTATCTTTAATTATCTGGCTTTTAAAAAGAAAGTTAATTTTGTGTCAAAAAAAAAAGAAAGTTAATTTGAAAATTACCTACTTAACATACAACTCAATTAAGTGAGAGCCACGTAGACTTTGACCATGTCTAAATTAGAAGTTGCAAAAGGGGAAGAAGTTATGGAGTTCAAATGTTTTTTAATAGGGAGCTAAAATTGCAACTAGTGAAAAGTTAGGAGGCCAAAAGTGCATCTAAGCTTTTTTTTTTTTT
>Ga0228710_1011573_pt1 | contig 11327 bp, 8 predicted proteins | sample MedpolnodulmetaG_FD_177995 | JGI IMG/M metagenome (GOLD analysis project Ga0228710, IMG submission 177995) | Root nodule microbial communities from Medicago polymorpha collected in Santa Monica, California, United States - pink nodules | ecosystem: Host-associated > Plants > Roots > Nodule... | reverse complement strand
AAAAAAAAAAAAAAAAAGCGGGTAAGATTTCTAAATGAACCCAAATTATAGAAGAAAAAAAAGTACACATGTTTGTGTTTAGTCAGAATCATAGAAACAAAAATAAATAAATGAAGAAAATGCAAAAGAAGATTAATGAAAGTAGAAGGTGAATGGACGTGTGAGAGGAAATGTAGAAACGTAAACAAAACGCTCACAGAAACGTTAATGGAAACATAGGAAGGAAACCTGTGTCTGCGATTTGGAACAGTTTTTATGAGCTTGTGCAATGCAATGATTGAGGAAAAGAAAAAGGAAGAGAAGTTTTGTTTGAATAATAATAATAATGATTATTACAACAGAGAAGAGGAAGAGGAAGAGGAAGGGAAAAAAAATCGGAGAAAAATGGAAGACAAAGGATTGAAAATAAATAACAACCGTGTAACGCGGGAATCACACACTCTTTTCTCTCCTAGAAAGAGCCTCGCTAATCTATTATCATCTCAGCTTAAGCTCAATCATTACACTCTACTGTAGCCGTTGGATTCTGCTACTAGATTGGAGTAAGGGTTCACCACTTTACATGACGATATTTCATCCCAGCAATTAGGGGGTCATTTAAAAATTGGTCTCTTTAATCGTTAATCCTGACAAATTACTCTTTCAAAGTTTAATCATTTAAAATTTCGTCCCTACACACAAAAACACAAAACTAGTTCTATCTCCACCACCACCAACCTCCCTCTAACCTCCTTCCTCTTCCAATCTAGATTAAAAAAAAAGTGTTTCCAACCGTGATTTTTCGCCGCTATTTCGATAAATTGAACACTAATTCAAACAAAGACTCGGTCTAATGTGGATTCGCTGCTTGGATCTGAAACGGTGCATGAAAAATAGGAAGGAAAAGAGAGTAAGTTTTGTGTTGTGAAATCCCTAAATCCCATGTGTTTCTTGGAAAAGATAATTGTGTTATGTCTTGTTTATGTCTTGATTTTTTTGTGTTGTTGATTTAGGAAAAGATAATTTTGATATTTTGGACTGTGGTTCGTAGTCTTCACAACCATGTATTACTAACATGCCATAATCTGGATGTTGTGTTCTTGTAAAAGAAATTCATTTTCTCCGAGAAAACCGCAGTTAATTGAAGATGGACAGTTGCAGGGTGCTAGTAGCAGTTGAGTAATGAAGCATGAAAACAAGAGGAGGTGTTGTGAGAACATGTTAAATAATTTGTGTGGTCCCGTAATCTATAATGAGTAATGAATAATGTTTCAATTGATATGGAATATTTGTGTTGAAGTTGGAAGAAATGAAAGGAAAGAATACGGGGGAGAAGAGAAGAGGAGAGAAAAATAAGAGAAAATGTATAAGGGGCAAATTCGTCATTTCAATGCCTCTGATGGAAGGATGGTATTGTTGAGTCCAGGTGCCACGTCATCTAATCAGATGACATGACAGTCATTAAGTGGGTTAAAGCATGATTATCGGTCATATTTTGTGGTATCTTAACTGACAACAAGGACATTGTGTCAGAAAAGTATTGATATTTGCCTTTGTAAAACAATTTTAAAATGGCTACCGTAGCAATGTATTACCACCGTGTCTTAAGCTTGTGTTGGAATAAAATAATATATAAACTGACAAGAACACATACTTTTTGGATTGTGATTGGTTGTGAAATTAATGGGACCCATTTTAAAATTTTAGATGAATAGTATGGATATTTAGAAAATGTAGTTGAGTTGTTTAAATAATTGAAAAATGTGAAGAAATATAATATATCAAGTGGGGTTCATTTATACCACCAAATTGAATGGTATGGATGTGGGTGCTCTAAGGGACGAAATTTTAAATGATTAAACTTTGCAAGAGTAATTTGTGAGGATTAACGATTATAGAGACCAATTTTTAAATGACCCATAATTGCAGGGACGAAACACATATTAAAGCCATGATATAAAACATTTTACACTGTAGTTGCAAAATCATCCAGCTCTTAATGAATTACTTTCTTCGATCACTATCATAAATAAATATTTACTTTTTTTAGATTTATTGAATAACAAATGCATTTGAACTATATTATAAATTAAATACATCAATTACACACATTGCTAGTAATTGTTAATAATATTATGTTGTTGGTGATAATGGAACAACCAACCTCTTTATGACTTTACTATTTAAATCCCTCAGCCAATCACCAAATCAATCTATTATTAAAGTGAAACCATTTTCAAACTCTAAAACTATTTTGTTTTGATAAAAAAAATGATAAATTTTTATCCTCAATTTTTTAACGATGTTGTCCAATAAAAAGGATAGACACATAATCTATACCTCTTCTACGATGCCCCAATTTTATTTGAATACGAACAATCAAAAGTATACCGATAATTTTTTAGTGAAATAATTTTTGCTTGGTGTTACTTGTAAGATTGTGTTCCCTTACATATGTTTTCCACAAAAAATAATCGTATTCAAGACATGTCAGACACTAACATATATGTACCTCTTTTAACCGAGATTTAACATTGGATCATCATATTGTGGGAGTTTAGCCACTTCCACTAAACTCAACCACAATTGGTTGTTCCTCATAAACATCTTATCTTAATATTTGAGGTAGTTTAAAATCTTATTCTTTCAGCATCCCTAACTTACCAATCGAGTTGTCTATTTATAACAAACTATATTAAAAAACAAAATCGTAACAAACAAATTGTTGACAATTTTCGTTTGTGAAATTCGCTAAATAGTAAAATGTCTTTTAAAATAGCTATTTAATGTCAAAATGCAAACAAATTGATCCATCTTACACTGTGTGGCATCCACATTGAATGTCATGTAAGTCGCTAATATATGCCACCTTATTTTATATGACAAAAATTAACGGAAGTATTATTTTCATCGACACATCTCAATTTTAGAGACTTTTTGCTATTTCACAGATTTTAAGGACGAAAATGATCCATCATTACAATATTTGGGACTAAAGTGATAATTTACTAGTATGATTTTGACTTGAGTAGTAAGCATGATGTGAATTGTGATCATCCATCATTTTCCAATATTGTTTTTTTTAAGGAGATTGATTCACAACTTAAAAACTCACATTTGAGACAAACAATCATCAGCCTTTTTGGTTATTGTTTTGGAATTGTATACAAAAATTTCATCGATGAAATATTTCACCAATAATACGTGGTGAGGGCGATGGACTTTTGAAGTTAGAGTGCCAATATGTTTCCTCAAGTTTTTTCTTATCTTTTCTTACAAATATATTTCCTCAAGTTCATTTGCACAAACTAAAATTTGAAAATAAAAGTCGCGAGAAAATATGAACCAATAACACCCAACAAAGTAGCTGAGAGAACCCTTAATAAAAGGGTTAATTAAAAACAAAAATGTGAATATTTATAAGGACTAAAAACTTAATTAACCCTTAATAAAAATACTTGAGGGAGGAAGGAACTGATCCCAAATTACTTATTCCTCTGAAATAAAGTAATTTAGAGAAGACTAAATAGAAGTAAAACAGTGATAATTTAGAGATGAAATTCAAGGTTTACTCTAGTTATATATACTAGTACTTCACAAGGGAGTATGCAAGGTCATAATCATAACCCAACTTTACTCAAAAAAATGAATTGAAATTTAAATTACAAAGGTCAGAATAATTGCCAATTGTGGTTCAACTACGCTGAATGGAGCTTATACACTAACACAAAAAATAAATATCTGCATACTGTGTAACAGAGTTCTCATGTTGCTAAGAGGAAGGACATGCAAATATTTGTACTCCCATCTGATTTCTCATTTGTAAAGGTTCCAGGGGTAAAAGACGTTTTAACACCATGTTGGTAAATAATAAAAAGTTAAATCTTCTCAATATTAAGCTCACTCCTGTACACAAAACCTTTAATGAGCTCAAAATAAAATCAGATCATGGCTGCCAAACCGACAACATCGCCATCATGAACATTGGACTCAGGAGCACTGGCTGAGCTGCGTGGCCTCACTGCATGGCAGAAGCAAAAAAGGTTAAAATTTTCAAAATATTACTCTAGAAAAATAGATAAATAGATTATCCTAATAACAGCTGAGACGCATAGCAGTATAGGGAAACTACCACACTCATGGGAACACTCAAACCTTAATATGTTATCGCACAATTTGAGAACTACAATGTAAACACTGCGACGATTCATTGATAACTCATGCTAAACCACACATTCCAGAAGTTGGAGAAGTAAAATACAGAGAGAAAGAAAAGCATTAAAAGTCATTGCTTACTTGAAACATTTGTAATGATGTTTACACTTTTCTGCGCTGCAAGTGCTTTTAATTTGTTCCCAGTTGCCAACAGAAGCAAGCTTTTCATGTGCTGCTTTTGTTCCTTTGGACTTGAAGTTTTAGATAAAGATTCCTCAAAGGCATGTAAGTCGCGAGGAGTAACAAATGGGAGAGATTGCAAAATCTACAAAAAGAGTGAACACATTATTAATATGAACACAAAACCTATACTACTCAATGTCCAAGGGATTTTTTAAAGGGTATTCCAAAAGTTAAATGAACTAAGAAAAAAACTATCAAAATCATGGAAAACAACTAACCTGCCGGGGGGCTGGGTGTCTATCACAAAGATTTACAAATATCTCTCGGCAAATAGCAACTAGATCAGAACTGATTATTGCATTTGATTCAAGGGATAAACCTTGAATAACGGATGTAAAAAGATCTCTAGAAACATATTCTACGAGTTCAGTATGGTTTGTTACTATCGAAATAACTACCATCGTAGAGCAAAAAGAAGAAATCTTTGTCACAGCTTCACCATCCGTCCATGTAAAAACTTCTAAACACATTCTTAATGTTGGAAGGGCAAGACTTTCATGCTTTAGAAGGAAACTGTAACGTTTAAAGACATAATGAGAAGAAGAAAAAAGTTTAGTTAAACAATAGGAAAGAACCACTAAAGATGAAGCATATTCCATAACAAGTAGAAAACATACCCAACCAAAGAGCATGATGCAACTGCATCCAAGCTTTTCACAGAAGACATGTCGAAACGAATAATATGCCCAGACTGTTCCAAAGAAGGGAATCCAGTATTCAGGGGAGGAGACACAATCACAGAGAGGAGTGAGCACATCTCACGCGTGAGATCCCTCAAAATTTTTTCCTCCATCACTTCTACTTTCAGGTCTGATCCAATAAGAATTCCATGAATATCAGGAACCTTTGCTCTACCATCTTGCAGAAGACTAGACCATGAACAGCTAAGAGCTTGCTGAACATGAACAAATAGTGGGTGCAGAAGCTTTTCCAGCCAAATTTCCCTCATATCCACAGGACAGTGTTTAACCAAAGGAATCAAAATGGAATGAACAAGCAGCCTCAAATGCCTGAACTCCATTGACTGTATATTCTCCATCAGGGCAACAGCAACAGAGTGTACATCCAAATTTTTGAAAAATGAGTCCCCAACGGTAGTTGACAAGCCCAATACATTATATCTATTAATATAGACCAAGCATTTAGTAAAGTACGGAGACATAAATAAAGAACAATGAAGATGTCATACAGGCAGATTCATATATTAACCAGGAACTTAAATATTTGGTGAAAAACAAAATTGCCAGTGAAGAGCGATCCGATTTGGAACAGATAATAAGTAATAGATAAAAAATAAAAATTGAATATGCACGCTTACCCACTGTCTCTGATGCCTTTAAACCAATTTCGTATATCAGATTCATTTGGTTCACCGTATCCTTCCTTAGGGTTCTTTGGCAATTTAGGGTTCTCTTCTCCAAGAAGACTGAACCTCTCAAAATCACTCATTGCCATTGCAGCTTTGATCTCTCCAGGTAAAGTTTGACTTATAGACGGAGACCAAAGAGAATGTAAGCCACGAAGTAGCTGGAAAGTAAAAAATACACACTATTAATATTATTAAAAATAAAAGACAAAACCATTCATGTGTCTTCACCGCCTAACAGTTTAAACTTTTGAAATGGTTGATGACGTTTTTACAAAAGCCTCTGATCAAGTGATCTTGAATTCAATCCAAGCCATCCCCATTTTATTCTAATAAAAAGTTCAATTTCAACATATTGTAGGTAGGAATGTTCACTATCCACTCTTCAACCCCAAATGGCACTTGAGCGAAGGGACATGTTAGATATATAATATTAAAAGTTCATGCCTTTACCAAATAACTTAAGCATCTTGGATAGTTGGTTCATGAAAAGTTCAAGATTTAAAGAACAACATTGAAAACATAGCAACCATTTTGATTTAAAATACTAGAGGAAACACATGGCCAGACTCTTCAAGGAAGTATGCATACTTTCAAGAGAGGAGTTAGCATCCATAGCACATGAGGGGCCATTGGATTTAAAGGAGTTGAATCTGATGCTGAGCTATTTTCTAAATTCCCGTGAGCTTTCTTCAACCCACTCCTCTTAAGCGCTCTCTCAAATAATGCAACTGTGTGAAAAATTGACCACATAACTGGCGCTTCTGAGCACAACTGAACCAAACCATGTGGATTAGACAAATATTTATCCTGCCACTCCAATTGTATCCACTGTTGGCTCAAGGGTTCTAGCAGCCACTTTAAAACTTCTTGCTGCTGTTGAATCCTGTGGCAAATTAAGAAATAACAAGTGAGATAAGGTTAAATAAATCTTAACAGAGTATAAAACAAAAAAAATTATCAACAAAATTATCTATTCTGTTTGATCATTACCCAGCAGAAGAAGCCATAACAAGAAAAGCTTCGCCTATAAGATTATGCTCTCCCTGAAGTAAACGACCCTCCCTTTGCAAACAGGAAATGGTATCAGCAATGCCCTGCATACAAAGTTGTAAAGGTAAATATACTAAATCTCCTCCCGAATTACACTCTAAGCAAAGGGGCATTTTCAACTCGTACTCAAGTGTCCAAAAAAATGAAAGACAAACTAGTGAGAACAAAGCTACACTAATTACAAAATATAACGCTTTAAGGTTCCCTGAGTTATTTATATAATCATTCAATAGTGCCATTTTCACATGATAAAAGTAGCAGATAGAAAACTACATTGTGTCTTTCAAAGATTTAAGTTTCACCAGCCCAATTCCAGTCCCTCTTCAATTCTTTCGATTAAAAGTCAACTTCAATAAGTGTGTGGTTTATAACTCGTCAATTGAAATAGCATCACACACTAATATATTGACGTGTTTTAGAGGAGACTAAAGTGATGAAAAACAAGTTGGAAATTAACAAAAGACAAGTATGAAAGAAAATAGACGGTTGCTCTTGAGGCCACCTGAGTTGCTCAACCTATTGGAACATATCTTTCGATAAGGTTTTTTGGCTCACAAAACCTATCGGATTTCACTATATTTTGAGCAATGCAGGGGGCCCGTAGAGTAATATTCATGAAAATACAGTGCCAAATACCGATTTCAAGAACAATTTTACAAGGTCAGCTGACAAGTCAAATGAAAAATTCAATCATCAAATATTTGTATTATACCATAGCAGGAAACATATTTGTATTATACTACACCGGTGTGTTGACAGTTGACACATGAATATAACAATAGATATCAAAGTAGCCCCAGTTAATTCAGCATGATCCCTGTAGTTGCTGATATTTATTATGTTATGACTCAACTGGCTTAAATTATATTTTTAATTCATAACTAGATCAAGGTTAGTTATATAGCTTAACACGTGTGAAGATCTGTGAACATAACCAGTTAATTGCAATCGTTTAACGATGGATGTTTTAACAAATGCACCTTCATATGAGGCAAGATGCTTTTATCAGCAGCTTTTGCTATCCGAATAAATGATGTACAGATCTGCAACCTTGCATGTCGAGCACTTGATGTCGACGGATCCTACAAAGAGAATATATAACTTTTACTTGTCAGAAAATTTATATATAGTTGAAAGTAAGAATGAAAAAGGGCTGTTGAGGGAACCTTAATTTCAAAGGGAAGAGATGTTAGAAGTTCAAATAGTTTATTGATAACACTGCCAGCTGCATCTGGGAAATACTTCAAAAAGAGACCCATTCCTTCCAAATAGCGAACAAGTACTTCTACAAGTGCAGGCTCCTTCCATTTCAAGGAAATAAATTGTTGGAGTAAACCTTTAAGACACAATAACCAGAATTATTACAAAGGTCCAACCAGACAAACTCAAAAACAGCAAAATATGGAAAATAAACTAAAACAACCTTCAAATGTTCTACATAAAGCAAACTGAACTTCAGCATTCGCCTCGGCAATATCATTGGATCTGTCAAAAACAGCATTTACAACATTCTCTAAAGCCAACTGCATGCTTTCCACCAAAGCTAAGTCCTACAATGAGAAAAGCAGAACAAACAACAGTCAACACATAGGCATGAAATGGTGGCGATAAGCTGATTATCGAGACTAAATTCAAATTGAAAAATTAAATAGAAGGCATTTAAACCTGAGTTGCCGCCGGTGAAACCAGGAAATTCTTGATTACTATATCAACTTTTTCAGAAACTTTAGCTGCAGCTATCAGGGGTTTGTGTGAAGCAACAAATCTAATCAGCTCCAACTGTTTTTAGAAACCACTCATCAGTAAAAAATATTTCAAAACGGTTAAACCAAATTTAAAATAAAATAGAAATAAGTTGGTTTTAGGGTATAGTTTTACTCTGTATTTTCACGTGTTGTATTTTTCTTTCTATTAGATTGTCGGTATTTCATAGCTTTGAACAGCTGTAACTAAAATATAGTTACAGAAGGCTCCTCTCCTCTTAGAGTAGGGAGAGTCTTTGCATTTTACCTCTCATTTTACACATTGACATGCAAATGGTGAATTACACAAACACTCCCTCTTATATAACATCAATCAATGGAATATTGCAAGCAATAAGCCACTTTCCGAATACTATCTCAGATTATGAATAAATTCATTAAAGTAGAAACTTCCTTAAAAGATGTTCGATAACAGAAATTATTCCTGCAAGTATGGAAAAATAATTTGTATGATAGACAATAATATGTTAATTTTTATATGCCTATGAGACATACCAGCCTAGAACGATACTGGCTGAATTTACTCTTGTCCTCAAAATCGTCACTCCACAACTCCAATGCCCCTAAAGAAAGTGCAGTTCCAGGCAGAATTTTCTCTCTTTTAAGCATGCGAGGGAAAGATGTATCCAACATTGCACCACAAAAATCATCATTCACAATGCTTAGAGTCTTCTTCTTTGCATTCTCAGAACCTGAGCCACTAGCAGCTGAACTGTCAGCAGCTGAATGAGTGGAATTTTTTGGCTTTGACAGTAAATCCCTCATAAGCACCTGCAAGTAAACATTTGTTGCAAGAAATGGGAGATATGACAATATGATCCAAAAAAGAAGAACCACCACCAGACGGTACTTTTGTACAACTGCAACATACCAGCCAGAATTGCAGGGATTGAAAATGAATTGCAAACTTGTAATTTTTGAAAAAACCCAGCATCTGGAGAGAAAATAAAATGCAATGGTTAACTGAAATGCAAGATTTATAAGTGTTCTTGTAAAATAGAAGTAAACTGAAACAGCGAAATATTCCATCCATGCATATGATAGCAACATGAATTAAACAAAAGAAAATCAACTTGTCCTTTGGCGAACAAGTTATGCGATTTTTTTTGCAAGATCTGTTGTGAAACGAAGATATTTTGTCATCTGCAAGTATCTCTTCTGTGGAGTTTAATCAGCACAAAGCCAAAAGAATAATGAATGATATTGAGGTTAAAAAATATCTATAACAAAATTGCCAAAGAGAAACCAAAACCACAATTAATATACTTCATCTTGAGCCAAACTTCCCTAACCTAAGCTGCACAATATTACAAACTTACTATTACTATTATTATACTATACATTAATTACCTGTTCTAGGTAGAGTGAAAGTATGGAACTATCTCCAGCAATACTTTGCAAGTTAAAGGAACCCAGTAACACCATACATTCACATACGCATTCAGCAAATTCATATTCACCCTCATCTACAGAGCCAGGAACTGAACCAGATTTGTACAAAAAATCCCTAGATATATTCATCAACAATTGAAAGATTTCCCTCATAACTTGGTCAATTTCAGAAGCAGATGCATCAACAGATCTCTTCCTACAATCACAATTCATATATATCATTCATCAACAAAAAAGAAAAAAAATGCCATCAGAATATATCAACCATTAGAGCTCTATAATGCATACCTCGACGAAACAAGTTTGAAAAACTCAGAAGCATGAAGACGAAAGTCTGGAGCAGATAGTAGGAAACCACAACTGTTGGGAGGCGACAGAGAAATAAGTTGGGAAGAGACAGAGAAATAATGTACTTATGTAGCAAGAATACTGTATTGACCTAGAATAGATAGTAAACAAGGTGAGATACGTACCCATTAATGATACCAGACTTGGAAAGATCAGTCAATGGAGCCCACTCGGCATATGCAATTATTGCATTTAAAGCAGCTGTTACTGCAGCAGCATGCAGTTTGGCAATGTCAGTCTGTTTTCTACCAGCTTCATTTAGTGCAGCTACAAAGTGTCTTTCTAGTAACTGTACCAAGCATCACAACATTAACAATAATGCTTAACAAAGAACTTGTAATGAGGTTTAGGGCTGAGACATACAGTGTACAATAGAGGCAAAATTTCAGGCAATGATTCAGTTAGCCCGCGCAAAAGTATCCTCCGGCGCTCACCTAAAACATCAATATTGCAAGTAAGAAGGACATATAACATTTCACTTAATCCCAGTTCTATTTAAGGTGGGAATGTGCAAACAGTCATGCTAAGTGCATTTCGTGTTTTGTATTTTACTAGTACAACCAAGTTAGTCAAAATTAAGGTTTTATTTAGGACTGGGAAGAGCAGTCAAAATCGTATCATAAGATGTACTGCAAATCCTACAAAATTCAAAAAATGTGTGTGTATCTATGTATATATATAAAATAAATATGGAAAAAAATTAAATCATACAAGCTTTTAATTAAATTCGAAAACAGTGCCTTATAATGAAAACTTATTTTTATTAACTTCACTCATTCCTTTTATTACTTCAACTGACCTAGTCTATTTGTCTGGTCCAAACAAGTTTAAATCTTCTCTCGCTAGCCGAAGGAGAAAACTTAAATGGGCTCAAACCACAGGCCCAAAAAACCCTAATCCCAGTTCTAGTTAAACATAAACAAACCACAGCTAAGGAAAACACAATAAGTGACCACACACGGGTTTCGGCTGTGGAGTCTGAAGTTACGTGTCCAGCGGCAAGATGGGGGGGGGGGGGGGGGTTGCAG
>Ga0228710_1011572_pt1 | contig 11327 bp, 6 predicted proteins | sample MedpolnodulmetaG_FD_177995 | JGI IMG/M metagenome (GOLD analysis project Ga0228710, IMG submission 177995) | Root nodule microbial communities from Medicago polymorpha collected in Santa Monica, California, United States - pink nodules | ecosystem: Host-associated > Plants > Roots > Nodule... | reverse complement strand
CAAGTTAATCCTTAAGTTTTCTTTATACTAGGTCTTTTAATAATTATAAGAAGATAATTAATTGTAACTAATTAGGTCCTATAGTTATATAATTACAAGGTTTAGGCCCCGAATAACTTACATTTTTAATATCTTAAGTCCCGTAAATTGTTATAGTTAAATAACTTAAAAGAATCTGATTGATATGAAAGTAACCAATTTATTACAATTAATTAACTTAAATGATAGAAGTGGTAAACAAAAACTATTTTCTTATAATTAAATAACTTTAAGGGTCTTGTTAACGAGTGCTCTGAGATACTCTTTAAGCTATCTAAAATAAGTAACTACTCTTTAGAAAAGTCTCAAACCATTTAATTACATGCATTTTCATAATATACTTATAATGTATGGTTAGTGTCTCAAAACACTCGTTAACCTTTCCCTAACTTTAAAGAGCAATGGTGAATATTAAGATTATATAGTTAGGAAACTACGAGTGATTTACACGCCATCAATTTGGTGGTTTATTGAATAATGGAGAGGATGCTTACTCAAAAAACCCCATACTCACATCAAAATGCAACACGAACTTAACACAGTCTCCATCGCGCCACTCATCAATTACAACACTACATGGTGATGATACATTCACCTTTCCACTCTTCAAATCTTCCATTTTGATTTCGGAAACACCAAAACATAGAGTAGATGCTCAAAATATTATAGCTTTTCAAGTTTATCACTTTCCTTCAAATTCTCAAGGTATTTGAGCTCCATGATGAAATCAACCTTCTGGGTATTATGCAAATTTGATTATTATTTGTGGGTCATTGGCAAAAACAAAACTTGTTTTTACTCCATTACTTTATTCGAGTTTGAAATTAACCTTTGTGTATTGCTGAAAAATTATGACTTTTTGTTGTGGTTTTGGGTGTAAATGGTTGTTAATTGAAACAGGTACTCATTAAATATAGGGTTGATGGAAGTTGTGCATTTTTGTTTACATTTATGTATTTGAAAGAATGAATATTGGCCTTGACAATGCCACTGTTTTGATTTGTTACTAGAGTGATAGTCCAACTAAATTAAGCCAAGCAATGCTATGAAGCCGAATGATACTTCAGACTGATGGTGTATCCGATGTCACGTGTGTTGATGAATCAGTGTCATATCTAGTGTCTCTCTCAGTGCTTCATAGTTTTCCGTTTAGGAACAAATTTTTTTCCTTTTGCTATTATTATGTGAATGACTTTTATTTTTTTTAATATGGTTTCTAAAAGAGGTGAATTGATTATTTGTTGTATGTATTGGTATTGACAGAAAGCAAATAATTTTAGATTTGCGGAGAGGGTTGTAATGCTCAATGTTGCTGCTGACCACTGGAGTAGGGATGAATTATGCAATGGTTGTGATTGGTGAAGAGATTGATTTAGAAATTGGACTTGGAGAAGATGATCCTTCATTTGGTACTACAGCAATTGGTGTGCCATTGCGGGGATCTTTTGCAGAGGAGCATGGTGAAAGCAAGCAGATGGTGGTGGTTTCTCAGCTGTCTAAAAATGTTGTTAAAAGTTGGAGAGGAATGAGCTGACACATACAAATGGGCTTGTGTCGATGTGGAAGACGGAATGCCAAGGATTTTCTGCCAAGTCTGCCGGGAATTTGGCCGGAAACATCGAAGAAATCCTTATGGGAATGATGGTGGTCGTAATATGCAGATGAGCGCCCTTGAAGAACGCAATAATAGTTTGCTTAATAGAGAGGCTTCTTGTCTTCAATCAGCCTCCAAATATAAAATTACAGCTGTCAAGCCCGTTAACATAAAAGGTTGGCCATCTCGGCATGCTATAATAACTTCTTGTGCAAATAATATTCTAGTTTCATTAAATCAAATATGTTCATGGCTATATACTGATTATTCTAATATTTGAGTTAGGTACTGATCTGAGTTGTGGAATACAGAAACTGTTACCTTACCCCGAATCATTTTAATTATTGGTCCCATGTTCATGATGAATATATAATTAGTTATGTTGAAATGTCAAAAAGATGCATTTGGTGTGTGTGTGTGTGTGTACATATATAGTAAGAGTATGCTTCGCCGCTGCATTCAACATTTGATTAAATATGCGTTGAACACATAATTTTATTTGGTGTTTCCAGATAGTTCTATCCCATGGCATACAACCATTTTTCCTTGTTCCCTCTTACTCTCATTGTTCCTTGCCATTTTTATTGACCACTTTGCATATGTTAGTGACAGAATCTAGTTTTGGGCTAAGCCTTGGGCTTCAGTGGGCTTTAGTTTGGGCCCCAGTTTATGGAAGTTATTCTGTTTAGAGTTTGTTTGGCTCAACTAACTCTAGAGAAATATATATGATATATCTGATGCGCATTCTAATATTCACAATTAAGAAATATAGTTATATAGATTCAATTTTCATTTTTCTCTCCTCTATCAATCTCTGTATCTGTTATGGAGTTTCTGAATATTGACTTCTTTGACGTTCCGAAAGCTTTCTGCTTCTTTCCTGAATAATATTAAAATTTCATCTAGTTTAGTACCATTTTGAAATTTCAGTGTGCATCTAAATTTCCTGATACACCTTAATTGCGCACTATTTAATCTTGATAAAAAATGGTTGCGTTATTTTGGGTATTGCCTAACAATTTCTATGATTGAACCTTTAATGTCAAAAACAGTGGGATCAATTCTTAAAGCTACACTAAAAAGGGATCCTCGTGAGGCCGAGTTCATTCAGGCTGTCCACAAGGTAGTTCAAGCTTTTGAGAGAGTCATCGGGAAAAATTCTCAGTGAGTTTTGTTCAAATGGTTATTGTATAATTTTTATTTATTATTACAGATGACAAACCTAATGTTTTATAACTGTATTCATAATATCGTTAATATCATCCCATTTCTCCTGAAAAGCAAATTTGATGTAAAACTTAAGAGTAATTTTTTTAGCCTAATGTAAATTAAAAAAATCATTTTTAATCGATTCCAGTCGAATCGAGGTTTGGTGTCGATACAATACTGATTGAAAGTAACAAGAATATAAAGAGGCTGTGAGGAGGTGTATTGGGAAAAACCCAAGGTTTACATTGAAAGGAGATAAGGTCTGAAAATAGTTTATAAAGAGTGGCACCCCTTGCCTTACAAGTTACAAGCCGGTTTTGTATGGATGAGTTAAGTCCAATATATAAACCTAATATAAGTTTTACCAAAATCATGTTTGATCAGAAAAAACCCGCATTTGACACTCCATATTGTGTATCCAAACATGCGATTAATATGTAAATGAGAGATACGTTGCTTATGATGGACTAAAAAATGGGTTCGGCCCTTCTCTTTACCGCACATGGGTGGAGCTTGGTGGCCCCAAAAGAGGATAATATTAATATTCACCACACGTGCATATTGTGGATTTCAATTAGTAGCGGATTTGCGGCCAAATACATGCTTCACAGTGAACCCGAATCTAGATTTGAATATTTTTAGTATTATATTAATGATAATCGGATTATAAAGTAACCGTTGTATGGTGTACCTAATTTGATAGTTTTCCAAAAACGTGACAAACTTTTTTATTCAAGATAAATATAAGAATACCATCGCAGGTTAGTTCCTATCTACCATCTTTCGTTTGATGTTTTCGCCTTTTTGTATGAAATTCTTTGTGTAGTTTGAAAGTCCTGTTGTTTTTTCTTCGTACCAGATTATTGACACTGGTGGGAAGGAGTTCAGATTTACATGGTTGAGGGGTGATTATCTATGTGATTTTACGAACAGCATCAAAGTGGTGTGGATGGGAATGGTTTGCTTGTTGAATCTGGGTGTGCCTGGCGTAGAGTGAACTTACAACGTATCTTGGAAGAGTCAACTAAGAATCACGTCAAAATGCGGTCACAGGAAGCCGAACGTAATCCCAAGTCACACAAGTATTGTCACACACTCCTTACTTATTATCACAGTCTTAAATTTTTCACCATGCCTTTGAAAATATTGTCTTCAACTTGTGAATTTCTCAATCTCTATCCTTTTTCTTAATTTATCACGGCTTGCATTTGGCATGTGTTAATGAGAACATACACATGGTGTATTTGCTGATAATTATCTTAATATATTTTTTAGATGGTAAGTGGTAACTAGTGGAAGTCTATCAAAATATTGCACTCACATTTATAACTTTTGAGGGTTTTGCAATAAGAAACAATCAATATATGCATGAGCGTGTATAAATGCCAAGCAACTGCTAGGGCAATGATTTTGAAGCTTAGTTTTAAAGTCTTGATGGTGATGTTTGAAACACTTATCTTTTCTGTTGGAAATTCCGCCTTAATAATTGCAGTCCGCCCCTAGTCGCCTTAATCGCAACCTTTGGTTAGCCTTCATTGCAGCCTCCAACACCTTCATTGTGTTGGCTTTGAGGGGGTGGATTTAGTCACACATCGGATAGATAGCACTCTTGATAAGAGTTTATAAAGAGGAGACACTCCTCACCTTACAAGCCGGTTTTGTAAGGATGAGTTAGTCCCCAAATTTCAACATTTTCCATGATCACTAATGATTTTTATTTTGCTCAGGACTTTGCTTCACATATTTGATTATTTAATAAAAGTATTGTGTGTTAGATTACTTGTGTTTAGGTTGGTCGATTCATTTTGATTGAGAAGAATTATGAATTTCCGTTAACAAACCCCCTTCAAAAACGTGTATACTAGGCGGAATTGGGTTGATTATTGTGGAATATGGTCGGGGGTCAGTTTCTGTTACTAACAAGTAACAACCCAGCAATTAACAGTTGTCCTAGCACTTAGTTAGTTGGAGCTTCTGAATGAATTGAATAGTGGTGGGAGCTCAACAGAATCAGGGACACGCGAGGGAAATGGCAGAATAGAAATAATAGGATTAGCTATTCTTGGGTGTAGATTGATTTTAGGAGTGGAGTAAGTGGAAGGGCTTGGATTCTAGAGTCCTTGGAATTTAGAGAAGATTTGTGCTTGACATTTTCATTGTAACATTTCCTAGGTTCTGCAATCTTCTTGATTCAGAGTTCAGACCGAAGGATGTGAGTAACCATCAATATTAATTTCCATTGTGTCCGCTCTACTGTACTGTTCTATAAGTTTTATACTACGCAATGTCACAATATACAATAACAATAACAATAACACAATTAACACTTCAATTTTTTAAAAGCAAATGAACTATTGTTGAAGTTGTAATCAGCCATCTGGCCTTTAAAAGACTTTCTTGGTTCAAACTAGTTCTATTTCTAGTGTTAAAAGTCTAAATAGGTTGCTTACTTTTTACAGAACTCAACGGTTATTATTTTTCTGTCCGATTTTATTTTCACCTAAAGTTAACCGTGGATACTAGTACTGCAAGTGTGTCTTTTTTGGGCCCGTAATTTATTTAAGGTGTACTTTCTTATTTTGATTGTGTATCATGTATGTGCTTATTGAGCTATTCAAAAGCTATCCTAGAACCCTTTTTTTTTGTTACAGTGCACACAAGGTTTTCTGTGAATGGATTATCATACAAGCTTGACTAGTTGTATAAATAGTCTAATAGCTACATGGCTTTGTATATTTCACATCAGTTTCTTAAATATCAAATTCAAATCTAGTACTGCATTCTCTCTTCCTCTCATTCTCTTTAAATTCAATATGTTTGTACAGTTTGCCTGAAGAAAATCTTAACCTAACACCTGCCCATGAAGAGTTTCATGATCAGACATTTGCTCCACATGGACTTCATGATCAGACACCTGGAGGTTTTGATTATAGCGAAGGTAGGGCAGGCAGCTCCAGTGATAGTGAAAGTAACAGTAGCAACAGTGGAAGTGACAGTGGAAGCGATAGTAGTAGCAGAAGTAGAAGTTCCGATGGATCATGGAGTGAGAGTAGTAGTGACAGTGAAAGTGATACGTCTTCCAGCAGCGAGGGATTAGAGAGTACCGATGAGGACGTAGATATTTTGAGTGATGAAAAAGAGCCAAAGCACCAAGCAGAAGTCTGTGATCAAAGAATGTCCTTACCCATTCCAGTAAAATCTCTTGATGGAAAATCTACGCAGAATGCGGTTGATGAGAAGAAGGATGATAATAAATCCGATGCAGTTGATATTGAAAAAGACTCACCTGTGGAATGGGAAGCTAAAACGGCGCTGACTACAAATACCATTTCTGATAGAGTTAGAAAATATGCAGAAGAGACAAAGGCTTTTTCATATGATTATCAACAGCCCCAGGAGCACAAAGATTATACGAGGAGTTTGTTTTATGAAAGGGGAAGTGAAGTCAAAGATAGCTCTAGGAACGAACAATCTGACAGTGTTGAGAAACTATCTAAAGGTAAACATAAGAGGGATTCTGAATTGAAGAACATTGATGAGAAATCTGAAGGTACAAAAAGGCTGAAAGGAGGAAATCTCGACTCGTGAATCATATTTTCTATGGATACATATGTTTAAATGTTTGGGAACTCTAGAAAATTTTCTCATTTCGAATTTACTGAAGACACTGGTAAGGCCCCTGTAACAGAAATTAAGTAGTAGTGAATTAGCTTATTTTAAGTTTGAGTTTTACTTTATGTATTTTTACCCTTTTTGCTTTGAGGTTGTATTTAAACTTGGCCTTGTTCTTCATTTGCAATGAATCAATATTTCAACAATATCTTCTTCTCTCTAAAACTCTTACTATCTAATATGCATCCCACAATTTCTCATTCATTAGAATCCCTACTAGTGAGACTTGGATTTTATCGGTTCGTTCCTTGAATCTATTTTCCTGTCACAACCCTTAATACACAACCAGGGAATTGAGCTGACAGCGAATGCATGACTAGAGGTCTGCTTAAACATATATGGAAAACAAAGCAAACACTTCAGAGGGAGTGAATTCAAATAGCACTAAAGTAAAACCTTCATTGAAAGCAACTTTAGATCCTGGAAGGCCAACCTCGGTGCTAAAGTTGGATCATCATCTACTTTGGAATTATGGAGTTGTCTTTATATAATAGTATACTTTGTTATTATTGTTGTTACTACTACTATTGTACGTTTTTTTTTTTGTTACATTGTAACAAATATGGGCCTCTTTTTCTGTTGAAAAGTACTAATAATAATATCATCCTTAAGGAAGGTGAATTGGATTAAGATTTTAAAGGACAATTTTTGTTTGAAAAAGTCTTGAGGATTTTAAAAGACTTTGCAGGATTTTGATGACTTTGAAGATTTTAAAAGACTATTAAGGATTTCAATGGATTTAATTTATAAGATTTTAAAGGATTTGAAATGATTTTATGAATTTCAAGAGATTTCAACAGATTTTATGAATTTTAAGAAATAATTGAAAAAATATCATAACACACTCTCTTTCACAAAATCTCAATAAAGACTCTTATTTATTTTACTTTATTTTTTATGGGACGGAGTAAAAAACAATCCTAAAAAATCTCATGTTTTCATGAAAGACTTTTTCATGCTAAAATTTCACTAGACAATCCCACAAAATCCATCAAAATCTAATTTATTAAACAATCCTTCCAAATTTAAATGATTTTGAATAACACTAGACTTTTTTTAAGTGATTAAGAGTCTTGATTGAATACCACAAGACTTTTTTTAAATGACAAAGAATCTTGATTGAATAACACAAGACTTTTTTTTAATTAAAAAGAATCTTGATTGAATACCACAAGACTTTTTCATAATAAAAAAGTCTTTTAAAATCCTTTAGAATCATGATCCAATACACTCCCTCCCCTAAGTTTAAGAAGATGCTCAAAATTCTTCACATGGCTTATTTATTTGGGAAAAGTAGGTGATGATAAGGACTAAACAGTATTTTTTGTTAGCTTTTTATGATAAATTTTTAATGGACTTTTGGACATCTAATTCTTGTCCGAGTAGATGAAGTGTAATCATCATCTTTAGGTCCTTGGATTGGGGTTTAGGATTATGTTGCTTTAAATACATGGCCAGGTTTTATTTCATTCACAAAACACAATTGGTTGCTATTAGTTTGCCCTATTGAGGAGATCCGGGAGCATGTGATGAATGAAATGTGTTTGTTTCAGTTGAATTTAGGGTCAGTCCAAGAGGTCAAACAACCCAAGCTAGGATTCTAGGTTCTGAAGTTTTTGATACATTATTAGAGATGTTTTTCTAGTTTAGTTGGTTAGAAAGAATCTTTTCGGACGTAAGTTTAAATCTTAATTATAAGCAAAAATTATTATTTTTTTTTTAATTCTAAAAGTTTTTAAAATCTTAATCCAGAGTTGACATTTTTAAAAAATAAAAATTTATTTCATAAATTCTATTTTTTTTTCAAACACAAATACCATCAAACATATATATGAACTATAATGAGAAAAATAATATATAATAATTAAGAAACAGACAAATACAACATTTATTTTTATAAATAACATTTTCTTTATTATAAATGACATTATTAATATAATATGAAATAAAAAATATATAATAATTTGTTTCATGTGATCGATTTTGAATGCGTGAAATTGATTTACGGACTAATATATGTAGACTTTTTTATTTGGCTCTGGCACCCCTAGACTAGATATGATTGTTCCTGTGAGCTTCGGGGGTTCGACCCCAGACACTACCCAAAAAAAATACGATTGTCATTACTGAGACAATTTCGTTTGATGTGTTCATCAAATCTTCAACAAGCGAATGCTCGGTAATAAAATAACAAAATTATTAATAATCTTTTTTTTTTAAAGAAAACAAGCTCATTCCGTTTCATTAATAATAACATTGTCAATACAAGATGGAATATGATAATAAATGACGGGACTAACTAGAAATGTAGTCTCTCCTGCAAGAACATGAGCAGTTGCATTTGCTTGTCGCCTATTGAACTCTACCTTGGAGTTTGTAAAGAAAACAGAAAAAAGTGTTTTGCAAGATGCGATGACGTGCCCAAACTCAGAAATATCACCTCGACGGGCATGGAAGGCATCACATGTAACCTTAGAATCTAGCTCAAAATCAACATTGTCGAAAGACATGCACTAAGCCATTGGAGGGCTTCAAATAAACTCATAGCTTCACCAACCACAACTTGACGTAGACAAGGGAAACTCACCATCTTAGCTAAGATGAAAGTGCCTTCCTCGTCACAGATGCATATGCCAATCCCCGTTCGATTGAAATTTGACGAAAACGCCGCATCAACATTGCATTTATAACACCCCGGGCTCGACTTCTGCCACACAACCGGATGATCAGCTGAAAAATTATTAATAATCTTGGCATGTTTAAAAAATCTTTAATACAACAACTAAAATAGAACAGGGCTTCGTCTACGGTGGGAGACCTGAATAGCTCTCCTATCGTAGGAGACATGGTTTTTTTTTCCCTTTTAGAATGAATATGAACAATTGGATAAGAGTTGGACCAAAATGCTTACTATACACCTCTAACACTCAGTCACTTTCTTTTATTCTAAACTGGTGTATTTATTCAACGTTGTTCAAATTAGACATATAATTAAGGACGACCAAAATTATGCATGCAACGTATCCGCAAATAAAATTTATCAGGAGCTGGTACAAGCCCAATATTTTAATGGGTACACACGAATAAAAGAAAATCATATTTTAAATACATGTGAATTAATAGATTCACATGAAGATGAAATTAACATGATTTAGTAAAAAAATAAATTGACAAACTGAATTTAGTAAAATTATTAACACATATAGAATAAAATAAATATTTTATATGAAATAAAAACAAACATAAAATATTTGGACGATAAAATCAAAGTTGATATGGATTGTTGAGATGTTTATGCTAGATAGGAAAATGAGTTTTGTTACATAATTACCATCCTTTTTTGCTAATAATGAGAAGGTTTTTATTTAAGTTTTTTATTTAAGTAATAAGACAATCATATAAATTTATGCGAGTCCGGGAACTTAAAAAAATGTTTATTTTATTCTATATGCGTTAATAATTTTACTAATTCCAGTTCGTCAAATTTTTTTTTTTTTTACTTAATCCTGTTAATTCCGTCTGCATGTACATCTATAAATTTACGAGTAGTTAAAATATGATTTTTTTATTTGCGTGTACCAATTAAGATATTGGCCTTGTACCGACCTGTGGTAAGTTTTATACGCATATATGTTGCATACACAATTTTGGTCGTCATTAATTATATGTCTAACCCGAACAACGTCGAGTAAATACACTAGTTTAGAATAAAAGAAAGCAATTGAGTGTTGGAGGTGTATAGTAAGTATTTTGATCCAACTTTTATCCAATTGTTCATATTCATTTTAAAAGGAAAAAAAGACATGTCTCCTACTGTAGGAGACCTATTTAAGTCTCCCACCGTAGTCGGAGCCAAAGAACAGAGGGAGTTGTATTTGTCCAGTTTGAATCCTCTCCTTTTTTTCTCTCCACCACTATGGTTTTAAAATATATATTAAATAGTTGGATCCATCAAATGTCAATTTTTTGTATTTTTGTATTTCCAAAACTTTGGTAATAGAAAAAATAGAAAGATTAAATAATGGAGAGGATATTGATTTGTACTTATTTGTCATATTTTTATCAGAAATGATATTTGTAAGCCATTTTATGATAAATTTTTGAACAACACTCTTTCATTTTCGCATTTATTTTCTCTCTCTATTATTTGTTGTCCAATAAAACGATTATTACACAAATCGATTATGCAAATATCGTCACTCTTTTTTATTGGTTTATAATACCGAGTTGGCACTTTGACAACTGAGTAGTACTTGCGTGTACTTGTGAAAACAAAACAAAGTCTTCAATTAGAATTTAGAATCACCAAACTTTGATTCCTCGTTTCCTCAATAAATTTTCTGAACTTTTTTAATAGTGTGGAAGAAATTCACTCGTGGCACAAAAATTAATATACGTACCATGAAATCAATTTGAATGGGAAAAATGACACTTTGCTAGTAGTGTGCTACATACTTTACATGCACCTTGAAAGTAAGCATGTCCATAACTATTTATTGGACCATTCATTCAGTGCATACCACCGACAATTACTTATTTTGAACTAAGTTTTAAGATTTTAAGTTTGAGTGAAAATTGGAAAGGATGGGATCGATAGTGAATATAGACAAATTATTGGAAGTTTACGACATGAATATTGATTCAATCAACCCATATGAACAAAATGACTTTTAAGACTCATATGAGGTCATGACTCAAACGCGTGTGATGATATCTTTTTATCTTAAACTTTGAAGTGTGATCATAACATTTTTCTTTTGAGAAACATACAAGATGTACATATGGAAAAAAAAAAAAAAAAATTTGATTGTTG
>Ga0228710_1011570_pt1 | contig 11328 bp, 5 predicted proteins | sample MedpolnodulmetaG_FD_177995 | JGI IMG/M metagenome (GOLD analysis project Ga0228710, IMG submission 177995) | Root nodule microbial communities from Medicago polymorpha collected in Santa Monica, California, United States - pink nodules | ecosystem: Host-associated > Plants > Roots > Nodule... | reverse complement strand
ACCTGAAAAACAGTTCCAGAACCAGTGCATGGCAACAATTCGCATGAATCCAAAGATTAACGGCAAAAAGGGCAACTAAAGCCTAAACATAGTCATGAACAATTTGTCTATCTCACATGATCTAACATACACCCAAGGGTGGGAACTAACTAAAGAACTCACATAAAAGATCCTGGACACTTGGAAACAGCACAAGCATCAACTCTTGCTTCAGCCATCAACCTTCTTGAATCTTGGTTCAGCACAACACCGTTTTAGTGGAGCCCTGTCCCAAAACCCGTAACCAAATTCCAGCAGAAAAATACCAACTTCAAATGCATTTTCTGAGTTCGATTCCAATCCGAATCATACAAAGTTTGTGTCCAAACTCAGTCTTTGATTCTTGGTTTTATCTTGGATTTTGCCTCTTCAAAATGTATAACTACACTTCTGTCACGTAGGAAGAAACCCCCATGAAGTCTCTAAGTACCAAATCAAGACACTAAAGGTCAAGAAGCTTGCATGCACATAACTTAACACCATCATTTCTTCCTTGTGAACCCACAATAGCACCCTCAATGCTCAAAGTACACATGCAGCTCAAACAATCTAAAGTGAATAAGAAACATGGAATTTGGGGATAAGGGTTTGGTTCAGCTGATGGAGGGAGAAGAGGGAACCCATGGCTTGCTTGTTGCTTGTACTTGTTCTAGTGATCAATTACATGTGTTTTCATGTGGATTCTAGTGAGAATTGGGTGGAAGAAGCAATGGAGGGAGGGAAGGATGATAAGGCCGAGAGAGAGAGAGAGAAGGGGTGAAGGGAAAAGTTTGTTTTCTGATGTGGCAGGAATGAGAGTAATGAATAAGGAGAGGTGGAATGACTTATATAAATACTTGTGTTAAAATTCCCCTTGTACCCTTTTCTTAATTGGTAACCTCTTATTCTCATCGTTCTAAATTCTCAGTTGGTTGATACTGCATCTTCGTAAACATTCTCCGTTATAATTAACAATTCATAACATCTCTCATCCGTCACGTTCTCCGATACCGCAGTCTGTGGGAAAGTTAGCGGGATATTACACTCTACCCCCCTTAAAAGAAATTTCGTCCTCGAAATTTAGAGATTCTTCAATAACTGCGGCGATCAATGCTTGACATTCCCGATTGTAACACCCGATTTAGTCTTTCGGCATCTGATTACGTGTAACCTTATGATTTCGAAGTATACTCCTCTCACCAAGAACAAGTAACATACCCTGACCCAAACCACATATAATCGAATGTAATCCTCTTAGCCTGAAATTCCCTTAAGAACTAGAATTACCTTGCAACATCGTGACTGAAATTTACCCTTGTCTTGTGCTGAACTAGTTACCTCAGATCCTTAGCCCATCTGTTTGACAGTAATTATTCACACATCATCTTGCTAGCGAAAAGAACACCCAGGACTTGCCTTTTTACTGGAGTCCTAGTGGAATCCAGGTTTGCCCTGCAGTGCTTACTGGCGTCTAAAGTATCTTACTATCCATATGCATACTCGATGCATCTCTGAAAAACATGTTCTTCTAACTGATTACTTGTTGACCCGATACTTTGGTGTATGAAAAGGTTCACACAACTCCCTAACAATGACTAGAATCTCTAAAATTCTCACTTTGTGTGAAACTTACAAGGACACATGATCTTTCTTATCGAACCTTGGGGCGTCTGCCTCCCGCTTGAGTCGCTTATCTGACGATTCTGCGAAATTCTTGTCTTCTCTAAAAGCCTTAGGAAACTTTCTAATCTCGTTTCCATCTCAACGCAACCGAATTCATGGGTAACTCATATATCTTGACATGAAAAAGCGAAATCGAATACGCCGATACGCTTGGCATTTACTAACTAGTCTTCTAGTCCACACACTCTTGAAACTTCCGACTTAGACTACCTGCAGTTGAATGCTCTTAGCAGAAGCCCGTACGCTCTGTACAATCTTTCGATGAACCTTATCGCTTATCTTACTAAACTTCAACTTCCGTAGAGTATTACATACTTCCAAATGTCATATCTTGTTAGGTAATAACGATACTTGTTCTAGCATTTCGCTTCAAAAGATTTCTAAACATTGGTACCTGGGTTTTTGGAACGAATAGGTGCATAGCTTCTAAAAAAACGTTGTGAAACCGAGCTCGTAACGATACTACAGAACCACAGGATGAGTCACTATATTTTGAAAAAGTTTAACAACTCGCCCCAAGCTTGCCGATGACGAGTTGGTTCTGAAGTCTGCACATTTTAAGTGAGCTTACTCGCTTACGACGTGTGTCATCGGTTTCAAAAATGTAGAAGTATCACATTTTTAAGATAAATTTCGTTTCCAAGTCCCCTAATACATATTTAACTTTAGGGATTATAAAAATCACGGTTCGACATTATTATAGCAAATATCGTTATCACTTGACAAGCATGACACAAGATGTATGAATCTCCTCGCGTAAAACTTGATATCCATGTCTACCTTCCTGGCAACATTCTTAACTTCAAGGTGGATTCTCTTAGTCTCTTCTTTAATTGAATATCAGTTAACATTCTTGATGACTCACTGTTACCCTGAGCTACAAAGGAAAACTTTCTGGACCTTGCATGCGTTTCTCTTGTCTAACATACATTCTTTTCTTAATTGGCTGACCACTTTTACATGTATTTGGCGTCGCCAACCCCTGCAATCCGATTACCACACTGAAAGTGTTTTCGGCCTCTCTTGACTTATCCCGGTGAGGACATAGTTATCATACTCTTACTACGCCTTTCGTTGACTATCCGAGTACTGCCGCTCCAGAACTGTTACTTCAAACTTCTTACTCATCTTATAGTGATTCTCACTTCAACATCCAAGGCTTCATGGACTCTAATAAAACTCTTTCCGGTCAAACCTCGGCTGCGCTACTCTGATTCCTCATTCGATTCTAGCCATAGACATTAAGCCGTCGAGACGAGTGAAACTTTACATCCTTCTTACTACGTGGTTACCAATTCCATGAATCATCCTTACGAATTCCCACGGTAGACTCATCATGTACTCGTACATGTCTTCCCTGAACATCCCACAATGCGCCTTCGTATTCTCGCGTGCTATGCTTTGCTTAATCATACTAATGCTTGCTCGTTGATTTCCCTCTCGAGGAAAACTTCGTAATACTAACACACGGGTCATTGGCGTTGACGATTACTCACCCTATAGTGAATCTGGTCCCAGGCGTTATCATAAAATCACAGAACGAGTTGACAATACAGTTGTGCCATCAAACCTCGCTCCAAGTGAGTTCAGCCCGCCTTACACGAGTTGCGATGAACCAGGACCTGTAGAATTCCTATTTAGCTTGAGAACGCCAATTCCAATCACCCATATGCGTATATCCATTTTCCAACCTTGTAAATATTAAAATCCATCATTGCGACGAGCCTTAGCAAGTTAATCAAGCAAAACATAGATTCGAGGAATAATTATATTCTCTCAAAAATCCGGAAATCGTGCGGTCTCACATAATTCTTCATCACTTGAACTCCTTACCTCATGTCTCCAGTCTTCACAACCGCAACGTCCATTCCACATGTCGAAACCTTGAAAATTGGTCCAAGCTTCTTCTTAACTCTTGACACATCAATTTCCGATGTTACCTTGAATCGGATCGACTTCATTAATGGTTGTCCATGCATTTCTTTGGAAATCTTAGGATGTAATGTGCATTTGATGCTTGATATCATAAAGAATCTTTACTGCGTAAAAGATTGCGTAGACGACCCCCAATAGCCATTACGGGCCCTAGGGACGAACCGACAACTTTTGGGAGAAGCTGAAAATTTCGTCCCAGGTTGGCTATTAGCGAGTTTCTTCAGCCCAGTTTCCAGAAAACGTAGTTTTCCTAAAAATCTTGTTCTTCAAGTAGCCCAATGCACATTAGTCATCCCTAACATCATAAAAACAGTTCATAACATTTGCATGGCAAGCATTAACATCAACCGATACAATTCACGGTACATTGGAAACTAATGCCTTAATCGTGATAACATTTAACATATAACTTTCACATAACACAATAACCTTGTCCGCTATGAACGGCTCAACTTGCTTCTCTACCGACTCATTCAATCTTCCAAACCTTAGGACCGTGGCCACTCTGGGCATTCAATTCTTTGACTTCATTCACATACCACTAAATTCTCAGTTGGTTGATACTGCATCTTCATAAACATTCTCCGTTATAATTAACAATTCATAACATCTCTCATCCGTCACGTTTTCCGATACCGCAGTCTGTGGGAAAGTTAGCGGGATATTACAAGGGATCTAAGAGAAAATGTAAAAGAAAATAAAGGGTGTATATACATACCTGGTGGACTTAGAGCAATACAGAGAAAGCTTTCCGGTGCTGGACAAAATCATGATTCCAATTTAAGCTTCACATAGTACAGAAAGCTCACGAGTGTTCGTCAACAATCCAGTTCTTCTTTTTGAAAATGTCAATTGCCTTGTGGTTTTGTTTTGAATCTTCTTAATCTCAATCTTCCCACGTCCCATCTCCTAGGAACAAAACCCTAGTTTACTAGAACTTTCTTTTCCTTTGATCTATTTCATTTACCACATATATAAAGAAAGAAACAAACAAAAACTTATTCAGAATACACAAAGTTAAACAATAGACTATATAGCACCTTTGTGAAGTCTAAGTTAAAAGGACGAAAATGCAATTATAACTTTTTCTTTCTCTCACATATATAACTTTCCTTATGTCTCAAATCAGAAAAAGTTATAATGGAATTTTCGTCCTTTTAAGTTAGACTTCATAAAGGTGCTATATACTCTATTGTTTAACTTCGTGTATTCTGAATAAGTTTTTATTTTTTTCTTTCTTTATATATGTGGTAAATGAAATAGATCAAAGGAAAAGAAAGTTCTAGCAAACTAGGGTTTCCTTGGAGATGGGACGTGGGAAGATTGAGATTAAGAAGATTCAAAAGAAAACCACAAGTCAATTGACATTTTAAAAAAGAAGAACTCGATTGTTGAAGAACACTTGTGAGCTTTCTGTACTATGTGAAGCTCAATTTGGATTTATGATTTTGTCAAGCACCGGAAAGCTCTCTCAGTATTGCTCTGAGTCCACTAGGTATGTATATATACCTTTCATTTTCTTTTATATTTTCTCTTAGATCTCTAGAATTGTAAAGTTGTTTAATTTGTGTGATGTAAACTCATTTGTAGAGGAGAATCGCAGCGTACATGTAAAATAGTATAGTGTGAATTGCAAAAAGTGGAAGTCCCACATCGGCCGGATCCTACACATTAGTAGTGTTTATATAGTGGGGGTGTACCTCTATGGAGGTGCATAATTACGTGAACAAAGAAAGCACTAAATGAAAAATATATATTTATATATTTTATTATTTGCAAATGATAAATTAAATAATTAATAATATCATTACTATAACGTGCTTTATTAGTCCTTAAGTTATGCAAAAATATTTTTGAACGCAATTTAGAATATTTTGGAACACAATCTGAAATATTTTTGTATGCAATATAATATACTTTAGTGTTTGATCTGAAATATATTTTGGTACTCAATTGAGATATTTTTGTACTACAGCTAGTATGTGAATTACTTAATGTCAAAGTAATGTATTACTTGTTCCCAAAGTTTCTCACTTATTATTTGTGAATTTTCTCTATAAATATAGAACTCATATAGTGCATTCCACACACCAAAAATTCACAGTTGATATTTCCGGTGCTTTTCTTCTCTTCCCCCTCCTTCGACTTGTGTTGACAAGTCCTTCTTCATTTCTTCTACTCCTTCTGTCCCTCAGTTTTAAGCGGTCTTTGTACCAGATAGAGTGGTTTAAACGATTTGCACCGTGAGTGTAAAACATTTTTTCACTTACATTCAATCAAAACTCACTATTTTATGACAATACTTGACTCTTATATGAGTAGTTAAAAGTTAGTAATATGACATGAATATAAGTGCAAATATATTTTACAACGACGGCGTATGCCTATTATATTATTTATGTCCAAAAAAAAATATATAAAAGACGATGGTTTCTTTTATTTATTTATTTTGTGCATTCATATATTTTATTCTTTAAATAAAAGCTATCATTAGAAACAAAAAATTACTTTGTTTTGAATCTTATTAATCTCATTCTTTTTAAAGACTAAGAAACTAGTTTCTAGTAATGATTTTATTATTTATTTAATTTATCATTTCCAAATAATAAAATACATAAGTATATATTTTTCATTTAGTGCTTACTTTGTTCACTTAATTATGCACCTCCTTAGAGGTACAACCCCACTATATTAACACTACTAATGTGTGGGATCCGGCCGATGTGGGACTTCCACTTTTTTCAATTCACACTACACTATTTTACAAGTAAGCTGTGATTCTCCTCTACAAATGAGTTTACATCACACTAATCAAACAACTTTACAATTCTAGGGATCTAAGAGAAAATATAAAACAAAATGAAGTGTAAATATGTATACCTGGTGGACTCAGAGCAATACTCAGAGAGCTTTCCGGTGCTTGACAAAATCATGATTCCAATTTGAACTTCACATAGTACGGAAAGCTAACAAGTGTTCTTCAACAATTGAGTTCTTCTTTTTGAAAATGTCAATTGCCTACTGGTTTTGTTTTGAACCTTCTTAATCTCAATCTTCCCACGTCCCATCTCCTAGGAACAAAACCCTAGTTTGCTAGAACTTTCTTTTCCTTTGATCTATTTCATTTACCACATATATAGAAAGAAACTGTAATACCCATACTTAACGTATCTAGAAAGTTTAGCATGTGCATTATCTTTAGTTCTGGATACATTAAAATTTACAACATAAAAATCTTCAAATGAATATTTTATACAACAACACACGTTCGTACAATCAACAGTACAATACTACACGTCCAAAGTATAAATAAATACATCCTTAAAGTCCACGACGTCTTGCAGCGGGTACGAACAAGCTCTTGCTGAGATATCCATCCGGCTACAAGCTTGCTAAAACAACCTGTTGATCTGCAACAAATAAGGATTGGGATGAGACATAATGTTTTAGTGAGTTCTACCTAATCCTAGGCTATAGGTAACCGCGGGGAAAGCTAGGGTTACCACGTGTCTACAATTCAACCTGACGGTTGATTATACGTGTGTGGGCTTGCTTGCCTAGACGGTCGTGCATACTAGAGTCCGTTGTTGGGTTCTTCTTAACTTGTCATATAGGTCCTGACTTATATTTTACGTGTCATGGCGGTTAAAGGGAACCTAAGACCGCTATGCCAAGATACACTAAACGTATCGAGGCCTAATCATAACATACTCATGACACGATCCTAAACCGGACGATCGGGGGATTCTAAGATCGTCATCGGCTTAACTTCATAGCTTGCTTTACTTGCATAAACCTGTACATGTCCAACAACAAATCATAATCATATTTATTCATTATGTTAGAGGTTAGCGTTGAACAAACATTATTATCTGAGTTCATTTTTGGAATGCCCCGGGTGGAGTAACCCCAGCCACATTCCACTGCTGACCGGCTAAATTTTCTATCTGAGGGCTAGAACCGGACTCCCTGGTCGTGAAGGTTCCCTTGCGGGCTGACCTATCCAGACATAATCTGAAGCTTATCTGAAGCCACAACTTAACTGATTATAATTACCTGAATGTAATTTGTAACATATATCTGATATGTTTACGATCATAAGAATATCTGATACACTAACTAAGTTATTTCTACATTTCATAACCCATTGTTTAGGTTCTAGACACATCGTTATCATGTGTCAACTTCTAAAGGGTTGGTAACCATTCCCATAAAGAGTTCGGTAACATTTCCCAATATCTAAAGCATACTTGAAGGGGTTTAACCTATACATGCTTGCTAATTTACCACGGGTCCGTGATCTACCCGATTAGTGGTAAACTACTTACTTGATCATTTATACTCATGCGTGAAGAGGCTGCACTAAACACTTCACGTCTTAACATACTTAGTATTCTTTCTAGCATTCTAGTTCTCGACAATCTAGTCGAGGTTCTATGTTTATCCCCACTCTTAGGATGAACTTCTACCCGGACGTATTACATATTGTAACACTCTTGTGTACCATTCGTTATCGCACAATGTTAATGATTGCCATGTCTTTATTTTGTTTAAAACCTTGTTTAGAAATGTACTTTAGACACTTAGAATTGAGGGGTTCGTAATTCAATAAAAGATTGCAAGAAACGGGCCTCGAACGGCATTTCTGGAACATAGGGAAATTTCTCAAAAATGTTGTGCTGAGGCTGTAGGCTTAAGCGAACGCGTGAGCGAACGGGTAAGAGAACAGGATTTTGCTTTCGACGTTTTGTACGCTTAAGCGAACAGTGCACGCTTAAGCGAACATTCATCAGTCCAGAAGTGCAGAAATCGTATTTTTGGTATAAAAACCTCAATTCCAAGCATCCTAAGGTACCTATTACATCCAGGAACACATATAAACAGTATAGATCCATTGCATGGCAAAAATCAACAACATTTGATCATGAATGATACAAAGGGTTCTCTAACCTAATTTCATAGTTAACATAACATGAATTTTCTCACAATCAAACACATAACCCAAGGGTGGGAACTAACTAAAGAACTCACATTATGATTCTGGACTCTTTCCCAAGTTCCACTCCAAATGCATGTTATATCTCCAACTCCACCTTAAGTGCTCATGACCTTAGCCTCTTGATTTTATTGTCTTGATGATAGAGAGGAAATCCAATCTTAACCCAAGCTTCAATCTTCCTTACACAACACCAACATCATTCTAAGCTTGCACAATCATGATCTTGTTATGAGAATTGGAATGGATTGAAGTTTAGAGAGAGGGAGGGCGATGGCTTAGAGAGAGGAGAGAGCACAATTCTGATTTCATACTCCTAGAGAGAGAAAGAGCTTGCAAAATGAAGGAAAAATGGCCCTTGTGGCCTTAAATAGCCACTGCGGCTTTTTACCATTTTGCCCTTGGTCTTAAACGTGTTTACACCGACACTGCGTCGTAAAACATTTCTCACCGTAGTGACTCTCATGCACATCGCTCTCTAGCGCACCTTCGACTGATATAATTCCGATGCTGACGAGCGGGATATTACAGAAACAAACAAAAACTTATTCAGAATACACAAAGTTAAACAATAGACTATATTGCAACTTTATAATGGCTAACTTAAAGGACAAAACTGCCATTATAAATTTCCTTATGTCTCAAATCAGAAAAAGTTATAATGGCATTTTCGTCCTTTTAAGTTAGACTTCATAAAGGTGCTATATAGTCTATTGTTTAACTTTGTGTATTCTGAATAAGTTTTTGTTTTTTTCTTTCTTTATATGAGTGGTAAATGAAATAGATCAAAGGAAATGAAAGTTCTAGCAAACTAGGGTTTTGTTCCTAGGAGATCGGACGTGGGAAGATTGAGATTAAGAAGATTCAAAACAAAACCACAAGGCAATTGACATTTTAAAAAAGAAGAACTGGATTGTTGAAGAACACTCGTGAGCTTTCTGTACTATGTGAAGCTCAATTTGGATTTATGATTTTGTCCAGCACCAGAAAGCTCTCTCAGTATTCCTCTGAGTCCACTAGGTATGTATATATACCCTTCATTTTCTTTTATATTTTCTCAAAGATCCCAAGAATTGTAAAGTTGTTTGATTTGTGTGATGTAAACTCATTTGTAGAGGAGAATCGCAGCGTACATTTAAAATAGTGTAGTGTGAATTGAAAAAAGTGGAAGTCCCACATCGGCCGGATCCCATACATTAGTAGTGTTTATATAGTGGGGGTGTACCTCTAAGGAGGTGCATAATTAAGTGAACAAAGAAAGCACTAAATGAAAAATATATATTTATGTATTTTATTATTTCCAAATGATAAATTAAATAATTAATAAAATCATTACTATAAAGTGATTTATTAGTCCTTAAGTTATGCAAAAATATTTTGCAATGCAACCTAGAATATTTTGGAACACAATCTGAAATATTTTTGTATGCAATATAATATACTTTAGTGCTTGATCTGAAATATATTTTGGTACTCAATTGAAATATTTTTGTACTAGAGCTAGTATGTGAATTACTTAATGTCAAAGTAATGTATTACATGTTCCCAAAATTTCTCACTTATTAGTTGTGAATTTTCTCTATAAATAGAGAGCTCATATAGTGCATTCTACATACCGAAAATTCACAGTTGATGTTTCCGGTGCTTTTCTTCTCTTCTCCCTCCTTCGACTTGTGTTGACAAGTCCTTCTTCCTTTCTCCTACTCCTTCTGTCCCTCAGTTTTAAGCGGTCTTTGTACCAGATAGAGTGGTTTAAACGATTTGCACCGTGAGTGTAAAACACTTTTTCACTTACATTCAATTAAAACTCACTATTTTATGACAATACTTGACTCTTATATGAGTAGTTAAAAGTTAGTAATATGACATGAATATAAGTGCAAATATATCTTACAACGACGGCGTATGCCTACTATATTATTTATGTCCAAAAAAATATATATAAAAGATGATGGTTTCTTTGATTTATTTATTTTGTGCATTCATATATTTTATTCTTTAAATAAAAGCTATCATTAGAAACAAAATATTACTTTGTTTTCAATCTTCTTAATCTCAATATTTTTAAAGACTAAGAAAGCAGTTTCTAGTAATGATTTTATTATTTATTTTATTTATCATTTCCAAATAATAAAATACATAAGTATATATTTTTCATTTAGTGCTTACTTTGTTCATTTAATTATGCACCTCCTTAGAGGTACACCCCCACTATATTAACACTACTAATGTGTGGGATCCGGTCGATGTGGGACTTCAACTTTTTTCATTTCACAATACTTTATTTTACAAGTAAGCTGTGATTCTCCAGTACAAATGAGTTTACATCACACAAATCAAATAACTTTACAATTCTAGGGATCTAGGAGAACATATAAAACAAAATGAAGGGTAAATATATATACCTCGTGGACTCAGAGCAATACTCAGAGAGCTTTCTGGTGCTTGACAAAATCATGATTCCATTTTGACCTTCACATAGTACAGAAAGCTCACGAGTGTTCTTCAACAATCCAGTTCTTCTTTTTGAAAATGTCAATTGCCTACTGGTTTTGTTTTGAATATTCTTAATCTCAATCTTCCCACGTCCCATCTCCTAGGAACAAAACCCTAGTTTGCTAGAACTTTCTTTTCCTTTGATCTATTTCATTTACCACATATATAAAGAAAGAAACAAACAAAAACTTATTCAGAAT
>Ga0228710_1011569_pt1 | contig 11330 bp, 7 predicted proteins | sample MedpolnodulmetaG_FD_177995 | JGI IMG/M metagenome (GOLD analysis project Ga0228710, IMG submission 177995) | Root nodule microbial communities from Medicago polymorpha collected in Santa Monica, California, United States - pink nodules | ecosystem: Host-associated > Plants > Roots > Nodule... | reverse complement strand
TTTCCTCCGGTGGCATCGGAACAAAGGATGAATGATGGATTGTGAGTTCAGTTCCTCTTCTATATGGCTTTGGTGGCGGAGATGGCTCTTCTTTGTCCATCTATAGATAGCAAAACACAAAATCAACCTGATGACAATTTTGTTGACATAAACAATTGTACACAAACACACTCTCCATTAGCATTTATCAAAACCATTAGCATCAAAACAGAGCCAAACCATATTTATTCACAAGCATTTATCATGTTTATCCAAACTATAATTGAGATTGTGTAATTGAAATCTCTCTGTTTTTTTAAAGGTAAGGCAATTGCTTTAAGACAAAGAAAGATGATTACTTGATAGTCTTGGACATGCCCCATCCATGTTCTTGATCCTACTAATTTTGCTATACCCACTAGCTTATGGGCATCACCATTGTTTTCTCTACTAATATAACAAACAGAAGCTGAAACAAAAGTGTTTTAACAACTCAACACAATCAACAATAATAGGATCTAAATTAGAATTTGAACTTTTGCCTGAGATACAATCTGCTACCACCAGAGCATCAATTTGGATTTCCAATTTTTGAAGACCTTGATCACGTGCCAATTGAAGACACCACCCAGCACCAAGCGCTTCTGCAATACAAGGATCAGTCGCAATACTTTCTTTCTTGCACACAACCATTGAAATGTCACCAGAATTGTTTTTAACCACACAACCCCCAAGTAGTGTAGCCATCCGAAAAACATCCAGCATCCACTTGAGCAATACACACATCAGTATCAGCTATGCTTCTGTCCTGGTTTTGCTGCAATCTTCTTGTACTTTGTCTCTTTGGATTGGCCTAGTTGAATTCAAAAAGGAGAAAATACAAATCTCTTTGTTAATTATATCTAAAAGGGGAAAATCAAAACCATAAGCATTTATATATTAGCATCAACTATATTTATACATAAGCATTTATCATGTTTATCCAACAACTCACTTTATATCACAGTACCATTAATCTCACATAGAAATTTCAATTAGGGTTTCAATTTGGGAAAATACAAACTGCTAACAACACAAAAACAAAAAGGGAAAATCAAGTAGGGTTTCAATTCTCATTCTATTGCATGTCAATTTTCTTAATTATACTTGCTGATTCCAATTCCCTTTTGCTTAAATTACAACCTAATTTAAGAAACTCACCTCAATAGATCCCTCAAGAATGAACACGAGCCCTTTACTCCTTCACCAAGCTCCAAACATTCATTCTTCTGCCATTTACTCCTTCTTTAACACGAGCTCAAGCCGTCTTCTTTGTCATGTAAACTATTGAGAAAACGATTGAAATGAAGCATGATTTAACAGAAAACAAGAGAGGATCAACTGAGATGCTTCAGCGATTTAACAAAAAACGAGATGAAGGGAAAACGATTGAGAAGGAAGGACGATCTCAGATAAAAAGGGAAAACGAGATGAAGAACAACAGAGATGCTTCTACACAATCCCTTTACCCAGATTTGTGTTTTGTTTGTTTTTGTTTTTTTTTTTTTACGTTAGATGTGTGTTTCTGGATAGCTCCTTATTTTGTTTTTTTAATTATAAATTATAACTTGAACTAATAATTGGGTACTGGCGGAATTAGAGAATCAGTGGCGGATGTATTTTTTCAAATACTGTCAGAATTAGTGAATTACTAGCGGATTCTAAATTCATAGGATTTCTGGCGGATTTTAATGGATACTGGTGGATTCTTTGTTATTACTGACAGATTTTATCCGCCAGTAAATATGATGTCATGTGCAGCTGTCCTGCACAATCATTATTGACGGAAATGATCTGTCAGTAATGCAAGGGACATCTGTCAATGACTTTACTGAAGGATTTATCCGTCAGTAATATAATTGTCCGTATTATTGAGGAGTTATTCCGTCAGTAATGTTATTGAGGGCTTTTTCTTAGTTACTGAAGGCTTTTTCCGCCACTAATTACTAAGGGGCTAAATCCCTCAGTAATGCAATTTTGAATTGGTTAGTAATTTGGGGAATTCTTGTAGTGGATATTGTGAGATTAAATTGATCATTGTTAGATCAAGATCATAAACAATTAGGTAATCAGTTGTAACAACATCACTAATCCTCTCCAAGGATTTACCGAAGCCAAGTCATAACCTATATATTCACCTTGGCATGTGCACGTCAATTAAGTGATCACACTATTTCCATTATTAATTAGAGTAATTAGGTTGAAAAAGGTTATATTCTAGCTAGCATCTTTGTGCTATACTTTATGTATTTTTATCATTCATGGTGAATTGTTATTTTACAGTCAAAATTTATTTCACAATTGTATTGTTTGAAGATCACATGCCAAAATTCAAGTGTGAGAATATAATGATAATTAGTATATAGTCCTTTTAGCATCATTTAAAACTTATTTTAATTTCTAGTCCTTTTTTGCGAAGTATAACTTATTTTAGTCGAGTTTACTTAAATAATTCAATAGATGCATATGGAAAAGTAATTTAAAGCACAAGACCTTGAACCACACCTCGAATCGTCTAAACCAAACAATTTTGTGATTATGCTAATAATTTGTTTCTCTTATTTTCTTCCCGCAACTACTAATCACAGGGGCTTAATTAAACTAAGAAAACAAATGCAAGTTGCAGAAACTAAACTTTAACAGCGAGCTATGGTTGACCGCTTGTTATCATTTTCAGTTAAGGTGTGGATTCCAATCTCCAATTTTATAAGTTCAACTAGACACACATCACAATTTCTAATCAAGCTTTATTAATTACACGGATTCTTACACTAGTTTATATATAAATATATATAGACACACTAGTGTTAACCATTTTAAAATTAAAAAAAAAAAAATCATATGACAACTAATATCACTAGTAGAAAATATATATTTAACAACATGTGGTTTTTGGTTTTCACATCAGTAGAGAAAATACCCGAGGGGAAAAATACAGACAGACCAAAGCTTAATAAATTTGCAAAATTGTTAGCTTATAATATTTGGTCTGTCTTTCACATTAGTGGACATAAGGACCTGGGGGGAAAATTCATTAGCCTATAATATTTGACATTAGTGTATAATTGGAATGTGGGGAAAAAAACACGGTGCCATTTTCACAATTTTAGTAAACTTTGTATTTTTACTTTGGCTAAATGTTTTCACATCAGAGGAGAGAAACACATGAGGGGAAAAATAATTTTGCATTCTTATCCTTTGGCCTATCTTGTAAGACACGTATTCTCATAACTCTTTTTCCTCTCACCTCACGCTCGCCGTCGAACACTAACTGTGCGTTTCACCATCCTAAAACAAATATTCTCATATCTTGATTTCCTTATCACCTCTCTCACTCACCGTCGTTTCGCCACTCATTGTTTTCACAGCATCACCGTTTTCCTTCTTTCATGAATAAACCGTAGTCGTTTTCTTTCCTTTTTTCCCTCAATTCTCACAATAGTTGGTTTTCTACTCCCTTATTTCGTAATTTCTTTTTAGTTTTCTTCTTCTGTTGTTCTATATGTTTCTTATTTTTGTTTTTTTAGACATGTCATGTTTCAGATCATGATACAAACAATGAGTAGGCAAAATGATGGATAGTTGCAGCTACAAGGCGCAACGACAAGGGAGTGGAAAATTGTCGTGTTGAGGTGCACTATGTTCTAACCAATACTTTCATGTCTTATACCTTATAATCACCAATTATGAAGTAAAGCCAATCTGTAAATTTGACATTTGCCGACAGATTGTCAGTGCTTGTTCGATTTAGTTTCTAAACCAAATTTTGCGGTTGAGGTAACTTTTTCAATTGAATTTTATTCTTTCTCTTTTTTTTTTTGCAGATGAAAAATTGTAGTGAAAATATTTATGGTTAAGATGATGTTGTTGTGGCTATGCTTTATAGGGGTATATAGTATGATGAATATTATGACCAGAAGATGTTTTTTTAAGGATTCTGCCCAAAGATTTTATATGGCTATATGTTGATATTGCTCTAATATAACTTTCTAGCTGGATTGTATTTATATATGAAATTAAGTAATATATAAAATTAAGTAAAGTCCATGTGTCTTTTTTAATGGCTAATAAAATTTATTTTAAGAACAGCTATAGACACTCCAGTAAAATACATTCCGTATTCGAAGGCCAAATAACACATTAAAACGACTACATATGGGACAAAATACAGCCACGTACAAAAGGGAAATAGCTAACCATGTACAAAATAAAAAGAAACAACAAAACTAAACACAAGAAGAGAAAAAGAAAAAAAATCAAGAGGCCATGGGCGACAAAATACAACCAAGTACAAAAGGGAAATAGCTACTATAGCTATTTGAGAAATGCTAACAAAATAATCTCGGACACACTTTTATTTCAAAAATGTTCTTCTATTGGTTGAAATGGAAAAAGATCTTCTACGACTCCTACACGATTTAACAGCTGTGACAATTCTTAAATTTATAGTGAAATTTCTTCACAATAAATTTATGGATCTTCACAATTGTTCTACCATGCATCTGTGGTAGAAGATATATGTCCGATTGAAATTCATTTAAACTGATCTCACTAAGTTTATGTGAAATTCAGTTAACATAATTAGATTCATCTTCATATCAACCAATAGAAAAAAGTTTGTTAAAATAGAAGCATATCAAAAACTATGTTGCTAGCTAATCACTCAGAAAATAATGAAGTGATGCCTTCCACAATGGTAGTGATAGAATTAGTAGGATCCATTAAAACTATGTCGATCAGTACGCCCACCACTAACTTGCCGGTAAATTTCAAGAAAGCACGCTTTCTCCCTCTTGAGCTATTTTTATTATTCAAATTCTCAAGAATCATATCCTTGAAACACGACACATGAACACAAGACTTTTCATCAGAACAAACATACGACCAGCCTTCAAATTGGTTCCTTACAACATTTCTTTGTTTACAATGAACACAGTCTGATGGAACTTCATGACACAATGTCATGATCACATTTCCATGACCATCCGAGATGTTATCTTGCAGGTTCAAACAACAAGGATGTAGAGAGTATCTTGTCCCAAACAATTGGTTAAAAAAACCTTTCTTTTTTGAATGGTAGAAAAAACCTAACAGATCTTTTCCACAAGCATCACAGAATCTACCTTCTTCTGCTTTCTCACAGAACTCAAAATCGCATTTGCTGAAAAATGGATGAACGGCATGTTTAACAGGTTCTGCACATTCTTCATGGACGATGTAATTGCAATTTCTGATTTCACAGTTGTAACTAGATCCAAAACCTATTTCTTTACAACCACTGCACATAAATGAAGGTGCTCCTGAATCATTCAGTTTTAATGTATGTTGATGATCCATCTATATGTGTGTATAACTTGTGATTTTTTTTTTATAAATATTGTAATGAGTGTTCGAGATTTAGCTAGTATGTTGTATACTTGTGTTAAGATGCTTTCTGAAAGATTTCTATTTATATGAAAAAAGTGAGTCAATATTACAAGTCACAAGACTTGATGGGTTTCCTAGAAAAGAGTATAGCATAGTGTTCATATTTTAACAGATATGACATATTCAACTAAGACTGGTTCTTTTTGTTTTGGTTAATGTCTATCAGTTTGTAGATGCATGTGGGGTAATAGAGTAATGGTTGCATCCATACCAATATCCCGAGTTTTTCCTTACTGTTATTTTTTGGTACTCGATGTAAATTATGGATAAAGGTTCTTTTTTATTCAAAAACGATATTTTTGCTGAAAAAAAGAAAAAAATAGTTATATATCCTTTATTTTTAAAGGTCTTGTCAACTTGTGCCCTAAAGACACAAAATAAGAAACTAAATGTAAAAATGTAATATTTAGTTTTTAATTATATTTTAAGATCTTTATCTTGTGCCCTTGCCCTAAAGGCACAAGTTAACATTTTCCTATTTTTAAACACACACTCAACACCCCATTTTTTTTTTAAGGAGAACCTCATATTTTCTATATCACTCACTTTCTTTTTTCTCTCTCTCAAACTATATACACTTCTATAAGTGTTAACTAACTTTATTTATTTTTCTATTATCCTAAACATTATTAGTCGTTGATTGAATATTAAACGATAGTAAAACTTGGTCAAAGTCAAACTACAATTTGGGAATTCAACTGGGCGCATTTGTTAATTTTTGCAAAAACAAATAGAGATATTGAATTAACTAAATAGGCACAATCAAGTGGTCACATGTTGGTTCAGGAATCAATAGGAATACAAACACAATATCCAATGCAGTTTAACTATGACAACTTCATTCATAGTACATTTTATTTAGATTTAAGCAACCAACTTTGACGATAAATGGTAATTTTTAATCCGTGCTTGTGTTTTTAGAGTCCATCGGCTGGGCGGATCGAGACATTTGATATTAGCTAGTGTGACTAAAATTTTAAAGTATTTATAATACAAATTATATTAAAAAAAAAAAAAACATTGTTTGATACAATATAATTACTATGAAAATCATTTATTATTTATTTGTTGAAAATGAGTTAAAATAACATCATTGTTAATTTTAAAAAGAACATATCTTTTTATATCAGCTACAAGAAGGTCATTTAGCTATTGATCATAAATATTGTTATATAATTGACTCTTCATAACCTCCATATCTTACGGGAAAAAAAAAAGTTCAAGACTTGCAGTTGTTACCGGCGAAAGCAAAACCAACTTCAAAAGCATATAAACAATAGCAAATGTGCTCCACTTTTTTGTTTCCCCAAGTTTTGCACAAAGATCTGAAAGCCCTTTCTAGTTTGCAAATTTTGGTTTCAGATTTAACATTTATGACACAATTCCGAAGTTGATGGTGCAACGCCACTTCTGACACATCTAAAAAATCATTTGGATGAAACTCGGCTCTTCTCAATAATTTATTCACATCAAAAGTTGCAAATAACTTTGTGGGACTCAAACAAAAAACACATTATAAAAGTTCAATATTCTCTTCGTCAAACTTAACATTGAGCTTGCTGTGAAAGTGACTCAAAATTGGAGTTTTGAATCTGTCAAAATCGGGGACCAAATGGTGCTGTCCGGGGCCCGAATTTGGCTGTGGTTTTTCAGCCTGTTGGTACGACAAAATTCGGTGGCCGAATGGAGCAATTTGGGGCCCGAATTGGCCAGCAAAAAATATAACATAAACGTATTTTTGGGCCCAGATTTATTCTAGTTTTTTTAGGATACTTTTACTATAATTGTAGACCTTGTATCAGAGTAAACCTTGAGATAGAGGGGTCTGAAACAAGGGTTTATAAGTCAACAAGAAAACTAGGGTTTGTGTAGAGTTAACTCTTGGCAACAAACACTAGGGTTGGGGTTGATTCACCTTGGGAAACACTATTAGGATTGAGTCTCTTGGTCACGGAAAGAGATTGGGACTTTGGGTAGAATTACGCGGGAGACTTATTCTTGAAACCCATTGAAATCTCTTTTGTAAAGTTACTCATCATTATAGTGGAACGGAGGGTTGCTCTCTCCTCCAGACTATGTCAGTATTGGACGGAACTTGGCAAACAAATTTCGTGTGTTCTCTCTTTCTTTCTCTCGTTGTTTTCTACTTTTGCTTGTGTTTATAATTGTTCCCACATTGATATTGGTTGCTTGATTATTTTGCTCCACACTTCAATTATTTTATTGGTGTGATTTTAATCGAATTCACAACAGAGCTCATGCAACTGCAAATCTAAAACATTAAACAAACAATCATTCTTATAATTATGCAAATTAGAAACACTGGAAGCTAAAATGCGCCGCCTTGGTTTCATACCTTACACATACGGTGCATCCACATCAAGAACATAAATATCATGATTACTGCGAATTTTCAATAACCTTATACATAAGTTCTTCCCACCCTCGTTCATTATTTCTTGTAATTGTCTTTTGGTATCATTAACATGTGACAAAGCATTCAAAACATCTTGATCAAGTCTTTTTAGCGCTACACTAAAATTATCTGTAATTCCTAAAATCTCAACCATCATATATAATATGAAGAAAAAAATCAAATGATTGAAGCACATCTAGCAAAAATACAATTTAACCTAATCATTCAAATGAGGGATCATCCCCCACTTCTTTAACTACCCCAAAAATGGCATCATACAAAGTCATCAAACTAGTGAGAGTTTTAAATTGGGAACCCCAACGAGTGTCACCCGCTCGAGCAACATATGAATCTTGATAAATTCCACGACCAGACTATATCTCGCCATCTTCAATCAGTTTAGAAAACTAAGTTAGTTGTTTGTCCCGAAGCATTTCTTGTCTTTGGTTAGAAGATCATATCAAATTAACAAGCATATATTGATTGACCTTATCGAAAAAACCACTAATAGGTTTGTAAGTCTTAGCTCAAGCAACAAGTGTCAATCAATTAATGTGCAAAATAATGCACATAATAGCAGATGGATTCTCATTTTGGATTAAGGTTATCAAATGACCAAACCTACCTTGCCTATTGCTAGCTCCGTCATACCCTTGCCCCCTAAGTTAAGACTAAAGGTGAGAAACGCCCAAGAAGGATAATTGAATTGTGTTGGCTTTTTCAAAAAAAATTTAAATGTTTAGCCTGATCAGAGTCTAAGTGAATCAGAATCTGATTGCAACGGATAAATCACACCACACACATACATACACGTGCACACACACACACACACAAAGAGAGAGAGAGAGAGAGAGAGAGAGAGAGAGCGCCACTATATTGATTCCTCCTACAATCGAATAGTAGTTCAGTACCCTTGCACTTCAAAGGAATTTTCACTATAATCACAATTAATTACAAATACTCAAGCACACAAGCAAAAGACTTCTAAATTCATAAGCACACAAGCAAGATACTTCTAATGCTCAATCACAACAAATATAGACTTCTACAATCTAACTTAATCAAATAAAAGATTGTTTCATTTTTACACTTGATATACAATCAGAGGTGTAAACAAATGCTAAACAGAGTAAGACTCTTAAGACTTAGAATTTCTAAGATATGAACTTAGTAAGAAATTCTTAAGTGTTTATGTGCTATAAAATGTGACAGAGTAATGGCACTTGTTAGAAGAGTCTTATTGAGTTCATCAAGTCTTTATATCCTTATATAGGCAAGGATTTGAGAGACATTAGGGAAGTGCCAACACATTAAGTGTCTTTAAGAAGCTATCAAATCAAGACCGTTGAAATGTTGTCTGATATGGTTAATGTCGTTTGATATGAAGAAGACAAATTATGACGTGTTCTTCAGAGTCTTATAACCTTCAGAGTCAGGTGACCTTCAAATGCTAATGCTACAGAGTCTGATCTTCAATAGTCTTTGAGTGCATCTCTTCTTTTGATCCAAAAGTTGAATTCTAGTTGACCTTTTATGAGATCTTCTACCAAGTCTTTTAGCTTCTCTTGTGCATATGATGCTCTTTATATATGTTTAGACCTTGATAAATTTTAATCTATGGTTCTGCACACTTAAACATATATTAGCCTATCCACGTGTTCTTTATTACTTTGTTATCATAAAGACTTGTGGGGCTGCGTCTAGAATTTCGTATTATGACATAGTTGGTTAGGTTGGGAGTGAGTTTTACCGGGTAATCTAGTGGGGTTGTTCTAGGTGTTGGTTTCTTTAGGGACTAGGATTAAGGAACGACTAGGTTTCACTTTAGTTTGGCATACAACTATATGGTCAATCTGGAAAGTCCAGAATGACCTTTTTTCTTCTTCAGGTAAGGCTATGCACTACGTTTCAATTGCAGTCTTTAGGTAAGGTTGAGCATTTGGTTTAAAAGGTCCAATTATAGTCTTGGAAGTGGTTCATGGTAAACACCCTATGCGCTACTGTTCTTTTTAAGAGTGGAACGTGCAACCAATTCTCTGTTGTTGTTGTTTGTAACTAAATATTTTGTTTGGAGTTATGCGAAAATCGGGCCACGATTTGGAGAAATCGGACCATGATTTAGGGACCATTTTTGAGACATTTTTTCTCGTGAAAAAATGGACCATGATTTTGCGCTGAAGGAGAAAAATAAAAACATATTTTCAGCATGAGATTTGTTCCTAATTTTAAGGGTTTTAGTTCTCTATAAATTCAAATCATGTATCAGATTAAAAAAGTGTAGAGAGTAGAAACACAAGGATTAGAAGCCAACAACAAAACTAGGGTTTGTAGAGATCTCTCTTGGCAACAAACACTATGGTTGGAATTGAATCACCATTGATTCACCTTGACCAAACCCTATTAGGATTGTGTCTCTTGGTCACAGAAAGAGATTCAGGATTTTGTATAGAATTAGGTTTGAAGACTGATTCTTGTAACCCTTTGGAATCCTTTGTAAAGTTACTTATCATTATTCTTGAACAAAGAATTGCTCTTTCCCCCATAGTAGGTCGGTATTAGACCAAATTGGGTAAACAAATTCTCTTGTGTTCTTTTATCTTGTTTTATTTTTGCTTGTAGTCATTATCGTCATCCACCTTAATATTGGTTGTTTAATTAATTTGCTCCACACATCAAGTATTTTATTGGTGTGATTTTAAACGAATTCCAAACAATTTGCTCCCACCATGGGGAAAATGATCAGTTCAATAATCAGATACCATGGGTTCAAAGTGGGTTATTGAGAAGTTCACCCGAGATAATGATTTTGGGTTATGGAAGGTAAAGATGGAAGCGGTGTTAATACAACAAAAGTGTGAGAAAGCATTGAAGGGTGAATGTACATTACCGATTACCATGTCACAAGCGGAGAAGATCGCGATGGTGGACAAGGATTAGAGTGTGATTGTCTTGTGCCTCAGGATAAAGTTTCAAGGGATATCGCAAAGGAGCCAACCACGGCATCAATATGGTCAAAGTTGGAGTCGTTGTAAATGACCAAATCTTTGGCTCATAGGCAATTCCTAAATCAACAACTATATTGATTCAAGATGGTGTAATCAAAGGCCATTGTTGTAGCAACAAAAGTAAGTATTTATGTTATCGTCTCCACAGGGACTGGTGCGATATTCTAAGCCGTTCAACAATCAATATCGTTCTGAGCTAGGGTAATCGGGTATTTTGTTGTTTCATACACTATCAAACTAAGAATTTATAAATGAGGTGAGGGTTAACAGGGAAATAAGTATGTTGGGATTAAACTTCATCAACCTACTCGTACGTATTCTCGGATTTGGGTTGCGGATTCTAACTATCAATTGATATTATCACATATTGCACAACAACATCATTCGTGTCCAAATGATATCGTGATTTCTATTGGATCGTTTAATTGTCGATGTCTCGCACGATTAAACGGTCCAATAATCGA
>Ga0228710_1011568_pt1 | contig 11331 bp, 4 predicted proteins | sample MedpolnodulmetaG_FD_177995 | JGI IMG/M metagenome (GOLD analysis project Ga0228710, IMG submission 177995) | Root nodule microbial communities from Medicago polymorpha collected in Santa Monica, California, United States - pink nodules | ecosystem: Host-associated > Plants > Roots > Nodule... | reverse complement strand
TATTTTTATTTGTTTTTTTTTTTTTTAGAATTCTCATATATTGGTTGATTATGATCAAATTTAAGTTAGGTATTATTTCGGTATATTCAGTTGATAATGCATTTACAAGATTGGAAGATTAGATTCTAATGCTTAGGAGGCTTTGACGAGATAATTGATAATATAATTTTACTAACAGGGGTTTAGGCTTAAAATGTATGATGTCTTTGCATATAAGGTATAAAAAGTTACCTTTATATGACAATACACCTTGCAAATTAAGTCTCTCTTCTTAATCGTTATCATGTTATCATTTATCTCACAGTTCCTTGAAAGCATTAAATACTTAAATGACTAAATGAAAGCAATATGTTAGATAGCAAATTTAAGTTTCCATTATTAGTGTTTGATAGTAATTGCTTCTCATGTTTTAGCTGCAAGTATAACCCATATGTTAACAACAAAGTTTACTTTGATTCTCAGATTGGTTATTTCACTAAATTGATTAACAAATTTGAGGTTGTAAATTTATTTTGGTGTTTGCTTAATCTTTCTGATTGTTAATTGTGCTATTTTTTTTACTAATCACTTCGGAAATGAAAAACATAACGAGTTTACTTGCAAATTTTGATACAAATTATGACATAATGTCTCAACATAGTGTTTGCCTGTTTACATACTTTTAGTATATAGTTTTTGTTTTTGGTTGATGTCGATCCAATTCCACATGATTAATGGCATATCATGGATAGAAAAAAGAAAAGGGACATGTATGAGACTATGATAAGCTTAATTAACAGGGCAACATAAATGATTCCTTTGGAATATTGCCTGTTGCATTAAACTTCAAATCATGATTTAAAGAATAGTTGATGATTTAAAGAATAGTTGATGAGTTGATTTGAAATCTCGTGCTACAGTCATAGTTTCCAAAGGAAGTTTGTGCTATTCTATTATTTTAGCTGTTCATAGTAGTAGATCAATAATGGACTAATGGATCAATGGAAAAGATTTCAAAGCCTTCTAAATCGAAGTATAATTTTATTTATTTATTTATAATTTTAATTGCATAATTACATTGATAACAATTCTGATGCGAAGGTGATATCGACCCAAAACAATTAGAAAATTGTTCTTCTCTCGTTGAATTTTGCTCACTCCCAACTAAAGTAGCATGACTTAAGTCACGTTTGGTACTTTCAGTGTGAGTTAACTCACTCAAGTTATAACCCAGCATGACTTAACTCACACAGGTTGTATCATGCCTACACGACTTAAGTCACGTGGGGTATTGTCGTTAGTTTGTATGGAAGTGTGCAATTTTGGATGGGAGAAGAGCAATTTTCAAGCAATTATCCAATGATATAAGCTCAAACAATGATGCCAGCCCAAGTTACACTTTCCTTGCATGTGATAGACTTGTTTTAGATTATTGCTCTTCCCCGGCACAAAACGCTCGCACCGTGCAACCATGCCCAAAATGCCCCTGCGCTAGTTAAGTAACGCAAGTGTTAATCGTTGCGCCACTTAACTAACGCTGCGTGAGTTAACTTGCGCTACGTGCTGTCTTAAAGAAGACAGAACACTTCATTTCCTCATTTTTCATCTAAAATCTCAAAAATCTCTTTCAAATCACCCAAACCCAAAATTCCTTCAAGTTCAAATCAAACAACACTCCAATAACAAGTAAGTCTTCATAATCAAACACCATTAAACTTTTATGTTTATATGTTAAATTTTTGCTCTTAAATTAGAAATTTTTTATATTTAGGGTTTGTTTAAATTTTTGTCTTTTTGGTAAGAAATCATACAATGTGTACATGAAAATGACTTGTGTTGCTTAAATGTTTAGATGTTTGCATGTTTATGTGGTAGTTTTTTTTTAGATTTAGGGTTTGTTTAAATTTTTATTTTGCTTGCAACAAATGATACAATGTTACATGTAAATGACTTATGTTGCTTAATTATGGTTAGATGTTTGCATGTTAATGTTGTAATTTTGAGTTTTAGGGTTTATGTATAATTTGCACTCCAAGTGTTTGATGAAATGTTTGAATGAGTTTTTCATTGATTGTTTTTAATTTCTTACTGTGTAGATTTGAAGCAATGGCGGGGTAGATCGACGTTCATGCAGAATTCAACGGCAGAGAATTTCAGAGGTTGAAGGTTCGGTGCCTTGGTGTAACGTTAAGAGGTCTCAAGGATCAACTTAATGAATTCAACAAAGGAGTCAACCCCAGAGACACAAGGAGAGTGAAATACGTCCGGTATAAACGTCCAACGCTCGACGAGGAAAGAGTATCGTTCACTTGGGTGGAATTAACGAACGGCGAAAACGTGAAGAACATGTTTTGGGAGCACAACATGTTCCAGTGGATCGATATGCGGGTAACGTTGGTGAGATCAACTGAAGATATAATCAACAGTCTGATTCCGCCAAAAGATCGTGATTAGGTAGTCAAATGCACCTTTCAACTACAACAATTATCTTCCTCTTGATGGGGTAATTCAAACTTGTCAAACGCCAGTTCCCAAACATTCACCCAAAAGTGTTATTGTTTCATTCAAAAGATTAAATTCTTGTTAGTTTGGTTTAGATAAAGGTATTGAAGTGTCAAGGACCGGACCTCATTCTTTTGGCACTTGAATACCATCATCTAAACCAAACTAACAAGAATTTAATCTTTTGAATGAAACAATAGAACTTCTGGATGAGTGCTTGAGAGGATCGGACCTCATATTCAATACGCAACTTTATTCGAATTCACGTTGAGTTTAATTAGGCATTTTTTCGATTTTTTTTAATACGTAACTTTATTTGAATTTATTCAATACACAATTTTTATTCGAATTCATGCTGAATTTATTCTAATTCATTTATTTACTTTATTCAATACGTTGCAACATAGGTTATATTTACCATAAATATAGTCAAAAAACGTGAAAAAACTTAACAAAAACGTGCAAAATCGTGTGTCCTTCAGCTCTAACCACCGGCCAAGGTGTGTGAGTTAACTCGCACACATGTCAGTGGTGCGTGACTTAACTCACGCTGCGTGACTTACCTCACGCAGGGGCATTAATGTCTTTTCAGCTGGGTGCGAGCGTTTTGTGCAAGGGGAAGAGCAGTAATCCTTGTTTTATTGTATGAGATGACACCTAACCTTATTGTATGAGATGCACTTGATTTATTGCATGGATAATAATTGGTGTAATGCTTGTAACTCTCTTGTAACACTTAACTTGATGCATGTAATTTCATTAGCCATACTTCTTCTATAAATGTGTGTTCATAATGTAGTTTGTTGATCATTTAGAAATTTGAAATCAAAGTGAGCTTTTGTCAAAACATAGTTTCTATTTTCTTTTCTCGTTCTTAATCAACTTGGTCTAATCAGATCTCAAGTTCACTGAGTTGTAATTGAAAAGAGCGGCTAAAATTAATATTTGAAAAAGAGGTGCTTTTGAGTAAGGAAGCCTCAAACTAGAATCCTCCATTTTTAGTCAAAATAATCATAAACATCCATTACCATTGTGTTCAGGAGGTCCAAAAATCTATTAAAATTTGAATAATGCTTGACCATTAATTAATTCCAACAAATGAATTGAGAGAATTCGAAGAATCTTAACCGCCACTAATATTTTACAATCAAAACATGTTATTTCTAAACTCTAGCTATAAGCAAATAGATCAAATTGCACAAACTCTCCCCCTTTATCTTTTATTTATTTGTTTTATTTATTGTTTCCGTTCTTAAATAAATAACGCGAATTGTTTAGATGAAACAAAACAACAATTCATGTGGATACGAGACTGTACTTACACTGTACTACTTGGAAAACGATTTGATACACATACCTAAATCCGACCATCAACAATGATTTCAAATAGGCCATAATATAAAATGAGCCGTTAGGAGCACCCCAAGTCCAACGCCAAATTTTAGTCCTTGCACTATTCCTGCCATCTTAGCACACAAGAAAGACAAAATATGGAGAATGAATGTTGATAGTTGAGCTGTCAACAAAATAACCATCAAGCACTGGCTTGCAATACATATACTTGATGATTTGCTAAATCAATTGCATGGTGCTATCGTTTTTCCAAACTTTGATCTTCATAATTCATACCATCAAATCAGATTTAGACCTGGAGATGAATGGAAGACCACCTTTAAAACTATAGATGGACTTTATGAGTGGACACTAATGCCCTTCACATTATCCAATGACCATAGTACCTTCACGCAATTGGTGAATCCGGTACGGTACCTCCCTTTCCATTGGTAAATTTGTGGTTATTTACTTCCATGATATCTTGATCAATAGCAAAGAAAATTCAGCAAACTCAGAACACCTTTGGCAAGTGTTACACACCCTTAGTGAGTAAAAATTACATGTCAAGATGAAGAAATGTTCCTTTCTAAGCAATGAAGTCAATTTCCTCGACTACATCATCACTATCAACGACATACAAGTTGACCTAGAAAAAGTCGAATATATCAACAGTTGGCCTATTCGAAGGTCAGTCCATAACATGAGAAGCTTCCATGGAATAAACTCTATATGAATATCTTCCTTGTACTTTTTAAGATGTAAATTGTGAAATAAACTTGGGTCCTCTCTAATCAATATTTGACATTTGAACATGGCTTGCCTAATGAATTTTGATCATCTCTGGCTTAATTCACAAAGTCCTACAATTTAAAACACATAAATGTTCGTTTTTCTTTATTTTGTACAAAACAATGAAATGTTCCTTTTTTTTTGTTGGTAGATAAACGAATGACTTAATTGCAGTTTTAGCCCCCTAACTTTCTCAAAGTTGCGATTTTGGCCTCCTAAGAAAAAAACTACAAAACTGCCCCCTAAGTTTTGCACCTGTGGCAGTTTTGGCCCCCAATGCTGATATTGACTCGGTCTACGCTGACGTGGCACCTTAAGTGAGGTGCCACGTGTTATTTTTTTTATTTTTTATTTTGCCTTGGGGGGCCAAAACTGCTACAGTCGCAAAACTTATGAGGCTGTTTTGTAGTTTTTTTCTTAGGGGGCCAAAATTGCAACTTTGGGAAAGTTAGGGGGCTAAAACTGCAATTAAGCCTAAACGAAATGACAAAACCATTATAAACTCACACACAAGTGGAGGTGCTGGGATTCGAACCCCAGTCAAGGCGTCCGACATAACAACAATTTCGACATTTTAGCCAGTTGAGTTAGGACTTGTGGGCAATGTTTCCTTTTTAATTTATACAAAACAATGAAATGTTCCAACAAATAGAAGTCCCACAATTACTCCAAAAATGTTTTTTATTAGACAAGAAATCTCTCCAATAATGAATTATGAGTTCTTTACATCTTCACATTTAAAATGTGTCAACCTCAACTACTAGATTACTTGACGGAAAAATGTAACTAAACGAAAAAAAGTCTTTATTTTTTTTGTTTTTTTTTTTAGTGAAACAAAGAAGAGTCTAAATAAAAGGATCTTAATTATAAATTTTGTTCCACGAAAGAGTTCTATTCCACTTAATTATTGGGTGACATAGATGTTTTTGATTTTGTCATTTACATTTAATTTCTCATACAATTCCACATGAACTAGTCAAATCCAAATTTAAAATCAAATACGCCGTCCGTCTATAGTTATCAGTTTTGCAAAAATAAATTTGTCCTATTATTCTTTCTTTTTTTGGACACAATTTGTCTAATTATTGTTAAATTTTTAGTATAATATACTAATTATTAATTTTTCAATCATGTACTCTGATCAAAATCATGTGCTTCGCTTTCACATCACTTTCCCCGTCTCATTTTATAGAAAAAAAAACCTATGTAATTTTAACATGTACTTTAAAAAATATAGTTTTATTGAATGTGTCTATTTATGTATCAGTGTTATTAAAATACCATATATATATATATATATATATATATATAGTGTTATTAAGTATATATACAGTATCTATTTTTTTTAGGGGATAAGTTTCTATTTATATATCCATGATATTTGGTGTTGTATTGAATTCAATTTTCGGGTGTAGCAATTTTTTGTCAAACTTTTTTTTTCCTTTCTAAACAGCAGTCTAGAATACTAGTTTTCATTTCCCTCGAATAGGAGGAATAGTATAAAAAAAGATATTTAATGGTATTAATTAGTAATTTAGTAGGAAAAAAGAATAAAAGTATCTAATTTTTTTTAAGAGGAATACAAGTATGTAATAATTTTATCAAAAGGAATAGAGTGAGAGTTATATTTTGCTTTAATTTTTTTGATAATTTAGTAAGAATTACTTTGTCAATCTTAGTGAACTTACTTTAGTTGATAAAGACATTACATTGTATATACATGGATCGGGGTTCGAACTTTATACACTATAGCCATTACTTAAAAAAAAAAATCACTATTCTTTTTTATTTATAATTTTTCTTAACTTGTACAAACAAGTGTGATGGTTATCGTGGGATCCATGGAGTAAAATTAAAGACGGTACCATAAATGACCAATGGAGGAGAAAGATAAGCAAACACATACAATTAATGAATGAGTAAAAACATTGAATAGCAACATGAATGTGACATGAAACCAACCCCAATAAAAGTCCATACTAAATGTTTCTATTATTAGAGTTTGAACATAGGAAATTTACCAACAAGTAAAATGTCACACACTTGAGTCTTGCCATCAACTTGTCTACAGAAACAATTTCATATCAACATTTGACCAAGCACTCAACCGACAAAGACCTGTTTTTAACAGAAATCCAGGATTGAATTGCTTTCTTACATTCTCCATAACTTAATTTCACAACCATTTTATTTTATTTTCTTCTTTGCATGTGGTCACTTCTTGTGATAGAAAAACCAATTAACATTCTAAAATTCACATTTCATAAACAAACTCAATCTGATCAACTAACCAACACTAAAAAAGTTGAATTATCAACGAAGATCAGAGACGGAAAAAATATTTTAGACTCTAATATTGTCATCGTTTAGCACGACACAAAAATTAGAGACAAACTTTATGTTTTATGTCACTAATTTCTATCGATAATTCAACCTTTTTTTTAATTATTAGAACATTGGCGAATCAGAGGGCGAAGAATTAACTAAATTGAGAATGTTGTTCCAGTAGTTCTTGTTATCTTCGTTGAAATCACTTCCACCGCCGCTACCACTTCCATCACAAGTATTACACTCTCCACCGCTCTCCGGTGACAAACTCAGGTCACCGGAGTTAGAATTGTCTAGCAAGAGATTAGTGAAACCCTCCTCAGCAACACTAATCATTGTCATCTCATGTTGCAATGTAGAACTAAAAGCCATTGATGAATTCTCCATCAAATCTTTGAATTCTAACAAATGTGTTGAATCTTCATAACCTTTCCACTCTTTCTCACCTTCTTCTTTAATACTAAGCACTTGATTTGAAGATGATGATGTAGATGATGAAGGTTGTGATGGAAAAAGAGAAATATTACTTCCAAGTTGATGCTGTTGCAATTGTAAACGTAACTTTGATTCTCTAACCAATCTTGCTTCAGCTTCAAGTCTTGCGCTTTCCCATTGAGCCTTGTGACTAAGATTTGCAGCATTCTTGGAATTGTTTTCAGGAAAAAGGGTTTCATTTTTTGGCTTGTGTGTAACAGGATCAATTCCCATTTTGGTTAATCTTTTCTTAAGATGTGTGTTCCAATAGTTCTTGATTTCATTATCGGTTCTCTTAGGCAAACGAGTGGCTATTGATGACCACCTAAAATATAGGACAAAAAAATGTTACAAAAACGTACATACATTACACGCATGCATGATTTTTTTTTTTCGCTAATAAAAATTTAAGGTGAGGAGATGGTGCCCGAGTTTGTGTCAGAGAAGACCTTAACATTCATGCAAAAATTAAACTAGTACATAGTCACTTTGTTATATACATGTTTGTATAATTCCACTTCTTAATTTCATGTTTTTGTTTTTTAATTATGAACTTCTTTTTATGTATGATTGATCTTAATATGAAATCAGGACCATTCGTGGTTCGGTAAATCGAACTGAACTATTAGAATTGTTTAATAAATCAAAAAATTATCCTAATCTAGGACCGTTTAAAAAATCAAAACCCCTGTCAAAAGAATATAAACTGAATTGAACTAGTTCAACTCAGTTTATGAATTGTCTATCACAATTTGATTCTTTTTGGTTCGGTTTAACGATTCTGTTTGGATTTTATAATAGTCCTATATGAATTGCAACTTTATTTTAACGTAAATTTATAACCACCAAAAAGGAAGTCATATTTCATGATCCAATGATTATTTGGTTTGGTGAGAAAGAATGGAAAATTATTACATCCTTTTGCATTTAAGGACCACCTTAATTAAATTGGGTGTCAGGGAGTAAATTTATGAACATGGCTGTGGGTACAATAAAGAATGTGTTGGAAATGTGGATTAGAATTTTCTGTTCAAGGAAATTGAGATGCCATGGCATTTAAGAGATTCTGAAAAAACAACAGAGGAGTTGTAAAATGCAAATAAATTATGGCTCTCAATTGAAAAATTCCTCTAAGTTTTTGAGTTAGAAAACTTGTACTAATAAAATATCAAGGTGTAAAAAAGTAGGAAAAATCTTGATGGAGTTTGGTAGAATCTCAATCTAGAGCATGATTTTAAATTGTGATTGTGTTACACTACCAAAATTCTTTATATTAAGGTAGCAATTGTGATAGTGGTTGTGAACCTTTATGATTGTGTTCACGTTGCAAATCTTTATATTCATGAAAAACATGGGAAAATGCGGCCAAAATTGTTTTTGTGATACCATTGAGGAGACATCAAAATACTACTTTATAGAAAAATATTAACTAGTGCTCTCAGGCACCGATTAAGAAAGCCAGTAAAGTAAAAATTTCTTGAAACTTGTGTAATCAAGTAGATAGATAAAGTTTTATATAGATGTATATGCCAAACCTGTTGCCTAAAAATGCATGAAGTTGAATAATGGTTTGTTCTTCTTGCACACTAAACTTCCCCCTCTTAATATCAGGCCTTAGATAATTAGTCCATCTTAGTCTGCAACTCTTGCCACACCTCTCAAGTCCTGCAAAAAAATAACCAATTTCTTACGACCTTTAACAGACTAGGATCTCTACAGTCGACTTTATGGTGTATGAAGCACAAACACTCTTTTGATTAGGTGTGTCTCAGTGTCAGACACACGTCAATGTCCGAGACCGACACGACACCGACACATATGATTCTATGTGATTTTTTAAAATTCTTAGCCGTGTCGGTATGTTAGTGTCCGTGTCGTGTCCGGTATCCGTGTCTGTATTTGTGCTTCATAGGGTGTAGCCCATCCATTTTGGAGGGAAGAACTATAAACATTTTCAACAATGTTACTTATAAATATTATCAACATAATTAAGTTAAATTACCAGCTTTTGTAGGCAAAGAACGCCAGCTTCCATGACCATGTTCTTCAATGTAAGATAAGAGCTTTTGATCTTCCTCAGGTGTCCATGGTCCTTTCTTTAAACCAACTTTTTCACAACATGGTGATCTCCCCATTGGAAATGTTCTAATGAAAAACTATATAGTAAATTTTGTAAATACTCTAATCTTTATATGGTGGAGAAGTTGGAGGAGAAACTTTGAAGAGAAAGAGAAAGAAAGGAGAATAATATATAAGTTGAAGTAGCAATGTACAAGAAATTAATGTGATGGGCAGAGAAGAATTTGTCAGCGGCATAAAAGGGATAAGAAATTAAATTGATACTCATCAATATAAATCATTATACGAGGAGAATAGTAAAACTTTAATTTAACTGCAGTATTGTACAGCACATTCACTACACCTAGCGCATTGTGTGCTGCATTATTTATTTGCAGTACATTACATTTATATGCATATAAATTGGGTGGTTTTTATGATAGACAAACTTACATAAACATTTTTTTTAACAAATATATCTACGTACGAGCGAGTAAATCTTAGAAATTATGGATGTGTCTAATAATACCCTACAAAATCAGTTTATGAGGGATTGCCTTTAGTTATAAACACTTGTCTGGGTCATCTTTCAACCGACGTGAAATACTTTAACATATTTCCTCACGCCTAGCACAATTGGACTTGGTGCATGGATATAAATGGTGAGTGCCCGAATAGCGGAAGGTCCAACAAATCTTGAACCAGATTCTCATACCATCTTAAAAGTTATGGTTTAGCCTAAATTACCCACAAAACTGGCTTTATTAAGTGAGGATTGAGTCCACTTATAAACATTTATTCAGATCATCTCTCTATTGATGTGTGACACTTTAAAAGTAAACAAAAATGAAAACACGGTCGGTAAAATTTACTTCAACTGACAATGTCAACATTGTTACGTTTAACACATTTAACTAGGTTCAAATCCATAATCATGCATTTGTTTTTGAGTTTTAATTGTGCTTATCACTCCATCTACATCTAAGAAAAAAAATACTCTGGTTTCGGTCTTTTTCATGTTACCCTGGGATCATTTTAAACCTATAAAGAGCATTAAATCAAGTGACACGTCACTAAGCATTTATGGCGTTGCTAAGGCCAATTTTAATTCATATATTCATTTTGGTGACTTTGTTGTGGTACTTGTTACCATAACGTTTTGAGTCAATTTGAAACTGTTAAAATATAAGAGACCAACTTAAAACTTTTAAAACATAAAAGACTAACTTAAAACCTAATATAAATATAATTGAATTGATTTTAACATCTGTCATGTTGGGTGAAATTCATGTAAATCCGCATGGATTTACATATCACTCCTCAACCAAATAAATATGTTGTAACTTAAACCATATACCCTCCCCAAAAGGTAATTTGAATTGTATGAGAAATCATGTTTTCAAGAGAGATCGAATACATAAATGTGAATATCCTTTAGAACTGTCTTCAGTAATTTGTGGGGCTATGTTCTAATCTTTAAAATTGAGCTTCTGATTAAAAGAATCATAAAAAGATCACAAAGAGCCGACATATATTTAAATTGTAAATAACATAAAAATTTAGTTATAAAATAGATGTGAGAGTACTAGCTCTGTAAGAAATATTTTGTATAACTCAGTCGTATAATTCGGTCACTGTAAATAATTCATATATATTAAATTAGATTGGATTTGATGATTTGGTCTATAAAATTTGAAAAATAAACACTTATCAAAGGAAAAAAAAAAAAACTTGTATAAAACATTATTAACATATTTTTCTTGTTCTGGACTAAAGATAAATATTAGTATATAATCAAGAGGTGTATATCTTGTAGAAAAAAAAAGTTGTATCAAATACTTTTTTTTTTTTTGGAAAAAAGATGTA
>Ga0228710_1011567_pt1 | contig 11331 bp, 3 predicted proteins | sample MedpolnodulmetaG_FD_177995 | JGI IMG/M metagenome (GOLD analysis project Ga0228710, IMG submission 177995) | Root nodule microbial communities from Medicago polymorpha collected in Santa Monica, California, United States - pink nodules | ecosystem: Host-associated > Plants > Roots > Nodule... | reverse complement strand
GCGCTTCTGATGACGTGTCTTCAGGAGCTCTTCTTCAGACTCGTTTCTTCAGACGCAGCACTTCAGAGGCAGTTCTTCAGACGCAGTCTTCCAGATGCTTTAAGCTTCAAATAAATTCCTTTGCTCTAGAACTTGTTCAATCAGAATCTCTAAGAATAGTACTTTGATTATGGATCCTGCACACTTGAACAAATTGTTTAGCATATCCAATTGATTATTTTTAATACCTTGTTATTGTCAAAACTCAAAAGGTGACTTGTGAAACACCCTTGTTCCAACAAAGGAGAATTCATTTTTTCATTTTTATCAATCTAATGGTGTCAATTGAACTTTTGAGGAGTTCTAGCATCACACTCTTCTCAACACACACATACTCTCTAATCGGTTGAAATTTAAATGGTTCTCACTAAATTATGTAGGCTTCACACAAATTTAGTGAGATCCATTGAAATTTCAACAAATTAGAAGGTGAGTATTGAGATGAGTGTCTTAGAGAATGTGTATTGAGAAGGGTGTGTTGCAAGCCTATTTATGAACTTTTTTCGTCCCGAATAAGTTATCAAATTGGAATTGCTTTTTGAAGAAAAGCCCATTATTTTAATGGTGCAGAAAAATGCCTTCTCAAGAACCCAAAATTCAAAAATAAAATCATCATCAATAATTGATAAACAACCTGATGGATTAAAACAGTACATGCAATTCAGGCATGCAAGACACTCCAGAAGCTTGCGAACACTGATTAAAACAGTCTCAATGGGACTCAAAGCGGTCTGTGCAGGATCCTTCACCAACTCACCAACATCTGTTGACTCTTCATTTTTAGGAGGATCAACATCACTGTTCCTCTGTATATCATCATCAAAGAGTGGATTACTTAATGCCATGGTAGTAAGCAATCACCAGCAGTCCTGTGAGACGAGATAAAACAATGGAATTATTGAAAGAAAAACAAGACACATCAAGCATCCAAAAGTACAAACATTTGTCATTGAAAATACAGCCCTACAAAAGGTAATCACCATCATTTAATTTTGGAAAAAGTAACTTTGGTTTACTATGTAGCAACTACCAGCTACATGTAGTCGTGTACTTGGTATTAGACACATGAGCTCCTTCATTTTTGGAGTAGCCTAATTAGTATGGCTGTTTTACAAGCTGAAGAGATTGAGGCACTCAAGTAGAGTAGCCAACATCTTTGATTTTTATAATCAAATACACTTTGATTTTCTGAGTAATCAACATCTAATATTAAACAACTTATTTACATCACATCATTAACCATTTAATCATGTACCGTAGCTATATTACATTGGTATTGTGCATAAGATCAACATGATTACAGGACTGACCAAATAAATTTGTCAAAGTACAAATTATACGGAGGCATGTAATGCCGTCTGCAGAATTGCCTATAAATGTTTTACCCTATTTAATATAGATACAAGAGCCCAAACCCAATTCATCAAAAGAAAAAGAATTGCAATCTATGTTTGCATTCAAAAAATAATATTTTACAAGTTACTTCAAAACTAGCTTTTAATAGTCCTGATTAAGTATGAATAAACTAGGCCAAAAGAATACATTATAGAGAAAGACAAAACAATCAAAGTTTATTAACATGACCAGGTCAAATGCATAAGGAAATTTTGCAGGCTTAGGTTCAATGAACTTGTTCTCAAGGGAGACATAAAAAAGACAAGGATAAATCTGACCAAAAAGAAAGACTGGAATTATAAATTGTCCCCTTTCTAAGCATTGATTTTGTAATATGAAACATCATCTGGTAAAATAAGGCATGTTTCGTATCTTTTTCGTGTACACTGACGAAAGACATTACACGAAAATGGTTGCAAAGGAAGAACATGTATGCCGCCAAACACAGTTGGTATCAAAAACAGCCTGCCTACGGGCCAACAATGTTGTAAAATGGCGGCTATGGCGCCACTATAGTAGAATGACCAGGCGGATTTTGAACTCTACTATAGGCAATTTGTGAAGAGATACCCGCCACGGTGGCACCAAAGTCCGCCATGTCGTGTTTAAATGGCGTATATTTGGCCTTCTGCTATCGACAACAATCTCGGGCAATCAAAGTGTGATCTAAGAAAACCTAAACCTCAAGAATCAAACTACAAAGATACATTGTCCTGACAAAGGAGAAAGTCAAGTGAAAGGCACCCAACAATCATTAAAATGAATATCATCTCTATAGCACCGACATTACTGTTCAAATGTGTGTTGTCAGACACCAACACGACACAAACACAGACACGTGTTATTATATTAAATTATGTCATTTTCTGAAAATATCATCAGTGTCGACATTCGTGTCTGGTGTTGCATTTCATATATAAAACTACAAAACAAACTAAAATAACTTCGCCAAAAAAGAATACACATAACTAGGCTAAGCTTTCACTAGTAACGTGTGAAATCTCATATTCCAAAACATCTTATTGATCAACCAAACAAATAAAAATGTGAAATCCATTGAAAAACGCTAACATCAACCAACAAATTCATCAGATTTCATAATCAAACAAGCAACAGATAAAACTAAAATTGATCAGAAGTAAAAGCGAGGATGAAGATGAAGAGAAGGAGAAAAATACCTGGAGCGATTGGAAGAACATTGGAGAGAAAATGAAGAGAAAAGGGGTTTTGGTGGGATTTTAGTTTTCAACCAAAGAAGTGTTGTAATATTTGATCTGGATTCTTTTGCGCGCCAACTGAACCCTTACTTTGGAGAATTCATGACCGTCTGATTAATCTAGTGCTCCATATTTTTGCCACGTGGCCATTTTGTTATTTCTTCCATCAACATATTTTAAACAAAAAAATTCAACATCTTCTTTCTTCTTACTTTAAAAGCTTGTAAGGTTTAGCTATAACTAAACCCTAATCACACTCCTTAATTCCCTCCTTAATCAACTAATCCTAACTTCCACAATAAGTTTTTCCACATGTAACAATACCACCAATTTCACTAGGAAAAAAAAAACTAACCTTACTTTCCTTTGGAAACTGTTATACGCTTATTTAATGCCAGACACACACTTGCCTTGGTAGCTGTCTGTATTCTCATTTTGAAAGTTGGTACAAACATCAAGATTGGGGCTCCAAATGCTGGAAATAATGACAAGATCTACTTGGTGGTGAAACGCCCACAAGTTATGAATTGAGTCATGGAGATTTTATCTTTTGTTTTGATGTGCTACTGTCTTTGTTTTTAGGTATTCTAATGGTCTGTCCCAATTTTTGTATGGTTTATGGGACAATTTTTAAGTTGTAAGGCAGTAGCTTTTTGAGACTTGGCTATCTTTTATATTTCTTGCGTTTCAGTTCCAACAATTATGTAATGTCGCCTTTTGAAATCTATCTATTATGTTTGGTCTATTACTGAATCCATACTATTATGCAGTTCTCTATTTCAATTTGAATCTGTTATTTTGCCCTTCAACAATATTAGGATAATAAGTAGTATTGTTCAATTTTAATAAGATATGCAGCGAAAATAAGTTAGAAAGTATATTCATTTATGTGGGTATTCTTCCCTTTCCATTGTCATTGTTAAAGACATTTTTCATTGTTAAAGACATTTAAGTAGTATTGTTGGATTTTCATAGATATGCAGCGAAAATATACAATCATTTCTTTGGGTATTCTTCCTTTTCCATTGTCATGTACAAAGACATTTTTTTTTCACAAGTGGATAACCATCATTTTAATGTTATTAAGATATTAAAAAAAGATGGCGATCATGTAAGGAATTAAATAATTGCCTCACCTTTAAATTATGATGATAATAATATTTTGCTGATGCATTTATGAGTTTGGATTAATATTTTTTATGCTTTATGAATAAGCAAAGCTCTTAATATTTATCTTCATGTGAGAAACAAATGCTTGATATGTATTTACAGCCTTATAATGCGAAGGGATAATTATTTATTAAGATATATGTGTTTTTTAGTTCGAGACTCAATTAGTATCAAGGCATTCCATATACCAACCATTTGCTGAGTGTGGAAAAGCTGAATAGTCTCAATTAACAGACAATGGAATAAATGTCAAGTGTTTTAGCATGGGGCGTGTGGTTCAACTACATAGATAATATCAGGCATTTGTTATGGACAGCTGTCACTACAAGAAAAACATCAAACTGAGACGGAATTTCGGGACAAAATTATTTTCCATCCCAAAATAAATAATTTGGGACGGAATTTGTGACACTATTTTGTCAAAAATAATTTATTAAATAAATCTTTATCGTTTTGGGATGGAATTGAAATTATGTCTCCAATTTGAGACGGGTTGTCGTTTCTGTCGTAAAATTGGGACGAAATTTTTATTTCCGTCTCATATTTGAGTCAAAATTTGTATTTTAGTTCAAAATTTTGTGAAAGAAAGTCATAGTTATAAATACATTTAAGAAATTAAATTAAATTTTGTAAGAAATGAAATTACTATAAGAATTAGTTTTATTATTTTTATGAAATTAAAATTCATAATAGTTTTAATATTATAGTAAAAAAATTAAGTTTTTTTATATAGGAAAAAATTAAGTTATTTATAGATATTGTAAAAAAAATAAAATTATATACTTACAACAAATGAAAATAAAATAATATATAAAACTTAAAAAAAATAGTGAAAAAATCCTTTTAAACAAAATAAGTTTACTGTTAAAAAAACAAAAAATAAGTTTATTAGATAAATAAAACAAATCTGATATATGTTAGCAAAACATGTTCTTTCTCTATTCAACCCAGTAGCTTTCTCTTTCATATATGAAAGCCTAAATCCCCAAATTTTTTACTCCATCCATCTATGAAAACAACAAAGCATCAATTGAACCTACTTCTTCAGATCTCTCTCGCACAATGTGTTGATTAATTGGTGTGTAGCATGCCTCAACAATTACTGCGTTTAATGGTGTTATTAACAGTTAAGCATTGAGGATGTTAACAGTCATGCGTGAATAGCTAAAAAAAATTACGGGAAACCACATTAACAATTAATTTTCACTGCATGCTGCCCACTAATAGAGTGTCATTTACTGATCCATGTATTGGATGTTGGTTCACCAGAATCTGACATTTTGAGAAGGAAGCTGTTTGCGGAGTGGGTGTTGGATGTTGGTGATGGGAACATTGGAAAAGTCAACGACGTGGATACAATCCTTGAGATTCCAAATGATCTGCTAATACCTAACAATGGTGACCCTCTTGCATCTATTGTTGAGAGTACTTATCTAGATATAGTAGCCAACATGAGTGACATCAGATGTACTATTTTAGCATTTTAATACCGTTGTTGGACCCGAGCGGAGCACGGGTCGGTGTCCTAGTAAAGTATCACATTAATCCTCTCAAATAATATCACATTAATCCAAGAGGAATGATATTTAAACAACAACCTATTTGACAACCTACCTTTTCTCTCTTTTCATTGGTCAAAAACAATGAAGAGAGAAAAAGGACGAGAGAGTAAAAATAAAATGTGAGTATGAGATAAAAAGTTGTCTAAAAGTTATCACAAAGTGGTTGTATAAATATCATTTCTCTTAATCTAATTTAAAGCGTCAAACTCACTAGTTGTTTGTCCATTTCTTGTAAATTTTTTGAAAAAACTATTTGTTTTTTTAAAATGAAATCGGTTTTTACAAGGGATACTTTTTTCCTCCACCATATAACTATCATCTTCTTCCTCGCCTACACAAGAAAAAAATGATGGGAGGCTGTGAAGCTCCGATACTTTAAAATAGATGACGTACCGTATCCCCTGCGTATTCTGCACCGATACCTGTTCGATACTTCCTGATATGTATCAGGAGAGTATCCGAAGATTTAATTTTATTTTATTTTTAAAAAAATAATTATCTGATACTTCCCGATACGTACCAGGAGAGTTTCCGAAGATTAAATTTTATTTTTAAAAAAAATAATTATCCGATACTACCCAGTACGTATCAGGAGAGTATCCGATAATTATCCTGCACTGATACCTACCCCGATATTTCGCAATTAATGTTAACTAAAATAACTTAACTCTTGGATTGGATACCGAATTTTTAAAAAAAAAAAAAAACTTAACTCTTGATTAGTGAGTATTCTTTTTTGGGTATAGTGCTTCTTTTTTGGATCGATATAGTATATCACTAACAATGTTCCTTTTGGATATAATATAGCACTGATGGTGCTCTTTATGAGATATATTGTGTATGTAATTGACTAATCATCACTCTCTTAATCGTCAAGATTATTTATATTTACGTTGATGGTATTTGAGCCTATGACTGATTTTTTTTGAGAGATATGACTGGTTTCTTCCGTTTGTTAATATATTTTCATATTAAAAAAATGGTTATAATTATATTGTACATTTAATTATATAATATTTTTTATTAACGTATCCTAGCCGTATCGCATCTTGATTTTTGAAATTTTTCTGTATCGACGTATCAATGCAGTATCGTATCTGTATCGTATCTCGTATCCAGACTTCATAGATGGGAGGTAGAGCTGTATATTCAAATCGATAGATACAAGATAAACCAAGAAGTTATTCCTCCATGTGTGAAATGAAGAACTAGGTAATTCTAAAATGTCATTACGAAAGGATTGCAATTATTAGAGTTGTTAGAACTGATGCTAATCTTGAAAGAGAACTCATCTCTTGCCCTATCTCTTGCCCTTTGTCAAAGGTAATTGAACTCCTATTTTGGTTTCCCCCCTTTTTTCCCAAATTCATTTTCTCCAAATTTTCGGTATTTACCCCAAATTTTATTTTAGGTTTATTAAATTACTGGGTTCTTGATGATAATTTATGGGTATCTTTGATTTGGATTTGCAAGATCATAAGTATAATTGAAATTTCTTTATATGGGTGGATGAGGCTTATAAAGAAAATTGTTCTTCTCCTGTCAAAAAACACTCCCTCCCAATTGAAAGGACAAAAATGTCCTCGCGTGAGTTAAGTCACGCTCGGTATTTTCAGGAGGAGCAGATGATGGAGTTTGAGGCCGAACTGCAGGGCTTTCCTGGGGGGCCTTATGATTTGTCGCTTCTATCGAAGTTCGGTAAACACGTGACATGCAGGCTATGGATCGATCACGAAGTAAGTATAATTGTTTAATTTCATTTTAATGATACGTTACTTTTTATGATTTAAAGTTTTATGTTAACAATTTAAATTGACTTAAATTACGCGTCAATTTAAAATATGCGCGCTCAGTTAAATTGACGAGTAAGAATTTAAATTAGGTGCGCTAATTTAAATTTATGTTTTTGTTGTTGAATTTCAGTTTCAAAAGTTGCATACGGTGACTGATGTCTCGCACGGAAAGAAGGTTAATCTTAATAACATGACAGTGTCGGTGCTGGGAAAATTATATGAATGGTTCAGGACGCCGGTGAATACATCGGGTCTTGCCCCTCCTTAAGAGTGGGTACGACATCATCAGTCATAGGTTCGTTTGTGCCTTGTCAGAGAGATGGACCACCAGTAACTTTCATCTACCCGTTGGGGAGATGACCGTCACTTTAGATGATGTAGCGTGTCTTGTAGACAACCCCATCAATGGTGGGCTCATTGAGGAGGAGGAGTTATCTTATGAGCGGGGCATACAACTGTTAGAGGATAAGTTGCTTTTTACATCCTGATGTGTTTTCAAATCCTGACGTTGTTGGCATCATGGAGGGTATTCCATCCTAGTATAGCATTCTACAGGAGATGTCGATTTCGTGAAGGAGGACTAGGAGTCATAGTCCACAGGAGGAGTAGGTTTTTTGTGTGTTTTCCTAACATTTGTATACATTCAGATGTTTTTATGACACTTTGGCGGATATGGATGTAATATATTTACATTTTCACGTTTGCGTTATTTTATGACATTTTGGTTAATTTTTGGTTTATTTTGCGTATTTAAATTTTGAATGAATGGATGTATCGAAGTATGAATGAATGATTGAAATTATGTAAAAATACCAAAACAGCTGTTCTGATGGTGGACACAGAACAAGCGTGACTTAAGTCACGCAGGTGTTGAATCCAGCGTGACTTAAGTCACATTGACCTATAATGAGTGTGAGTTAACTCACACTGAGTTCAGTGTGACTTAAGTAACAGTGGGTTTAACACTTGTGTAACTTAAGTCATGTTGGGGGTAATTCCGTTAGTTTGGTTGGAAATCTTAATGGGAGAAGTGCAATTTTCGCTTATAAATTGGGGTTTTGGCAAGCTTGATCAAGATGTTTGGAAGGTTGGAGTGGAGAGGAAGAAGGACAATAAGATGAGTATAAGCCCATGTAAGGTGAAGGAAGAAATTGCATCATTATATCAAGATGCAAAAGATAAAATTGCTCCTCTCCCATACAAATTTGTTCACTCCAACGTGAACTGACCAAAATACCCCCAACGTGAGTTAACTCACGTTCGTTATAAGCAACGTGAGTTAACTCACATTGAGGTATAACCTATGTTGCTTATATCAAATGTGAGTTAACTCACGTGGGGGTATTTTGGTCAATTCACATGGGAGCAGGGCCGTTCCTAGAGTTTTACGGGCCTTAGGCTTAATACGAAAAAAGGGCCCCTTATATAATACTTCACAAATTTTTTTAGTTCATTGTTGTAATTTTATTAACTCTTCATTTTGTTTTTTTTTACTGTTTTTCACTATCAAATAATTTTTTTTTAGGCAACCTCTGAAAATAAATTAAATACTCTATAGACACCAAAACAAACTAAAATACCGTAGAAGTGAACAATAGCACTTGTGAATTGATCATGAATACGTCTCACATCGGTTTCATGATCTTGAATGCGTCTCGCATGATCTTGCAATATTAAATTCAATTTTGAAATCCTTTCAATCAATTCAAGAATTTTGACATTACAATATTCATATAATTTATTTTTTTGGAACCTTAGAAAGACAAGATTAAGATTAATTCATAGGCTCATTTTCAACTAAAATATAATTTGTTTTGTTATGAAAATTATCCACAATTTCTTGGTTAATAAATATCACCAATATTTTTAATATTAGTGAGACACATTATTAGGAACAAAGAGCCCGTAAAAATATCGTCAATTTCTTCGATAATAAATTTTTTGGCACATTATTAAGAACAATCAAGTTTTTTTTTTTTTATAGCGAGAATGTATATAGGAATCTGTGTTATATGAGGGTATATATATAGTAAATCTCACCAAAAGGGCTTAAAACATTAACAGACTTAAGCTCAGTCATTCATCATGTCAATATTTTCGGGTCTTTTAATCAACTTTGCTATATAAATCCCCCAAAAATCAAATATTTCTATATACACCCCCTCCATAAAATTTTTTTTAGGGCCCGTAACGGCATGGGCCCTAGGCCGTCGCACCCCCGGCCTATGCCTAGGGCCGGCCCTGCATGGGAGTGAGCATATTTGTATGGGAGAAGAGCAATTTTCATGCAAAACTTGGCTCTGATGGTATTTGGATAGCAAGGGTAGTGATAGAGAAATTGCATTATTTAGCCCATGACAAAATCAAATAAGATGTGTGAAAGACAAGGTTAATGGACACGTTCAAAGTAAGTACGCATGCATTGTTGGTCTAAAATGATTATATATCATTGAATGAAAACAAATGTATGAGGTAAATTGTGTGTGTTAATATGTAAGTTTTCGTGAGTCGTGACAATGGAATTTAGACAAAACCCCCTTGAATTTTTTCATTCATGTGCAAATGCACCATGAAATTGACAAATAAAAATTCCCAGTGGTCCTTAATTAAAAAAACTTCAATATATACAATAAAAACTCATAGAAACATAAAATGAATAATGGTTAAATAAGTTTGTAAACATAACTCTTCACCATAATACTAGTCATCCATAATACATAACCAAAATAAATCATTAAAACATGTCGTCCAAAATACATCATAAATACAAGTCATCTAAAGTACATCATCAAAATTCAGTGAACGAAAGAATAGCATTCTTGAACCAATTTAATTTAAAGCCACTACTTACGATTCTGAGGTCACATTCTTGGATTTAGAGTATGATATAGCATAAAATTAAGTTAATTAGTTCTTGGACCAGACTTTGGGATTGAGACTCTCATTATAGGTGGTCTTGAAGGTGGTGCATGTTTGTCATATGATGTTTTCTTCTAATATTCTTGTGAATTTGTGGGTTCCACGAAAAAATATCAAACTTCACATTGAATAATTTCATTTTTTTTGAAAGACATTGAATAATTTTATTTACTGTGAAGATTGGACTAACTATGAATGAAGCAGAATAGCTCTCTTGAGTCAAACTTCTCTACTCTCATCTTTTTTTTTTATTTTTTATATATAAATTAGAAGTATATCAAACACATACATAATTTTCTTTTCATTTACATACATATTTCAGGTTCACTTGAAAATATAACTTCTTATCATTTTTCAGATAAGTGATTTATGCATAATTTATATTGAACATGAATATGACACAATTTATTTATTTTTTCATTTGAAAATATAACTTCTTCTCATTTGGGATCACTTGAAAATATAACTTCTTCTCTTTTGAGATCAAGTGATTTATTGGTGCTGACCCATGTAAACATCTGAAACGAATATGACACAGTATTAAAAATAAAAATAAAAATAAAATATCACACACTTTAATATATTTAAAAGAACTATTTTGGCCAATACAAAATTAAATTTTTACTTTACAACTTTTTTTTTTTTTAACTTTTTAAGGTGTTTCGTCTTTAATCATATTAACTGTTGCCTATATAAAAAAAGTATCAACTGTTTCCTTTTTTATGATGAATATGACACAGTATTAAAAATAAAGATAAAATATCATACACTTTCTTTTTGGTCCAAAAATATCATACACTTTAATATATTAAAAAAAACTATTTTGGCCAATAAAAAATTAAATTTTTACTTAAGTTTTTTTTTTACTTTTTAAGGTGTCTCGTCTTTTTTTTTTTTGGTGGCCGGGCTTTGAACCTCAGATCTTGCGTATATATTATGTATTGTCCCTACCAACTCAGCTAAGCTCACAAGGATAAGATATCTCGTCTTTAATCGTATTAACTGTTGCCTATATAAAATTTGTTGCTTATATAAAAAAAGTATCAACTGTTTCCTTTTTTTTCTTATGACCTAATTATATATACACACACAATTTCATAAAAAGGAATGAGTTGTCTCATCTTTTTTATATATAAATACAACTGTCTTCTTCTAAAAAAAAAACTATCTTGTCTTTAACAATAGTATTCTAAAGAAAAAATAGTATTAACCGTTTCCTATATATATGTTTTTATC
>Ga0228710_1011564_pt1 | contig 11335 bp, 6 predicted proteins | sample MedpolnodulmetaG_FD_177995 | JGI IMG/M metagenome (GOLD analysis project Ga0228710, IMG submission 177995) | Root nodule microbial communities from Medicago polymorpha collected in Santa Monica, California, United States - pink nodules | ecosystem: Host-associated > Plants > Roots > Nodule... | reverse complement strand
TCCACATAAAATTCCTTCAAGCATAAAACAATGAAGATATTAGAATGGTATAACACATAACCATTAATCCTTCTCATACATGTATTTTTGGGTTTTGTCTAACATATACAAGCAAAATAGCCTTGCAACATGCACAAGTGTCTTTTCCATCATTAGATCAAAAAGTCAATCAAATTTCATTTAATTTGATGTTGAGATTTACTTACTGATCCAATGGTGGAAACTAGCTTATGCATGATGCAAGACTCGTCTCACTTGTGCACCATAGAATCGTCCATATTTTTGTTCAGAAACTTTTATAAAATGAGAAAACTCACATTATCACAAGATGGGAGAGCAGACCAAGCTGCGGTGCTAGAGTTCCCGAGAGGTTCAAAGTCATCAGGTAGCTTAAGTAAAATTCAATAGCAAAAAAATTTAGAAAGTTAGTGTAAACCATTAGAGTACTATAGACTGACGTTGTAAAGTTATTTTACACATACATTCAATGATGTGTTGCCACATCATTCAATGAAGGCGAAAAATAGTTGATGCATGTGTAAAATAGTTGTACACTGGCAACTCAAACTAATATAAAAAAAAAATTGAATTGAGTTGAAATACAAAACAAAAAGAAAACAGAATGATAAAAAAGCCTTACAGCTCTCGAATATGGAAGTAACCATCATCACCCTTCTTATCAAAACACCGAACTCCAGTCCAGTTTGCTGCACATGGATCACCCTTATTCCAGTTCCTCAGTTTGTCACTCGGATCAATCAAACTCTTTTTGATGTCTTTCAGTGCTTTTACTGCATACATACGAAAATTAGAACAAGTATAATTTGAGTTTAAAAACTTCAAATACCAAATCAAATTACATTGAAAGTAGCATATGAAAAAATGAAATAAAATGGAGAGAAACATAGTATCTTTCTCTTTACCTAATTTTTCAACTTGAACTGAAATTTAAATCCTAAATTCTAAAATGACAGGACAGAAAAAACAAAATGAACCAGAAAGATTCAGAATGTTATAAGCTTTTTTAATACCAAAAAATCACCTTCTAAAGGATCTGTTTTCTGTGAGGCTGCCATGAGGGTGATGAAACAAAATGACACAGCCAAGGCATATCCATGAATTCTTAGAGCCCACATCACAGTATTCCCTAGAAATCAAGCAAATAAAGCATTAATATAAATAAAATGCACTGAGTCATAGTAAGGAACAAATTTCAGTTATATATACATACACCATAGTCCATACAATTCTGAACAAAAACTGAATGAGTAACAGTGAAAACTAAATTAACAGAAAGGAATGTAACAGTTGTTAATTACTGCTTAAGTAAACTAATTAATTCATGAAACAAAACTAAGGAGATAAAAAGTCTCACCGCAGAAGAAAGCTTATGATGAATGAAATGTCAAAAAATGTTGAAAGTATTGCAATGAAAATCCGTGGGAAACTTATTATAGCTAAATCATTCTCTTCACCATGATTTACACATTAAACGATGACTAATTCATGATAACCATTTATATATAATGCTTATCTTTATTTTATGTATTAGTAATAAATATTTATCCTTTACTTTATATGATATGATACTGATAGTGACAAAAAAACCGTGACATTTAGAGTGACTTGCTTTAAGATTAGACAAATTAATAAATAAGTGTCAAATATTTGGATTACTGACCAATATTTGTCAATTTTTTTAATATTCACTGTGCTATATATAGGTCATATACAATACTTTATTCTGTCTCTTTTCTCCTTTGATCCACTTGAGATAAGTGTTGTTTAGTGAGATAAATGTTTGTGTCTCTTCTCTCACCCACGTGACACTCCATCCCACACTCACATTTCACTTTCTTGTTTCCAAAGGAAACCTCATATCGAGGTTAGTGTTGGGCAATTTCAACGTCCCCATAAGCTGTTTTTAACGAGTATCATGTGTTAGATATTTCTAAGGATTTTTCCTTTAGACAATTTCTAAATAAACTTTATTTTTTAAAGGATTGTATTTATGTAAACTTGGTGTGATATATTGATTGAGATATGATATTTGTCTTATATTTCCTTTCACGTCACTTTCGAATTTATGATATAGGACCGACTCAATTGACACTCAACTCAACTGCCCTTCAATTATCAACTTGCTAGGTAAGGATTGTGATGATGCGGCATTCTACCACGAGTTCTTTCTATCTTTTTAAACCTTTGAACTCTCCACTCTATCAATTCAATGTCTAATTATTCAACTCCTACAATAAAAAAACATGATGCATTAAATTAAAAACCAATGAGCACTCAATGACAACCGATGAAACCTCAATATCTAAAACTAAAGATAAGATATTGATACGGGAAATTTTTCAAAATTCCTAAATCCCAATAGATAGGAGTAAATTCAAATATTAAAAAAAAAATGTAATAAATTCAATTTTTATTGTCCATGATATATCAATTTTTTTCTTATTCTTTATTCTTTAAAAAAGATAATTGATGTGAGTGAATTCAAAATTAAAAATATATATATATGTAACAAATAAAATATGAATATATGTCCAGTTTTTTCCTTTATGCTTTAAAAAGTGTTACAAACTATATCGAATATATATATATATATATATATATAAGATTTTCGACTAACTTTTTCATTATTCCATTATACTTTAAAACAATTTTTTCTATAATAATGATTGTTGTTAGTGTCATTAAAAAGATAAGAATTTAAATTTTTTTTTTTTTTTTGTTTTATTGTTGGTGTCATTTACATTTATACTTTTAATTAATATAATTTCATAGAAAAACACCGTTCAAAATTTTCAAACTTTAATTCAATAAAAAGAGTAGAAAGACTTTGTTAGTATATATAATAAGAAAAATATTTCATTAATGATCAAAGTATAACTATTTTCATTCAAAAACAATAAGTAACAAGAATTACCTTTGATTCAATGAACGTGCCAAACAATGAAATGGAGTGCAACTCTTACCCCATATGTATACTATGAACAACATCGTAGAAAGGAGAGAGATTGGATGTTTCGGTTCCATCTGTTTTTTTAGAGGGTGTTGTCAGTCTTTACTTTATATATTTTATTTTTTAATTTTTTATTATTATTTTTTTTAAAAGGAAAAAATGTAAGAAAGAAGATCGGATAAAAAAAACAACAAAAAATCATGCATGCGTATCAAGAGCACGTATCGGTACAAGTCAGCCGTATCGAAGTACAAGTCAGTCGTGTCAGATACTTATCGGCCAATTTTTTCCTAAAAAATAAATATTAATTAATTGATACTTCTTTGATATGTATCGTGCCATATCAGACGTGTATCAATATCGAATATGCGTCTGACACGATTATTTACTATTTCTAGAATATTGGAGGCTTCACAAATGGCAACTAGAGGTGGCAAAAATACCCATGCCCATGGGTACCAGTGGGTAAAATCCGTCACAGGCACGTGGCCGGGTAGCTAAACGGGTATCCACAGGTATAATAAACGGGTATTTGACTACCCATTATTATATGGATATGGACATGGATTTGATTGTATCCATACCCACGGGTACCCATACCCGATAATAAGTTAAGTAAATTACTAAAATATCTTTATATATCTTATCTTATTACATAAAGTTGTTACTAAAGGTGAGAAAAACACAAGAAGAGGGGTTGAATTGTGGTTTCTTTTTCTTTTCTTCTAAGACTGAAGTCACTGTTCAGAAGCAGATAGAGTTCAGCTTCTCAAGTGAGGTTCAGAATCTAAATGCAGCGGATAAGTAGAGAGAGAGAGATAGATAGATAGATAGAGAGAGAGAGAGAGAGAGAGAGAGAGAGAAGAAAGACACAAAGCAATTATACAGATTCCTTCCACAAACCGGAAGTAGTCATATCCCTCTTGCACTTCCAAGGAGAGTTCACTAAAATCAATATTTGATTACAACTGCTCACTGCTAAAACTAGCAAGAGACTTCAAACTACTCAAGCACAACTGCAAGAGATTTCCTATGCTTAAGAACAAAATCAAGAGACTTCCTATGCTCAAGCACAACTACAAGAGACTTCTATTCAAACAGAATTACAAAGAAAATTGTTTGAGGTTGAACACTTGATATACAATCAGTGGTGTTCACAATACAAATCAGATACATACTCTTAAGACTCTAGAATTTCTAAGATATGAAAGTTGAAAAGAAATTCTAAGTGAACTTTGATGTGGAACAATTTCAGAAGATTTTTGGCACTTCTAAATTATTGTGAGTCTCTCTTAAATCTTCAAGTCTTCACTCCTTTATATAGAGGTGTGAAAGAGACGTTGATTTGCCGGCACATCAAAAAGAGTCGTTTGAAACTTGATCGGATCACCAATGATATGTTGCTTGATTTGGTTATCGTCCTATGAGGAAACAATTTTAAATCCATTCCATGTATAGAGGAATACCAGCGTAGTCAGAGCTGTTGTTCTTGTACTATTACAGACACAAAACAGAGTAGTGGAGATAGTGGTTGTACAATTGTACTAGTGTCCTTTTTCAATGTTCTCCAAAGAATAAGCATCCAATGCCTTCCAATTCCTCTGAATTAGCCGTTGCTCCAGGCTCATATTCTTCTGCAGGCGTGATAATAACAACACTTGAACAATCTTTTGAAGCTTCCAGTCTTCAGCTTCTGAACCTTCAGAACCTCTGATGACTTCTGCTTCTGATGTTCAGCTTCTGATGAGAGTGCTTCTGATGACGTCAGCTTCAGAACCTCTTTTGATCAGAATGCTTTCTTGCAACACAAGTTTCCATTTTGTAGATTTCATTGTTCTTATTTGTTCTTCAGAACCTATGCATTTAAAGACACTAAATTTTTGTCTATGGTCCTGCACACTTGAACAAATATTAACATATCCAATTGACAATTTTTTAATACTTTGTTATCATCAAAACTCAAAGGGTAATGTTACACACATTTTGTTCCAACAATTACCTTATTGAAGGAAGTTTTACCACCCACCTAAGATTCTTCATTAATAACCTATTTTTATTTTTAATTTTTTTAATTCATCTTATTAAGTTCACCGTTTCCACTCTATTCACATTATAAAACATATCCTATGGATATAAGAATCATGAATTTTCTATGGATTATGTATGATTTATGAAATTTTGAATAGATTATGTATGAATGTTTAAAAGTTGAAGTTTTTCGGTAGGTAATTAAAAAAAAGTTATTATTTGTAACAAAAAAAATATAAATTCAAAAATCCATGAGTACCCATGAATACTCATGGATACCTCAATACCCGCGGGTACCCGTATAGTGGATACCCACGAGGGTACAGGGCAGGTACGGGTATCATATTTATCCAACGGAGCGGAGACGGGTATCATATTATCCATACTCATGGGTACCCATTGACATTCCTAATGGCAAAGCAATAATCCTTTTGATGATTTTAATTGTGAGGGGTCATAGCACGACATATTCTATTTTTAATGAAGGACTTGTTATAGGTCTCAGCTCAACAAAATTAACGAGCAAACAACCACTTTTGTTTTTGAAATTGTCACTTGGTATAGTAGTCCTCCTTAGATGGTGGATTTTTTAAGAAAAACCCATTCGAACATCTGATTGCGGAAATAGTTGCATTAGAACAAGGCTATTTTTTTTTTAGCAATTGCTAAAACACACGACACTATATGCACCACGAAGCACACGACTTATACGTGGCACAGTTCCATTGTTTAAATCAATTTTAATTAAAATAAATGAAAAAAAATCATAAATTGTGGAAATCAAGGTAGCACGACAAAAACATGTCATGCAATTTAGTAATTTTCATTTTTTTTAGGCTCTTGCTAACAAGTGACTTAAAAGATATTGATTAATGTTATGAAACCGTATGGCAAGAAATGCAAGAGTGAATAATTTATGAAGTTTAGCCTACTTGATTTCTGTCAAACCCAACTTTGTAACCGTCTGCTTTATGGTTTAAACAAATGTCATGCTTTATTCTTGCATTTCTTGTGGTGTTTCATTCGTAAAGAATAGCACTGCATGCTCAGAAAGAAATGTTTTTTCGTAGAATTAAAATAAGAGCATTGCTATTCACTTTTCAGCAAGGGGGTTGCTATATTTTCCTGGAATGCATGAAAAAAGATTATAGTAGTTGAATCACATAGTTTCTAACCAATCTTGAAGACTTAAAGGAAAATCAACGTATTTTACAGCATAAATGTCAAAGTAACATTTGAGTTTCATGAAAACTAGAGTTACAAACATCACTCAAATACATCTGCCAGTGCCTCCAGAATTTTATCCCAAATGTGTTTATACATAAATACTAAAGCATAATGAGTGAGTCCAATTCTGACAATGTAAAGTTTGATTCAAAACCTTCTTAGGTGAAAAGCAGGAAGTTTGTCGCCACCATGACAACATGGACAAAAGAAATCAATTTCTGCATTGTTATAAAAAAAATTAAAATATATTATTGTGGAATTTGTTCAATCAAAAATTGGTAGAAGAAATGTATATGAATATAACCTAAAAGTATATATAAAAAAAATTAAATAAAATTGTAGTCATTTTAGCTTTCTCCCATAATAATAGTATTCAAATTGAACACATTATTCAAGTTCAAGACAAACTGAAAAACTAACTAAGCATACAAACAGTTCACAAAGATTGTAAAGGCCTCCATCATTATTGTAGCTTCAACAAAAGAAGCTCAAAAAGTTTTATTGCTAGGTTTATTCTCATTTAAACTCAGTGTAAATTAGATATTAGATGTACACTTAAAATCTTCACTATTATTGAAACAAGTAAATACAAATAATCAGCCAAACAATACCAATCAATCAAAACAAATAGGAATAGCAAAAGATAAGTGAATCAACAACAGAAAACCAGTTGGAGTACATAACTCCAAAGTATTTTTTATGTAAATGGATCTGATCTGTCTAAGTTTTAAGTTTTAACTTTCATATTTTATTTTAATTTTATTAGGACTCAATAGGATATATGGAAGCAATTGGAATCATATGTCAAGAATAAAGAGATGCTTCGTTTCACTTTTTAGTATTGGACTTGCTTGTTCGATGGAGCTTACAACTACACAAAGTAATATTTAATTTTCATCCATGTTGATAGGCATTTCAAAATTCCTAATCTACAACATACTGATGTGATGAGTTTCATTTTGAATTTCAGGTGTTCACCCTTGAGAGTAATCCAAGCTGAAATAAATTTACTGCAGTAATTTGAGAAACAGAAGTATATGCAATATGATGCTCTATCTCAAGCTAAATTGTTAGCTAAACCTTCCTCTTGTTTTACCATTTGAATTCCTCAATCCATCCTTCATGTAACATCAAGCATATATTTAATGAATGCAATAGTTATATTATCAATATTTTTGTTTCTCATCATTTATACATGATTTTCCAAACTTCATTCCAAAACCATAAAAAAACTCTCCAGCTAGGATCCATTTTTGGAGCAATCGGTGGATCACTAAATAAAACTGCAAGTTCAGGATTACCTCTAAGGCAACTTAAGAATAAGATAAAATGACACATTGGCACATGTTCCACTCTCATAACATCCGCAGGCCTAAGTGTCGATCTTCTATCTAGTGGGTAAGTCAAGAAGTTCACAAACGCCTCCTTCTTTCCTGACACTCCCGCCTGCCTGAATATATCAAAGTCATGTCTGTACTTAAAGCCAGGAAGCTCCTTACAATGAACATATAAAAAAGAGGAGAATCTTGGAATCATCAAATAAGTCTGCTATTTCTGCTAAAGTGTGAACCAGAACCCCCGAAACAAGTATGACTGATGTGCTACGGAGCACTTTTTTCTTCTTCTCTAACCAGTGTCTGACACCAACACATGTGGACATTTTGTTCAATTATTTATATTTTCTAAAATTATTACCGATGTCTCTGTGTCAGTGTTAATGTCGTGTTTGGTATTTGTGTGGTACACTACTTATGACTATTAGTAATTTGATTTATTTTGCAGAAATACATGAAGATGAGAAATACTTACATTCATCTACTGGTTGAGTTAACAGAGGTAACTACTTTTTCCAAGATGGTTTAAAGACAAAAGACACTATTGTTTTGGTTAGTCTCCCAAATATCTTTGTTTAGGTTGGCCAGCAGTTTGACCCCAAATTTAATGGATAGTCTTTTTAGAATCTATGATAATGTTAGCTACTCTGAAGTGCATGGAAATTGAGTTAGTGGATTTGGAATTATCTGCTTCCATCATCATACAAGTAGAAAATTTAGTTGGTACTTGGTGGAAACAAGGTCCATATATAGATAGCATACATATCATTCCCGTGAAAGATATATATGTAAAGTCCATGGAAATTGAGTTAGTGGATTTGGAATTGTGGATCCATTATTATAATGTTGAAATTGACCAAGACTATTAAAAATAGTTGAGTTTGGATTGTTGAAATTCAGTTATGAATTGTGGAAATTGTGTCTACTGTTTGGATTGAAGGAAAAAGGTAAAAAAGAAGGCTGCCATAGCATGACCACAATTTCTCCCACTTTCTTTGTTTGTGCAATCATTTTCACTCCACTTTTTATCAGCACTATCTCTTGCCACCAATATTTAAATCCAAAGTATTTTTTATGTAAATTGATCGAGATTGAGTGCACTCTAACATCATACTCTTTAACAAAGAGCATTCCACTAAGATTCTTAACTGAGATCTTCTGATAAAGCTCAATGTTCCACTAGTGTGCTAGTCATTGGCTTACCAATAACAAAACTCTTTATACCGTTATATCAGTACTTATAAAATGAATTTGAAACTTTATTTGGACAGGTATGCACAAGATGAACTAGTTTTTGAATGTCTGACCAACTAACCTAAGATTCTTACGGTCCAAAATGTGGTTTGATAAACGAAATTTTTCTTTTTAACTTAAGAGATTGTTAACTACTACTTATCCTCTTTGAAACTCCGTTTTTTAATCATGAGGTGGAGTTGCTTATAGAAAGAGACAGACAGAAAGATCTGCACCAGAGAATTTAATTTAAATCCTCGAAACTTGCAAATCAAAATAAAGTGCCAATAAACATGCATCGAATAGAAGGAACAATGACCTTCATCTAAAACTATCAGATCATAAAGATCACCAGGCAATGAAACTTTGTTTCAATAAAACTAGCATTACATACTTAAAATATGGTCCAGTTCAGAGTTAAATACAAAAATAAAAATACAATCTGAGTGTCAATGTCCATCATCAAATAAGCTTAGTACTATAACATGCAGTAAAAGAACCATTGAACTGCATTACAGGGATACATTAGTAAAGCCAGTAAAGCAAAACCATATAATTCCTCCAAATCTTTGAATTTTTTCACATTCAACTTCAAACTGAAGCACATAATAGTGACAAGCAGACAAAGGACAGGAAAACTTTGAGCAACTAAACTAACTGCATTGCAAAAACCAAACCAGAAAAATTATACTCAACAAGTTAAATGCACATTTACCTTAACAAATCTATGATTTCAACCTTTGCTGAGGGTGAGTTTTGAAGCAAAAAGTCAAAAGTCCCATTAGGTATGGATGAAGGTGTCCTCGTTTTTACTGTAAGTGACTTCAAGTTCCACAAGGAATGGAAATCAACCTTCAATAAATCAGGAACTAAGGAGAGAACCTAATCAATGAAGGATTATTGTGAATCAGGATCAATATAATGCAAGTCGTATTTGTTTTAACAAAAAACAGAACTAAAATAGAAAAGGAAGCATATTGAGAAAATAAAAAGTGAAAATTAAAAATGAATTAACTAATATTTCCTCACATCAAACTTGGATGAAAATACCTCTAGAGCATTATGGTTGATTGTCAATGATTTAATATTAGTAAATTCAACCAGCCAGTTGAGAAGAACCAAAGGAGTATCCGCATCAATAGACCCCATTCTTAAATCAATATTTACATGTTTGATGGAAGAAAGATTGCTCTCTCTCCCACGTAGTTTCAGATTAGGAATATCCCTCATACAACCAAAGACAAAGGTGCAAAGACTTGGAGTAGATAACTCGATTATGCCAGATTGGTAGCGATACGTTTTTAAAGTTAAATTCGCAAGTGTAGCACTTGATATGCAGAGGTTTTGTCCATTAAGAACTCTACAATACCGAATGATCAAACTATTCAAACATCTAAATGCCGAAAAAGGCTCAGCAAAACCATCATCACCAACACGAAAGATGAATCCCCCGAGAGACAAGGTGGCTAATGCTGGAAAGTTAAGAGAACTAGGAAATAACATGTTTTTAATAGTTGTAGGGTGAACAAGAACAAGTGTAAGAGAAGTTAAAGTGTGACAGGAAAAGAAGCAAGTTGGAAAATCTTGAATATCACAGCTGATACTGATACTTAACTCTTGGACATGATGTGAAAAAGCATATTTGAAGATCCGTTGCAGTAGACAGGGCTCCACAATACCATGGCGCTCAAAATCGAGAGCGCGCAGTGGGGTTGACGCATTACGAAGAGACAAAATACTAGACACAAAATTATTGAAACTTATGATACTCATAAAGTGTGAAGAATTTAATATAAGGGTAGGAAGATGTTTCCAGAGATTGTTCCATCTTTTGGAGAGAATGCAAGTCTGAACAACGCATTTGACGTCCAAAAAAGAGAGTATGTGAAGAATAACACAATCAGATAAATCACTAAGGCGATCTTCTTTTACATTGTCGCTGTATTTTATTCCTCCTCGCTTCATTGTTTCAGAACCTGTGAGTAAGTTAGAAGCAATTCAGCGAAGTTAGGTTTTGATTGCGAAGGGAAAGGGAAAATACATACCTCCTATGGTTTGGTCGCGCATTCGCCTTCTGAATCGGGAGATACCTCTAGGGTTTTGAATTGAATCTCTTTATCTTCCTAGAATGTGATATCAAAAATACGCAATTTCATGAAAAAAAATTCCAACAGAAATCATCTTCGCTACTAACTAGGTTAAAAATAAAGAAAACCCTAGAATGTGTTATTTCATGAAAAATTAAACATTAATTGGGAACTTGTTGAACATATCAAAACTAAAAAAACAAAACCCTAGAATTGAAGTTATCTCTTATTCTTAAAGCTTATTAGGTTAAGCAACACCTAAACCTAATATTTTCCCTCTAATTGTGTTGCATTAACTCCTAAGCATGTTAACCCTAATATATTTCCCTCCTAAATTCTTGCAAATTTGAATTTCGAATTTTTTTTTGTCATCAAACCTTATTGATTTGGTGACATTTTAACTAAAGTATGTTGTTAGCCGTGATACATTAGCCTTTTAGATTCTTTGCATTTTG
>Ga0228710_1011562_pt1 | contig 11336 bp, 6 predicted proteins | sample MedpolnodulmetaG_FD_177995 | JGI IMG/M metagenome (GOLD analysis project Ga0228710, IMG submission 177995) | Root nodule microbial communities from Medicago polymorpha collected in Santa Monica, California, United States - pink nodules | ecosystem: Host-associated > Plants > Roots > Nodule... | reverse complement strand
GGTCTCAGGACAGCATTTGGTCTTTCAATATGTGACTCTTAGTACTCATTATAGGTTCAAAAATTCCAGCTTTTTTCCACACTGATTCATATTTAAGCTGAAGCTGATCAACCCAATCAACCCATTTATTTTGTGGATAGCGCCAACCAGTGAACTGGATTTTGAGTTCATTTGGTTGAAAACCAGAGGAGGAAGAAGAAGATGGTGGTGGTGGTGGTTGGTTAAGTTCCTTTGAAAGAAGAGGTTTGAGAAAGTGTGCATTTCTCAAAGTAGGCTCCTTTGCATTAACAGAAGAAGAAGGTGAAAGCATGAAACTTTCCCTCACCTCCATGATGGTGTTATCTTCTTCCATTAATGGTTGTTGATGAGTATTCATGAAAAAGCTTCAATCTTTAATGGGTTTTGAAGGTTGAGAGATGAAGAAAGTTAACCAAAATGGGTTGAAATGATTTGGTTTTTCTTTTAAAAAATGGTGCTTAATATGGTAATGTAGTGCTATGATCCTTACAGTACAGACTAAGGTAATGTGTTGGAAATGAAAACCCTGAATTGTCCTTCACTCAATCAAACCTGGTTTTGTCCTTGTACGTTAAGGTACTAGTTTTGTTTTGTCCTAAATATATAGATAGATACATAGACTTCATTTCAAAAATATGTGTTTAACTTCATTTCTTAGGTTAATATCTATACACATTGTATAACTTTTTTATATATACATCTAATCAAAATCATATTATAATGTCACCTTTATAAATTGAGTTTTAAAATATGTTCATAAATATCTACATTGTGTGATTTGATTGAATACATGTGTAATGCTTTACACTGTTTGTCGGTGTATACAAATTAAATCATTAAATAAGAAGTATACTAACAGTGCCTATCCGTCGTTCTCATTTTCACAAGTAAGTAATTTTTCTTCTTAAATTCCTTTTTTTTCCCTTACATCGCACAACTCATTTAAGTTTTAATGTCTCATTTCATAGAACATATTAAAACTAAGGTATAGGTCAATATACCTAAAAAAAAACGGTATAGGTAAATATATTTTTATTACCATTGGTTCATTGAAATGAAATGGTTGTTACCTTTAGTTAAGGTTGTGTGTTTACAAAGAATGGAAGAAGCTACTTCAATGTAATGAAAAATGAAAATAAAAAAAAAAAATAAAAAAAAATAAAAAAAAATGCATGTCTGAGCCCAGGTTCGAACTGGGGACCTCTAGTGTGTGAGACTAGCGTGATAACCGACTACACCACCCAGACGCTTGTGATATGTGGTTCCAAATATATTTAATCATAACATTAATATTTTATTTTATAGAAATTAAATATAGAAAATTATTATAGGACTAAAATCAAACAATTATTCTCTTATCTTGCAGTGCGATTTTGAGACGAAATCCCTAATTCCGTGTTTGGTGAGTTTCAATCTTCTTCATAATTTACTTGCAATTTTTAATCTTTTTCAATCCTAAAATCAAATTTGATTGCCCTTTTTCGTTCTAGATCTCAGCAAATTCAAATTGGGGAAGAACTCTCTAAACCTAGCTTTAACAAATTCAATTGCACTGCAATTTTTTTATTTTTTTTCGGGCGTGTAAATATTGAAACTTTGTGGAATGGATGTAGTAGATATAATTAAAGCATGTGATTTTAGTTTGATGAAGTTAAATGGTATTTTTTGTTTCATCTGTTTTGGGATTTTAGGTTGAATTTCAATGTTTGCAAAATGGATTAGACATAAAGGGATCATTTTTTATTTCATAGTATAATGCTTAAGCCATATACATGTTTGTATGTTACTTTGCAAAGAGAAAGATATGAATTTTGTTTGAGGAAGGAATTTAAAAGCTATGAAGCACAGACACGACACGTGTCCGACACCGACACTTATAATTACACTGAATTATGTGATTTTTTCAAATTATTAGCGGTGTCGGAGTGTCAGTGTCCGTGTCATGTCTGGTGTCCGTGTCTGTATCCGTGCTTCATAGTTTAAAAGCTATCAACATTTGGATTATTTAGGTCTTCAATATGTTAAGTAAAATGTTGTTAGCTTTTGCGTATTATTCGATCTGCAGTTTGTTTCGTGAGACTTCTATTGACTTGATTGAGATGAATATAACAAAAAGACCAAGTCATATGATTATGCTATGTCTTGATAAGAATAGCAATTGAACCTTGTAATGAAAATGTGACATATCTTTGAGCTTGTTCTTGAATTGAAGGGCTGGATCTATCATGAGTTTGTTAATTATGTGTTAGAATTTCAGTTTGGGAACATAATGGCTTAGATGCTTGACTTACAATGTACCCAAATGAATTGAAATGATGATTTGGTGTCGGCTTTTCTAACATGTACATTTTTATTTTTCAGGTCTTCTGAATTAATACCAATGGAGCATTTAGATGACGGGGAAGTGTCAGAAGATAATGTTGATGAAGTAGAAGTCACTAATAATACTCCACTGATTTATGGCCTTCCAGATGATATTTCTCTTTTGTGTCTGGCAAGAGTTCCTAGAAAATATCATTCGGTTTTGAAGGCTGTCTCGAAAAGATGGAGGGACTTAGTTTGCAGCGAAGAGTGGCTTTATTATCGTAGAAAGCATAAACTTGATGAGACATGGATCTATGCTTTGTGCAGGGATAAATTGGATCATGTTTGCTGTTATGTTTTGGATCCTACCTCGTCAAGAAAATCCTGGAAGCTCATTCATGGGGTTCCACCTCACGTAATGAAAAGGAAAGGAATGGGTTTTGAAGCTTTGGGAAATAAACTCTTCTTATTGGGTGGCTGTGGCTGGTCTGAAGATGCTACTGACGAAGTTTATTCATATAATGCTTCTTTGAACTCGTGGGTTGAAGCTGCTTCCTTGTCAACTGCTAGGTAAATATCCTCACATTGTCGTTTTGGAAGCTAAGTTAGTCACTTGAACTAATAAACATAAAAAAAAATGTATCCAATATTTTCCTCACTATTTTCTTATACAATATTTGAAAACTGATCTAACATTTATCAGAAATTTTGAAAATGCCAAAACATTGTTGTCATTGTTTCTGAAAATCCATTCTTCCTAACTTGCTTCCCATATTCTCTCTATCACAATTGTTCACTACGCGAGTCTTCCATTTTCTTGTTAGCAATTTAAAATGAACACAAATTTTAGAAAACATAAACTGAAAATGTTGAGTAAACATGGTCTTAGTATTTTCTTGGAAATAAATATTTGGATCCACAAGTTTTTATTGTGAATGAACATTGAAAATAAGGGTAATGGGAATATGGAGGAAGGAAAATTATGAGTTATGACTGTAGCTTAAGTCATATTTTGTCAAGTTCCTTGTCAGCCTTCACACCTCCATTTGTTCCTTTCGTATTCTTATTTTTTACAAGGAACAACCTTGGAGCTAGTAAATTAATGCTTCTAATAGTAATAGAATCTCCTACAGTTGCATAAGACGTAGGTGTGACATTATATATAATCTAGTATTTTAGTATTTGATCTTTCACATTAGGCAGGCTTGAAGACTTGTGTTGTTCCTTAACTTCGAAAATGTGTTACAGATCTTACTTTGATTTTCCTTCTCTTCTTTTTGGAGTTGGTGTTTTGACTATGGAATGTGAACCTTTTTTGTGCTAGTTAAATATCAAACTATATTATTTTGCACACAGTTCTGATTTACTTTAAAACTCTTTCACACGCTTGTATATTTGACTTGGCAAAATATCATTAATGAGGAACAGCTCACAAATTCTTATTACTTGTTTTATATTACTACTATCGAGGAATAAGGTTATCCCTTTACGCCCAAAACACACCTGTCGTTGTGCAATTCATCTTTTTTGAAGCTTGCTAGGAAAGTGGAAGTTTTGTATTTTGTGTTTAACTATTTAATCAATACCTACTTTGGTCCCATGCTCTCTTGAAATTATGGTAAAAAAACGATCTCTGTGTATTTTGTTGGTCAATTTTTACCTATTCAAAGCTAAAATTGCATGATATCATCTGTCATTAGCCCCTACTTTAATATAAGAATCACCATTCCTTCACAATTTTCTTTTCAGGTGCTACTTTGCTTGTGAAGCAATGGATGAAAAACTGTATGCTATTGGTGGCATAGGTTCAAATTCAAGTGATCCTCATTCTTGGGATATTTTTGATCCTTGCACAAATGGTTGGACATCTCACAGAGATCCTAATATAGTTCCTGAAATTGAAGATTCAATAGTTATGGACGGTAAAATATACATCCGATGTGGTAAATCTCCTTTAACACCTCATGTGTATGCCGTTGTATACGATCCATCAAATGGCACATGGCAGCATGCAGATACCGACATGGTTTCAGGATGGAGAGGTCCTGCAGTTGTTGTCAACGGAATCCCTTTTGTTTTGGATCAGAGTTCGGGTACTAGGTTGACGATGTGGCATAAAGAGAGACGCGAGTGGATACTTGTCGGTAAGTTGTCACCGTTGCTTACAAGACCACCCTGCCAACTTGTTGCAGTTGGTAAAAGCATTTATATTATTGGAAAAGGGCTTAGCACTGTGGTTGTTGATGTTGGTGATATTGGGAATATGGGAAGGGCGATAGCGGGTTCTTCTATACCCAAATTAGTCCCTGATTACAATGTAATTAGTTGTAAATGCTTGTCAATCTGAAGAGTAAATTATTTGTATTATAGTGTTCAGATACACGTATCATTGTTGCATAATACTTGTTTTTTCCTTCATTCTTTTGTATGATGATTGTATTAAGGTTTGAACTTACATGAAGAACTTGTTGAAAACAATCCAAACCTGTCACCAATTGTGACAATGTCCCATGCAAATTTTCTACTTTTTACAATTTGAGTAACAATGAATGAGCAATTGATTTTTGTTGAGGCACATAGATGTGTGGAAGTCCACCTTCATTGTTCACAAATAATATAATTCTTTTACATTTTTTTATAAAACTTATTTTCAGACACCTTTTATTTTATTCTTTCATGTTTTTTACAGCATTTATTATTAGATAAAAATTAATAAGAGAAAAATATATTCAAATTGCTTCTCTGATTTGATTACTAAAAAAGTGTAGTAAAAGAGTTTGAAGATTGCTTTTCTGATTTTCAATATTTCCTAAAAACACAAGTAAAAGAGTACAATACTCTAGCAGTAGTTAATTACCGCTGACTTATAACTAAAAAACATGTCGGTAGTTAACTGCTGCTGGATTTTTTTGGTCATTTACTTGTGTTATTAAAACACAATGAATGTCAAAAAAGCAACTCTCAAAGAGTTTCTTTCTTCTTTTTTATTCTTCCACCTTTTGATTCTTTAATTTTTTTGACACTCACCTTGTGAGTATTATTAAGTTATAATATTTGCTTTTTTTTTTCTTCTAAAAAATCATAATCTTTGCGAAACCATAATAATAATAGTAGTAGTAACAATTAATAATTGGCTATTAGATGCAGATTATTTCATTTATGAAACACTTCAATTGTTATCCTTACTAATATTACATTAATTTAGAATCCTTTAGTTAATAAAGAGATAATCAATGAACAGATAACAATTGTGAAAACCAAAGAAAGAAAAGATTCTAATCCTAAATGAAATAACCCCGCTATTTTATGCAAGAAGGGGGATTTTGTTGGCCATAACTAGCACCCTTAACAAATAAACACACATTGTTTAGTCGTTTACTACGACCAGAAGGCTGCAAATTAATATCCTCCACTCTAATATTTTGGCATGGTTTATTTGAGCTGCATTCGAAACTTGCTGCAACTTTTGTATTTCCACTTCCTCTAATGTTTTTGTAAGCCACATTGCTTATTTGTACACTTGAAACCCCCTGCACAAAATTATTGTCAGAAATTATTGTCTATGGAAAACTCAAATTTATAAAAGACTAAGCTGGGTATAAAAGAATAATAATAATATTCGAATGTAGAATACATGTACAAACCTTTTTGATGCACGGAGGACGTGGACAATAATCTTGATCAATGACAATGGGATATTGCACATTATCCATCACAATATCTTCATACACAAAATTCGAAACAACCAAAGTTTTCTTCAATTGAGACTCCCACGATTTGATTCTAACACCATTACTTGTGCCACTAAAGGTACAATTCTTAACAACAATGTCATCAATATCTTCTTCACCTTCATTCTTACCAAGACTTCCGACACTAATTCCATGACCAGGACCACAAAAAACATCCGAAATTCGAACATTCCTAGTACCCGAGAGCATAGCAATGCAATCATCACCGGTTCCAATGTTCACACTTGAAATATTTATTCCATTTGACCTTCCTATTTTGATACCATCTGTGTTGGGGCTATCATTAGGAGCTGTTATTTTCAGTCTTCTAAGTGTCATGTTTTCACACCCAAATAACACAAAATGACTTTGTTTGCTGTTGATAGATTGCATGTGATGGACATAACCATTGGTGATGAAGTCAAATTTCATTGTCTGTCCAAACATATCCACAAAATATATAAAATTTTAATTAACACATCTGAAACGAACATTGTCTTGCTAAAATAATTATATTAAAAAAAATGTATTTTTTTTTAAATAATGGTAATTTACAATATAAAAAAGTAGAGTTTTTAAAAATGTAACCTTTTGTATATTTGAATAATTATTAAAAACTCTACATTTCTTATTTCTTAACTAAATAGTGGTCAAAAGAACAAGCATTAAGGTTGTTTTACTTCTATACCAATGTTTGATGATTTATTTCAATTTCGATATGTATCATGATTTTGATTTTAATGGTGAGGTAAAGTGATCCTAGAAACTAATGTGACAATAATGAAACATACTTTCATTAAGAGATAGAGTGTCTGTAATTCGGTCCAACTAGTGGCGGAGCCAAAATTTTTATAGAGCCTGGGAAAAAAATTTATCGCAAAACGTTACTTCCTTCCTGCGAATAATTTCACATTTCCTGCGAATATATCTTTGCAGGAAATGTGTTTCCTGCAGAATTTACACAAAAATCCACAGGAAAAGCTAAAAGTCCTAGTAATGGCTGGGCTTGCGACAAAGGAAGTTGGAGCTGAGCCTGGGCACTAGCTGGGGGGTGGCTCCGCCCCTGGGTCCAACCTCTACTTTTTCATACTCTATCTTATTTCTTTTTTTTTTCAACCCTCAATTTATAAGGAAATGAGCTATAATAATCTGAAATTCAGTTACTCATTAGCCCTTTGAGCTCAATCATCTTGTTATTGTAAATTTTACCATTTATATTTTTTTTTCTCGTTTTGAATGAAACGATAAGTTATTTTTTATTAAAAAACCCATTAAGGGATAAAAAAAATGAAAAATATATCTACTACATCAATTTTATAGTGTATATGTTAGTGATAATATTGATTTGTATATATAAAATGAACTCACAGTAGGAAGAGAGCGACAATTTGGATTCTTTTTGCAATCATTAGTTTTCCAAGCAGAAGATCCTTGACCATCCAATCTGCCACCTCCACCAACAGTCAATTTGTTAACATATCTAAAATTTATCCAATTATCAGTCTTAAATGAATATGGATCACTTGGAGCTTTCAATAGTCCTTCAATTTTAAAGTTCATCCAAGCATTACATGGACCACTAAATACAACTTCCTTAAGCATATATGTCCCTTCTGGGATGAAAACAGTTGCTTTTCCATTCCATCTGCATGCATCACTCCATGCTTTTAAAAATGCCTTCATACAAAAATAACAAATTATAGTTAGCTCATCAAAATCAAAATTGCAATTGTGAGAAATTAAAAGAAAAATGAGAAGGAATGAACGTGGAAAATTACCATACTATTGTCGGTATTGCCATCAGAACGTGCACCATAATTCTTCACATTGAAAAGCTTGTATTGACGGCGTGCTTCTGCAATACAAACTAGTAAGCTCAACACAAACAAAAATTTTGCACCCATTTTTCAGGTTTTTTATCCAACCTATGGTACTTAGGTTATGACTTTATGAGACTAAGTACACTACATTATATAGTACTTCTACGAAATCAAGTGGATTTTATGCTGATGATTTCTTACTCATAAAAAAAAAATTGTTGATGATTTCTTACCAAAAAAGAAAATGTTGATGATTTGCATAACGTTTCAATAATAACCTATATAAAGTATTCTTTATTAAAAAAAATTAGGATGACATTACATGTAAGAGATATATTCAATATCTTTTATATTTTTGGAAACATTAGCGGTATCCATATATATCAATCAAATTAAAATACTTTCCATAAATAAATGTCAAAGAAAAATTTAATATTATGGATAGTTATATTATCCGGGGATCAATTTTAGGAGAATATTTCATTGATCAGATGCCTTTGATTGACTGAAAATCAACGCTTGTACGGTTTAATTAATAATTGGATTGGATTATGTTACAATTAAGGAACAAAATAAATTAAAATAATTTAAAAAGAAATAAAGTTTTTTTCTCAATAAATAAATAAAGTATTGACTATAAAGATTTGGTAAAAAAAAAGGTAGTATACGTATCCAATCCAATAAGTTTAATTTTCTTAACTAAATTGTAGTTTTGATTTTGAACTTGATCCCCCATAATAAATTCATGGGTCTGCCCCTAATGATAGTGTGCTGATTTTTTACACTTTCTAGTCATAAATCTTTTTTGAAGGAATTCATGATCAGAAAGTCATAAAATTAATTTTAAAGAAATTGACTTCTTTTTAAAAAGAAATTGACATTTTTTTTACATAGAGATCTCCTCTACATTTGAGAGTTAAAGAATTTTTATTATATACTTTTTTATAAAAGGATTTTTTTTTTTTTAAGGAAAAAGGATGTTGTTGATTATTTCTTTTTAATTTTGGATTTTTTTTCTCTTAGTTAGTTAATGTGCGTGTGATGAGATCAGTTATATATATTTATCTTACACTTGTCCTCGTGAGCTTAGCTCGGTTGGTAAGGACAATTCATAATATATACAACAAAAAAATATTAGATTTTTGGTTAAATAGTTATAAATTTATTTTATTTTATATAGTATATGCATTTGAAAATTTAATTTTCTAACTGAATTGCACTTTTCAAACTTGGTCCCTGGGCCCCTAAAAAAAAACTTAGGGCGAAAATACTTATACCGTTTACTAATTATAATTGTTAAATTATTAAAAAAATAACTTTCTTGGCATAAAAATTGACCTTAATCTCAACTACCTTAAATTGAATGTATTAATAATTGAAAAACAGATTCAATGTCTTTTTTTTTCGAACAGGTTCAATGTCTTTAAACATGAAAAATATTATTCATTTCTAATAATTAACCATTATTAAAACTATACTCTGCATATTTAAGTATTAATAAAAACTAGGCCAAATACCTCCCTGAGTCCTTTAAGTTTTACGTTTATTTCATATAAGTCCTTCAAGTTTCTAAGGTTTCAGATAGGTCCTTTAAGTTTCGAGTTTGTTTTGGATAGACCATTTAAGTTTATAAGGTTTCAGATAGGTCATTTAAGTTTCGAGTTTGTTTCAGATAGGTCCTTTAACTTTGGTTTAACGGAGGTTGATAGAAAGGACATATCTGAAACAAACTCGAAACTTAAAGGACATTCTGAAACCTTATAAACTTAAAGGACCTATCTGAAACAAACTCGAAACTTAAAGGACCTATCTGAAACCTTAGAAACTTAAAGGATCTGTAATATCCCGCTTATACTCCATGGTATTTTATCTGGTAACTCGTCTCGTGCGCGTATTAGACTGAGGGGCGCGTTAGTAATTGAGCATAGGGGCTATATAAGTGTCTTGGACCCAAAACAACTCTTTTTCCCTTGTGCATTTCTCTCTCTTGTGCAAGGACAGAATATGTCCTCCCTCTCCCTATCTTGAAGTCAGCTCCTTCTCCCTCTAATCCATTCAATCCTTCCAATCTGTACTGGATGCAATCATGTTGCATGTTAGAGAATGGGATTGAACTAGCAATTTGCAAAACCAAGCTCACTCAAGTTTCTTCCTTCTCAATCCTTGTAGAGTAGATCCAGAATTGCTGTTGAGAGAGTGTGTGCATGTTCTTTAGTACCTGCAGGTGAGTTCTATAGATAGCAATCTTCCTTGGGATATTGTGTTATACATTGTGAGGATGATTGAGAGTTAGTTTTTGTAGAAAATATGAGATTAGCCCCACTTGCCCTTGATTTGTTGAAACTGTGCGAATTGTTGCCATGCATTGTTTTTAAACTGTTTTTCAGGTACCCTAGACGTGTTGGGGTTGTTAGAACTTGGTATTTGAGGTTTTTATGTTGAAAATACGATTTCTGCACTTCTGGGACGATGAATGCTCGCTTAAGCGTGCACCGTTCGCTTAAGCGTGCAAAACGTCGAGAGGACAGCTCTGTTCGCTCAAGTGTTCGCTTAAGCGAACTGGTAAGCGTACTGCACGCTTACACGGTCGCTTAAGCGACCAGGCCTTTTGACAGCATCCTTTGAAAATTTTCATGTGTTCCAGAATGCCGGCCGGGGCCATTCCTCGCGCACTTATGCATCTTAATTAAACCCTCAAATATCAGGAACCTAATATACGTCACACGTCGAAGTCTTACACATAGAAAGCATGAGTAACATAAGCGTTTCTCCAATGGTAAGTGGTACATGAGAGCACAACACTTTCCGTGTTTAGGTCCGGGTAGGACACAGGTCTAAGGATGGGAGAACAATAGAGCCTCGGCGTAGATCGTCGAGTACTAGCATTAGCTTCTATACAGACATAGACTCAGTTAGTGTATCAGACATTCCTATGACAGTAGACTTATCAGCTATGTATTTTATTATGTTCAGATAATTATAACAGTTATGTTGTGGCTTCAGATAAGCTCCAGACCACGTCTGGGTAGGCCAGCCCTCAGATAGGGAACCTTCACAACCAGGGAGTCCGGTTCTAGCCCTCAGATAGGGAATTTAGCCGGTCAGCAGTGGAATGTGGCTGGGGTTACTCCACTCGGTGCATTCCGTAAAATGAACTCAGATGTTAATGTTTGTTCAACGCTAACCGCTAACATAATAATTATGAATATGATTAGTATACAGCTAGACAATTACAGATTATGCAGATTCATGTACGTAGATCGATACATGGAGACAGGGCGATGACAATCTTAGAGTTTCCCCCGATCGTCCGGTTCAGGTCGTGTCATGAATATATTTAGGCCTCGATACGTTAGTGTATCTCGGCACAGCGGGCTTAGGTTCCCTTAACCGCCATGACACGTTTAGTATAAGTCAAGACCTATATAACTAGTTTAGAAGAACCCTATGACGGATTCTAGTA
>Ga0228710_1011561_pt1 | contig 11336 bp, 7 predicted proteins | sample MedpolnodulmetaG_FD_177995 | JGI IMG/M metagenome (GOLD analysis project Ga0228710, IMG submission 177995) | Root nodule microbial communities from Medicago polymorpha collected in Santa Monica, California, United States - pink nodules | ecosystem: Host-associated > Plants > Roots > Nodule... | reverse complement strand
TTTTTAATTTTAAAAAATTTTTTTTATTTTTAATAAATTTTTTTATTAAAAAAAAAAAAAAAAAAAAAAAAAAAAGCCCCAAATGAGATTGAGAGGGAAAGGAGAAAAGGAATTGAAAAAGTTTCATGAATCGTCATTATATGTCTCTTATTCTATTCATACCAAACTTTCACTTTTCTCCTACTTGTTCTTTTATCTTCACATCCCACAAATACTTATTCACTTCCTCACATTGTGTTCTTTCATACTAGCTTCGTCTCTGTATATCAAATTCTTTTCCTAAAATAACGGAAATTAAGAAAGTAGATATTTATATTAAAATTGTTTGTAATCACTATTGTTTTTACAATTTTATCCTTATGAGAGAGTTAGTTTATGTTTTCCATATGCTATTTATTGTTGATTGAAGAAAAAGATGTATAATAAATAGGGGCATGTATGTAAAGAAATAATTAATGTACTTGAAAATAGCAAAGAAGTCTTATAAAAAGGGACAATTTTTTTTCTTCAAAAATGTCTTATAATTAGGAACGTAGGTAGTAATACCAAACAAAAAACAAGAACCCTTAAGATCAAATACTGTAACATCTAGCTTAAAGAGCTTATTTGTTGGTTTGGCGTTGAAAGGAGTCATACTATAGTTTCTGAATGTGTAGGGGTGAAGGTCACTTCAATGGTTTTGCGTTAAAAATGGTGACATTAACTATACACTAAAATCGTAGGGGTGAAGGTCTTTTTTACTGGATGTTTTGCTCATGTTGCAATTTCTATAGGTTTTATCGGATGTTTTGCTCATGTTCAGTGGCGGATCTTGAGTTAATTTGTTGGGGGTGTCAAATTTTTATGGAATATATATTAAATGGTTTCAAGTATTATAAATAATTAATAACTGGCCAAGTGGTATAGAATGTTTTTAAAGGAGCAAGAGGACGTGGTTTCGAATCCCCTCAAAAAATGTTTTTTTAAATACAATATGCAAAAGTAGAAGTTAAAATATGTATAAAAAAGACGCGTAGTGTTGAACCGGCGACTTAGAGCAACTTACGGTACCCCCTTTCCATTGGAGCAACTGAATTCTGATTTTTATGATACACCTAATATAGTATATAAGGAAAATTTGGGAGATACCATGACACCTGCCTGCCCCTAGAGAGATCCGTCACTGCTCATGTTGCAATTTCTATAGGGATTGCATCATTTCTTTCATGAATCAGCAGACCCACATTGACCGGGTAATATAGGAAATAGGAACATGGACTTATAAATAGGATAAAGCCAAAGAAAGAAGGCATGATAAATGTGTGATAAAATTCTTCTTCTCTTTCTGATTCTCTAGTCATCTCTTATTCCTTGTACTCTTTCTTCAAGTTCTTCTTTCTATTGTTACCATTGTCTTATTCACATAGGGTGCGTTTGGTTTGCTAAAATATGAAGGACATGACATAACAACTCTAGTTGTCCAATGTTTGGTTTGTAAAACTGTTTTAAGTACATGACAAACTAAAGGCAAGGGACGTGACAAAAACTCATATTTTTGTCCCTCACCAAACCACATCACAACTTTTTGTCTCACGTACAAGTTGTCTAAAATACAAAAATAACATTTTGTCCTTCAAAAATTGTATAAAACAAAAAATTATTATTGTCATAAAAAATTTGTCATATGTTGTTCTGTCTTGTACTGTTATGTCTAGTACTTACTGTTTTACAAACCAAACACACTCTGATGTATCACCAAAGATTATAATTATTAAGTTGTTTTGCTTACTTGGAAGAATCAACAGAATATTGTCTGCGTTGGTATGCTTGAATATATCAACTTTTCGTTTTAATTCCTCTAAAAAATTTCTTTAACTTTTAGTTCCTTAAAAAATTTTCCATATTCATTTTTGGTCCTTTTTTAAAGTAAATTCATATGTAGAATTCATATTTTTAAATAAAATTTTTTAGAAAAATTCATAATATTATAAGAATCTCTCTAAAGAAAATTTTAATTTATGTTTTGTTAAATTTTTTAACAATATTCTAAATATTTCTGCGTAATTTCATTAAAAAATACAAAAAATTAACTTAAAAATAGGGACAAAAGTAGTGATTGATTTTTTTTTTTGTCAGGTAGCCTAGTGGCTAGAATTCACATTTTTTAAAGTGAATAAAATGGAGTGTCCAGAGTTCGAACCCCGACCCCTACATATAACAATGCATGTCCCTGAGACTTAAATTTTATAGGAACTAAAGCGAAAAGTTCGTATATTTAGAAACCAAAAACATACAATTTTTTATTATAATATAGATTACAACTACATAAGAGTATCTCCGAAACATTATTACGAAGGTTGGGTTTGTACCAGTATGTACTTCATGAAGTTGTCACTGAAATAATTTACTTTTCATTCAAAGTGTTCCTTTCAAACGCATACAAATCATGTGCTTTCTTCAGTCCAGACATTAGAATATAGTTGAAACCATATGATGACTGTTTTAAGGACAAACAACGTGAAATTAAGCAAACATTTCCCATAATAACCAAATCATTCTCCTAATAACAAAAATATTTTATAAGTGACAAATGAAAGTGAGTGCTTGATACTGTGAAACTAGCCATTGTAGTATTCAGAAATTAAACGGAAGTAATTGCAAATCATATTCATTGACAAAATTGTAAATCATAAATAACCAAGAACAGTAAGGAAAATCAAGACACTATCGTCAAAAGACAAAAAGACATTAAAATGTTAACCAACTGCATCAGCTGAAGCACAAAAAATCTCTTTGCTCGGTACTGGTCTCATTTAAAACAACTAATGCAATACAAAAACATGGAAACAATACAATCAAGCGGCACCCTTGCCCTTCTTCTTCTGGAGTTTCTTCATGTAGAATTCTAGCTCCTTACCTTCAAGGATGTAGCTGCATGTTCAAGGAAAAAAAAGTTAGGAGAAAAGAAATTTAGATCAATATAAGCAAATCAATCAGGCAACAAATTGAAAATATAAGCATTTACCCATCAGCTCTGCCGCATTGACCAGGTCGAGAAGAAATGCATGCAAGTAATCGTCCACCACCAAACTGCTCCTCAATATGGGCATCAAGCTGGCGTTCTTTCTGGCGTTGCTCTAATTTTCTCTGAACGTGGGCACTCTTTTTGACTTCTTCTGTAGCAGCCTCAGCCTCCTGTAAATTATACATTAGAGAAAACATAATCAACATCAGCTACTATACAAGAGAATGCAATCTAACTGATCCATAAGATGAATATCATGAATTATATGATCATCAAGGTTTAACATATTCACTAGACTTTTTATCCAATGAGAAAGCGTAATAACGAGCAGTATATACTCATCAAATCAAATGAAGTACAGTAGTAGGAATTGGCATTACACAAATTTAAGATAAAAATAAACAAAAAGATGACAACTTAAATAAATTGCAGAGATTATTAAAATATTTTGCTGAACATATTACTAAGAAATGAATCAGACAGAAAACAAAACATATCAGAGTAAATTACTTTCTGTTTCAACATATGCACATCAAAGTAATTTGATTTCGGTTTCAACATATACACATCAAAGCAATTTGCTTTCAGTTTCAACATATATATGAGGTGGTCTTACTATTCAACCTTAAATCCACAAATCATAGAAGATTATTAACAAATCATTTCTCATAAACTATGTGTAATGCATCAAACAAATTAATACAATTCAGAGTAATTGGCTTTTCGTATCATCATATCCCAAGCCAAATAACATTTAAAGAACCAAAACCAGAGAAGATTGAAATAACATTACCTCTTCTTTCTTGCTAACATTTTTCTTCTTCCTACCGATATCAACACCATAGTGTTGAAGGTACCACTGCTTGAAAGGAGCAGCATCAACCTGAACAATAGCACTCTTCACAAGAGTCTGAGTTCGCACCAACTCATTGTTGGAAGCATTGTACACCACATCGAGCAAACGGGTTTTGCGAGTGACGGCTTCACTTCCCCACGAGAAGTTACCAGTATCCAATCTCAGGGCTCTCCACTTCACATTTCCACCTCTAACACGAATCCTCCTCACTGTCTTGTTGCTTGATAGTTTTGTGTTAGCTGGCTGGCGACCGAGCTCGTACCTAGATGAAACCACCAAAATATCTTAGTTAAAAAAAAATCATAAATTAGGCACCAAACAGAAAGCCAACAAATAATAAGATTGAGACCCCAGCTCAGACATTCATGTTCAAAGCATAGGAAAATTTAACACGAATATTAACTATGAAAAGAGCTCAACTATGAAGAGCGCTAAAGTGTCAATTGATCCATCACCTAATGAATTATTTATCAGAAAATATGCGCTATCTGGTACGAAATAACTATCCCAAAAAATAGAAATGTAGACTAGGAAACCAATCATCGGGTTTGTGAGAAATAATTATAGCAAAAACATAAGGGAAATGAAATGTTTTGTCATCATTTACATTGACAAAATATGTTTACTTTCAGTGTATTTGTTCAACCTTATAAAAAAAAATCTTATTGGTGTATCATATCTGGTCTCATTTTACTGTCCAAAATATGAACTGCAATTTGACATAATTCACAAAATTTTCGTAACCCTTTTCAGGATTAAATAATACAAAGCAAAATCAATTATAAAAATAATTTCTCTTGCTCTTACAACAACAAATAAAAGTAATGCAAATTTATAATTTTAACTTTCATTTCACATACCAAAATCTAAAAACTAACACTGATTGAAACTAGATCTAGCAAACACTCAATCAAACATGAAATAACATTTCCAATTCCCACATTAAAAAAAGTGAAAAATTTGATTTTTACAAAAACCCACCATTTCTAAAACAATAACAAAATTCGTAAAAATCAAAATGACCCAGAATTTGAACACATAAATCAGCTTCAGTTTCATAATTTATATATAAATAAGAGTAAAAAAGGGATTGAAAACGAACTTTCTCTTCTTCCTCCAAGCCTTCTTCTTGCCACCAGTTTCACGTCTCTTGTGCATAGAATCTCGTGAAATACCTGAGATTCAAAATCAACAATCACAAAGCGCATTAGAGAAAGTTGAATATGAAAAAATTCATAGGATTTTGCGTTGATTGAAGAAGATTAGAAGGAGTGTGTGAGTATGTACCCATCTTGAAGAAACTGGATGAAACGATGAACAATGCGCTTCAACAAGCTTCGGCTCAAGCAGAATGTAAAACCCTAATGTGTTGTTTGTTATATACTCTAAAAACAAGGGTTGGGTCTTGACCCGACCCATCATAAACAGGCCCAAATCTTTTTTGTTTTTACAGAAAAAATAAGGACCTTTGTCATAAATAAATAAATAATAATATATTTAACTTTCAATACAATCAAAATCATTAAGGACGATGGATTGTAATATGAGTTTTTTTATTACATGTAAAAAAAAAAATTCGGTAAACCAGGAGAGAGGACAAGCATCAAAGAGAAGCATTGATATCCCAATTAGGTTGGTACTCCGATGAACTCTCATCATATACCGCCAATCTCAAATTTTATTATATGTAAATTTGAACATGTTAAGAAATTTACACCGTGCAATTATTTTTTATGTATACATGCAGTCAAATCATGCTACATATTTTTTTTGATATTTTCAAAATTAATATATAAAAATGTCACTTTAATGTGATTTAATTAAATGCATATTTAAAAAAAAATTGTACCAAAGTGCACAAAAATTAGTCTCGTAATTTAAACATTAATCTTTGAGATTTTTAGCTCATGCAAAAATAATTTATATCAGTGAAAAGGTACTTTTTAAATTCCTTGTCTCAAAAAGATGTTATTGTATTTGTTCATATTTTCACATATATCGCATAAATAATACTCATACCTACACTTATATATAATATATGATGGAACCATAAAGAATCATCTACGATTATATATTTATACAAGAGTGTTGCTAGAATCACATATTTTAACACACATTTTTTGACTTATTTTTTTTATTGGTTAAAATTCATGAGTCACACCAACTCATGTGGATCCCATATTAATTTAATGGGATTCAAGTGGATTTTAATCAATAAAAAAAAGGAGAACGCTAACCATTGTCTTTGGGACATTGGATAAGAGGATAAAAATAGAAATATAATATTGGAAAATGGTGAAAAGTGATAAATTTAACTTTTTAAAAGTCAAGATGTTGTTGAAACCAATGCAAACATGCTACTTTTGGCTTCCTTCAGGGCAATGGTTAGCAAGACCAAAAAAAAGTGTTAAAATATATGTTGTTAACCTTACTCTTTGTACAATATACGTATATATATTGTATGTATACTCATGCCGAAACCTGACATTTTTCTTATTAAAAAAATAATTATCAATTGTCATCCTTAGGATTGTTCTACTTTTTCACATATAAATTGTAGGTGTAAAAGATTACGGGGAATTATAGTGGTGCCATAACACTATAGATTTGGTCTTTTAACCATACAAAATTATCTCCTACGCGAAAATGTGTATCCATAAGATTTATGATAAGATGTTTAGTGAAAAATGTTTTCAATTAACGTTTTTCCTAATTCAATCTTTTATTGATGTAATATTAAGAAATTTTATCAAATTTGAACCTTTCACACTTCAATGGTTTAATAAAGATACTTGCAATAGATCAGCTCTACTTTTTCCTTTTCCCATTTGATCTCTCAAAGAATGATACTTGGTCTCTATGTATTTGCTTTTGCTATGTGTGAAACTGAACTTTTGGCCAAGTTAATAGCAGAAGTATTGTCAACTTGCAACCGCATTGACCAAGCTTTAATTCATTAAGCAGTGAGCTTAACCTAAGTGTCTAACATGCAGTCTGTGATGCTGAAATATACTCAACCGCGCATGAAGATAGAGCTACTACATTTTGGTTCTTTTAGCACCACGATATAGAGGCATGTAAGACACCAGACCAATATCCAGAGGTACTCTTTCTTTCCACCTCATTACCGTCCAATCTGAGTCTGAATATGCATCAATCTTAGCACATGTTCTTCCCTTTCCTCTTTGAAACAATAAATCAACTCTTTGAGTGCCATCCGGATGTCTCAATATCCTCTAGCAGACACCATAGGATCACTCATTTGATAGTTTTACATTTTTAAAAGGGGGTCATGATGCGAACCCACGGCAAAACCCTCTGGGTGTAGGTGAAACGTCTTACAAACTAAGCTACGCTTAATTTGCTAACCAACCCAACACAAACAGAGTTGCGTCTATTGTTTTCTCCTCCTCGCCTTTTGCCAACTTCAAATTTCCTTCTACCGTGGTTTTTGCAACATTGCAGTTTTCCATCTGAAATAAAGAAAATATCTTAATACTCTAAGATCTGCCATTTTAAACTTGCTCATCAATTTCTTCTTAAAATCATCAATTTCTTTCTTGTTACTACCTGTCACCAGAAGATCATCTACATATAGACAGATGAGAATGACATCAGATGCCTTTTTCCACCTAACATATACTCCAAATTCAACCACACACCTAGAGAAGTCTTGATGAGCAGGGATAGAGTGAATCCTCTTGTTCCAAGCTCTAGGAGCTTGTTTCAAGCCATAGACTTCCTTAATTTTTACACCTTGTGTTATTCACCTCTTATTTCCAATCCATTTGGCTGCAACACATACACCTCTTCCTGCAAGGGATCATTTAAGAAGGACCTCGCATCTAATTCACCTCTTTCCTTTTACTATCCAAAATATGAACTGCTATTTCACAAAAAAATGCCCAAAACCTATGCAGACGAATTCAGTATTGCATAGTAAGAGGTAAGACGTCAAATAGCATAACCCAAAAACCAAAAATTGACATTCTAGCAAAATAGCATAATCCAAAAACCAAAAATTGACAATCTAGCAAACACGCAATAACGCTTCAAATTCCCACATCATAATAAACCGTAATCCAATAGCCGTCCACACACAAAAATGTCGTAACTAACAACTTCATGAAGGATTCCATTTTCATGGAAAAGCGCCAATTCCACAACAAAGTAAAAAACTGGTAAAAATAAAAATGACCAAAAATCAAGAGACAATGGGCAACAAACTAAACAAAAACGAATGCGCTATAAAAAGGTCTAATGTCATCATTCTAAAGGATGTTGTCCCAACATTATCAACTTAAACATAATCAAGCGGCACTCTTGCCCTTCTTCCTCTGGAGTTTCTTCATGTAGAATTCTAACTCCTTGCCTTCCAAAATGTAGCTGCATAATCCAGGAAAAATAAATTAGGAGAACTTATATATATATAGTTCAATAAAAGTAGTTGAGCAACAAAATGAGAATTTAAGTCTTACCCATCAGCCCTGCCACATTGACCAGGTCGAGAAGAAATGCATGCAAGTAATCGTCCACCACCAAACTGCTCTTCAATGTGAGCATCGAGCAGGCAATCTTTCTCGCGATTCTCCAACTTTCTCAGCACATGGTTACTCTTTTTGGTTTCTTCTGTAGCAGCTTCAGCCTCCTGCAAGTTACACATAAATCAAAAAGCAACATCAGCTACTATACAAGGAGAATGCAGGATGTAATTTGGCATATTCACTCCACTCTTTATCTAATGGGAAAGCATAATTTCCGCAGCATATCCATATATATTCTCATCAAATCAAGTACAATAGCAGGTAATGGAATTATATATTTGGCATTTGTACTTGCCAACGACAATCTAGGCATCAAAGTTTAAAATAAAATCCACAAAACTTAAGGTTAAGAATAAACATAAAAATATGACAGATTATATACATTGTAGAAATAGAATATTATTTACAAATTATTGGTTTCCTGAACATATTGGTCAAAACTATATCTAACACATCAAATATTCAGTTTCAATATATTATTTAAATAACCAAAACCAGCATTAAAAAATGGTGGGCATAACTATAAAGGAAAAAACATGTGCTAGATGATGAGCTGATTTATATAAAATAAAGATATTGTACATAACAAAAGAAAAATAAGCAGGAAAATCTAATAGCATCACCTGTGCAGAGTCTTTTTTGGCAGCAGTTTTCTTTTTGTTACCAATTTCAACACCATAGTGTTGAATGGAGCAGCATCGACCTGCACGATAGCGCTCTTAACAAGAGTCTGAGTTCGCACAAGCTCATTGTTGGAAGCATTGTAAACCACATTTAGCAAACGGGTTTTCCGAGTGACAGCTTCACTTCCCCATGAGATGTTTCCAGTATCCAATCTCAAAGCTCTACATTTCAAATTGCCACCTCTAACACGAATACTCCTCACTGTTTTGTTGCTTGATAGCTTAGTGTTAGCTGGTTGGCGACCGAGCTCATACCTAAATGAAACCATCAATATATCTTGGTTCAAACATAATCATAAAATGACAGCAAACAGAAAGCCAACAAATTATAAGAATTAAAATTAGGACCACGGTTCAAAACATTCATGTAGAAAGATTAGGCAATCACAAATGTAACATGAAGAATGACTATAAAAAGCGCTCAATTGTCAATTGAATGATATGTAATATCTAGTATGAAATAACTATGAAACCAACCATGGTATTTGTGAGAAAAAAATGATAGCAAAAAGATTTTTGAATTAAAATGTTTAGTCATAATTTACATTGACACACCATTTGTTTACTTTCAGTTTATCTCTTCTAACTTGAAGTTAGAAAATTATATGATCCTAATTGATGTATCTACTATCATTTTACTGTCATATGAACTGCTGTTTGACTACAAATGCCCAAAATCTATGTAGTTCATTCCAGTTTTGCACAAGAGGCATAATCTAAATTATCAGTCCCAATTTATAATCATTGTTTTTCGATTAACATAGCATAATCCAAAAAACAAAAATCGACTAAAATTAGATCTTGTAGACACTAGCAAATCATGAAATAACCTTTCCAGTTCTCACATCAAAATAAACCATAAAATCTAAGAGCCATCCACACAAAAATGTCTCAACCAATTTTAGTCCATTTTCGCTAACATTCCAAAATAAATGTTAGAAATTAAATCAAAAAAAATCTAGAAGACTTTAGAAGTATGATGGCCTATGTATTTGCTTAACCATTAAGAAGTAAAAATATCTAAGTACTAGCACCACCTAGAATAATCTAGCACTGTCACTAGAAAAATCTAGTATGAACCGCCTCTATAGGAATAATCTAGCACCATCTAGGTATTTACTTAGCTAGAAGATTCTAGTAATTGCATTTACTTTCTTATGCATTAAGATTAGAAGCCTATAAAAGGCACATGCTTGTACCATATTGAATCATCAAGTCTTCGGCAATAAAATTAGTGTGTGTTCAAAGAAATTCTCCATTGTTCTCTTAGTTATTACTTTGTGAGTTTGTGTCCCACTGATATCAAATTGGTATCAGAGCATGTTAGGTCCTGCAAAGCGTCAGTGTCAAAAATAGTTTGAGTGTGTGAGGAACAAAATAGTTCTCACCGTGTCAAAGTCAGTATCAAAAATAGTCCAAGTGTGTGAGAAACAAAAGAGTTCTCACTGTGTCAAAATTATTGTGAGCATATTTTTTAGAGAGATATGGCAAACAATTTCAATATCGTTTGGTCCGGTCCCAAACTAAATTTTGAATTAGATTTTAGTTATTGGGAATTTATGATGACAACACATCTTAAAGCTCACAACATTTGGAGCTATGTGGAGTCTGGTTTACAACAAGGAGCTGATGAACTTGCTCGTAGAAAGGACCAGCTGGCGCTATCACAAATTCTTCAAGGAATAGATTACTCAATTTTCGGTAAAATAGCAAATGTGAAGACTTCGAAAGAGGCGTGGGACATATTGAAGCTGTCGCATAAAGGAGTGGAGAAAGCTCAGAAATCAAAGCTGCAGTCTCTGCACAGAGAATACGAAAGGTATGAAATGTCAAGTTCTGAAACAGTGGATCAATATTTTACTCGTGTTATAAATCTTGTCAACAAGATGAGGGTGTATGTAGAAGATATTCCAGATAGCAAGGTGGTGGAGAAAATTCTACGCACCATGCCGATGAAGTATGATCATGTGGTGACTACGATACTGGAGTCCCACGATACTGATACCTTGTCGGTAGCAGAATTGCAGGGAAGTATTGAAAGCCATGTCAACAGAATATTGGAGAAGACTGAAAAGGTAAAGGAGGAAGCCTTGAAAAGCCAGGTGAACCTCAACAACGTTGTTGAATCCAGTCAGATGGGTGAAGCCAGAGCTCGTGACAATTTCAACAATGGAGGAAGAGGAAATTTCAGAGGAAGAGGTCGAGGAACCTTTAGAGGAAGAGGACGTGGCAATTTCAACCAATGGAGA
>Ga0228710_1011559_pt1 | contig 11338 bp, 1 predicted proteins | sample MedpolnodulmetaG_FD_177995 | JGI IMG/M metagenome (GOLD analysis project Ga0228710, IMG submission 177995) | Root nodule microbial communities from Medicago polymorpha collected in Santa Monica, California, United States - pink nodules | ecosystem: Host-associated > Plants > Roots > Nodule... | reverse complement strand
ATCGATACAGATTAAGAATTCAAAGGATATAAAATATGCCAATGAGATACTCTATGCATTTAGAATTTAAGTTAAATAAGGTTCAATAGTTATTTTAGTTACACATGAGTTTTTTTTTTTTTTTTTAGGAAAATACACGTGGTTGTTGTCACTATAAAGTATATATTATTTTAAGTGGTATAGATATATACTACTTTAGATATTTATTATTTTTTTTGGATAATATCATCAAAGTTAATGTTGACGGCAGTTTTCTTTCTAATCTTGGAAGATCAGGTTTTGGAGGTCTTATTAGAAACAATAATGGTGATTGGTTGCTGGGTTTTTATGGATTTTGTGGCATTAATTCTTGCTTGGTGGCCGAATTGTATGTCATTTTTCATGGCCTTCATATTGTGTATGATGCGGGCCACATGAACATTATTCTTAAATCAGATTCTATAGGATGGCTCTTGATTTAATCAAGTCAGATGTCCAATATCATCATCCTCATGCTCCTCTGATTAGTCAGATTGTCCAACTGCCTTGAATTGTTAATTTTCATCATGCCCTCCGTCAAGGCAAAGAGTGTGCGGATTGGCTTGTTAAGCATGATGCTTCTTCTTCGGATGTTCTAAAGTCTTGGATTTTTTGCCCTCCTCAGCTACATCATTCCCTTCTGGATGTTGCTCGCTTGAGATTGTAGTTTGGTTTTGTTTTTATCATTTCTTCTTGATAAAAATAGATATATACTACTAAAAAAACATATTTGACGACTAAATGAATCAACCATACATATATTTTTATAGAAACACTACATTAATGTTGTTATTTTGAAAATAGTAACGAATTTTGAAAATTTTATCACATCAGATTTTCATATTGGTCCACAAAAATTTGCTTATGCATATATAAGCACATAAAATCCACAACGAGTGCGGTGCAAATATTTGATGACGTTTTGCATATAAAATGTAAAAAATATTTAATAGACACACTACGTTAATGTTAATATTATAAAAATAGTCACGAGTTTTTAAAATTTTATCATATCGATTTTCTCGTATCGGTACATAAAAATTTACTTTTAATTTGTATATATGAACACATTTTTTTTTGAAAGTATATATGAACACATATAATCTGAAACGGACGCAGTTCAAATATTAAACTTAGTTTTGCATATAAAAGAATAAAATATTTAATAGAAACATAACATTAATACTGGTAATTTCCATTTAATATCTTTAAATATTTCATAATATTGTCTATACTATATATAAAGAAAATAGACTTAAAATACATGAGTTTGGGATGACTTTTTCATTACCTATTTTATCCATCATTTAAACTATTTTATTTATTATTTTATCCTTTAATAATATTATTTTAATTTTTTATTAAAAAATTAAATCCCATTAAAATAAGAAACATCTCACTACAATAGGAACAATATTATCAATATTTATATATGAGGGGGTAGAGATTTTGGGCTGAAATTTTTATAATTCCAATAATACCTTTAAACAATTTTTCCTAAATTAATGTTATATTGTTGATAGGTATAAACAATTTAATAACCATACTATAACCATCCTAACCCCATCTCTATGTTTTAAGTCATTGTTAGTTGTTTCCGTCGTGTTTCAGTCAAAAATCTAGTTCTCAGGCTACTTGATCGGATTGCTCTGAAACTTGCCTAGAAAGTCAGAAAAAAAAATCAAGGAACAAGACTCTCATAGAAGTTGAAGGGACCTCTTATAGGACTCCGCTGCTCAAAATCCAAAATTCAATCGTGTAGACCCATTTTTTCTGTTTTTTTATATACTCAAAAAATTTCGAAAAATTTTGCATTAACTTTATTTTTTTTTTGACCAAAGCTGCATTAACTTTATTTGATTTTTAGATTTTTTGGTGATATATATATATATATATATTTTGGTGATATATATTTGAAAAGTATATCGTTTTTTTATTTGTTTATTTGGTTGTTTTTAAATGTAAAATTGACAACTATTGAAATGAAAGATATTATGATTGTTGATTATATATAAATACATTTCAGATTATAAAATAAAAAATCTCCAAAAATAAGTTTAGATTATATAATTCGAACATGGATATTTTAGCACTGAGTAAGGTGCTTGAGAAGAGAGTAATGTGGAAAAAAATTGCCTTAACCTATCGAGACTTATCTACCGGTGGCAGACCCTAGGTAGTAAATACATGAGCTTTTTTTCTTTTCTTTTTTCTTTCTAAGATATTTTTCCACATTGAATATGTTTGGTTAATCAGATAATTTGATGAGAATTTCTTTTTCCAACCTCCCCACTTTTCACACACCCTCCAAAATTTCTATTTTGCCCTTGTTTGAATTATATAATTTGGAAAAAAAAATACGGTTCAGATTAAATAACTTGAAATATGCCTATATATTAACAACAATTAAAATATCATTCCGTTTCAACAGTTGTGATTTTGAATTTAAAAACCACCAAAAAGCAAATTTAAAAAGGGAATAACCAATAAAATAAAAATACCACAAAAAAAATGGAAAAATCAAATAATGCTTATGCATTTTTTTTTTGGATTTTAATGAAAAAATAACGAAAAATAGGTCTAAAAGATGAAATTTTAGATTTTGAGGGACGAAGTCGCAAAATAAGTCCCTTATAAAGTAGTCTTGTTCCTTGATTTTTTTCCCTGATCTTCTGGCCAAATTTCAAAGTAATCCCGTCAAGTAGCTCGAAAACCGGGTTTTTCGATTGTGACACGATGGGAACATCTAACAATGACATGAAACATAAGGAACAAACTGAAGTAGTGGGTTAGCACGGTTCTTAAATTGACTATCCATGACACAAGCAACTCCGATCTTTGTTCTGATACAATTCATATTATATAATTTGAACCTATTTTTCCCATGATTTTTTGGCACAAGAGGATGCATGGACGTGTTCAAATTTTATAATCCAAAAAAACAAGCACTTTAAGATTTTATAATTTATACGCCCCATATACATGCCTAGGGTGTATAATGGGTGTGATGTAGTATTTTGCTATCAATCAAAAGTAAGTATTTAAATATCGTTTTCACATGGACTAGTGCGATATCACAAACCGTTCAACATTAATCATCATCTTAAGTTAGGGTTTAATTGGTTGTTTGTTTGTTAAGTTGGACTTAACAAAATATAGTTAATTAATGTGTAACTTTTATCCTTGCTAAAATTTTCTACATGTTTAAAAAGAAAACTAGAAAACTGCTATCATAAGGCTGAAACACACATGTAAAATACGAAATATCCCCTAGGCAGTTAACTATCGAGGAAATGTTATAAGAGCAGAACAGACATAGGAGTTTCCAAAACTCCATTGTTGCGGTTTTCATTCTTTTAGGTGCGATTTTCTGCCATTTCAAGTCATTCCAAGCCAATTTCAAGCACAAAAACAAGTAAGTTTTTTTGAATCCTATTACATTGTTGTTTTGTGGTTGAATTGTTTGTTTTTTTTTGGTTAAATTTTGATTATATAGGTTTTATTGATTTTATGATTTTATGATATGTTAGATTTATGTTTAGGTTTTATTGAGTTGTAGAATTGTTAAAATTGTTAGAATTGTTAGGTTTAGGTTTTATGATTTTAGGATAGTTTAGGTTAGAATTGGTTAGGTTTAGGTTTAGGTTGTTATGATTTGTTATAATTGTTATAGAAGTTTTATTGAATTGTTAGGTTTAAGTTTTGATGAATTGTTGTAGAATTTTTAGAATTGTTTAGGTTTAGGTGTAGGTTTTGATGATAGATTAGGTTTAGGTTTTGATTTTATGATTTTATGGCATTGTTGTTTAGTTTAGGTTTTGATCACCAATTTTTTTTTATGTAGATATGTCTCAGAATCAGGATAACGTTCAGTTGAACAAAAATGAGGGTGATGCGAAGAAGAAAGAAAAATTGCCTATGACATGACACATAATAGTTTGTGATGGTTCTAGTAAAAAGAAGGATTCAAAGGTGCCGGTGTACAATCAGTTGAGGTTGAGGAGGAGCGGGAGGACATGCTATTTTGGTCCTCAACCAAAAGAAGGTGCCTCAGGGACTGTCGAGGACAACTCAATTGAGATAAGCGACGAGGGAGATGATTAAATAATGTAATGGCTTATAATAATCTTGAATAATCTTGGAACATTTTGGAACATTTTGTTATTGAATAAACTTGAAGATTTTGAATAAATTTGAAGCGAAATTGTGTATTGATTAAATTAAATTTGAAGCGAAATTGCGTATTGATTAAATTTGAAGCGAAGTTGCGTATTGAATAATTTCGATTAAAGTCGCGTATTTCGATTAAAAATTGCGTATTCGAATAAACACTAATTAAGTCCAACGTGAATTCGAATAAAAGTTGTGTAATGAATAAATAAATTCGAAAAGTGGTAAATTCATTAAATTACATTACATTCGGAAATATACCTTCCAAGTACAACAATTATCTTACCCCTGAATGAGGTAAATTCAAACTTGCTAAGCAGCAGGACTCCAACATTTGTCCGACATTTCTACTGTTCCATTCAAAAGATTAAATTCTTGTTAGTCTTGGTTTAAATGACGGTATTCAATTTAGTGGAATTGATCTAGTGGTAAATAATAAATAATAGTGAATAAGGGTGATAGTTAAGAAGAGAGGGTAGCAAGGTTTCAATAGAGAATGAGAAATTGGAGCTCACATAGACATGCCATGTCATCACAACTCTTGCATATGAATAGCTCAAGTTTCCTTTACAAAGATATATAGATAGATAAATAGAAATTAACTCATCAAAACTTCAAAATTCATAAACAAAGTTTCAAAAACGTTACCAATCAAGCAAGACAAGTAAAAGATCAAGCTTATAAGATCAAACGTTATTACGACCCGCCCTAATGCCAGGCTACGATCATAACAACTTTAAGAAATAAATTTAGTGGCTTCTTCTCTTTGACATTTGGATGATCAATTGTAATTGATTGTAATTAAGCTAAATAATTTTGAAGGTGAACAAAATTAGAAATGCTAGGGTATAAATAGGAGAAGGCTAACCTTAATTTCACACCAAATTTTTCCTAGAACTCTTAATCTTGCACTCGTTTTCAATTATGTTTTCTTGTTTTCATTTTATTGCTTTATTTATTTTATTAGGTTGCTCATCACCATGATTAGTGAGTTGTCTTTATTTGTCTTGGGATCATGGAAGGTAGTCCTAGGAGAATTTTTTCATAATCCCATTCTTTTCTTTTGTTAAGGGGATTCAATACCTAATCTATCCTTAGTGAGTTAAAATATTAGGCAGCAACCGAAGGACAAAAGGTTGTTGCTAGAAATATAAAGCTAGACAAAAGGTTTAAAACATGAGAATAGTCTAGGAACGTTTGGATGAAATGAGTAATTGAGCTTAATGGTTCCAGTCAACGTAGAAACCATGAGAATATGGAGCTATGTCACTGAGACACTTCTTTGTTACTTTAGAGATTAATTACCTCATCTTTAGGCGGTGGATTCCCGATGCTTAATAAAGGAATAATAAGATTTGGAATTTTCATTGAAGAGATCAAAGGTTCTTTCCATGAGAATCAAGGAATGAAGTTCTAGTAATCTAGAATTTAACTATAAGATAACTACAATTTAGTCTTTATATATAAATCAAATTTAGGTATAAAGGATTGATTTAAATTTCCCTGAAGTTTTTTTACTACTTTTTATACCTAAAAATGATCCGAAAATAATCTACTTTTACACCTTACAGGATTAAGCGGAAAAAAAAAACCTCAACATGCAAAATGTTGTCTTAGCTTATAATTAATATATGCAAATTGAATTCACTATCCATATCCATATGGGTTGGCTTTGATAGGAATCTTTTAAATGCGGATTAATTTGCTTATCAAAATCTTACCTGTATGGCCTACTATAAAGTACAAAACCATGTGTTCCACAAGCCATATTATGATCCATTATTGATCCATCACATGCCAATCGATCAAGGGCAAAGAGCTGTCAAATATTTCTAGCAGCATTATTATATTCTTTTTTTTGTACAACTTATATTCTTTTTTGGCTTAATTGTATGTCTGATCTCTTATGTTTATTTTAGTTTTCAATTTGGTCTTTATGTTTTAAAAGTTTCAAGTTGGTCCAAAACATTGCATATGTTGGAATAAGTTAGTCCATTTTGCAACATGATATTGAGTTTAATAAAACCAAAAAAATTAAAAAAATGTTTTAAACTGATTTTCTAAATAAGTTAAGGTTCTATCACCCATATTGTCAACCCAAATCTTTAAACGTTAAGTGACAAAAGGGACTAACTTATTCCAACGTGAGTAACGTTTTGGACCAACTTGAAACTTTTAAAACGTAAGAGACCAACTTGAAACTTTTAAAACATAAGAGACCAACTTAAAAACTAAAATAAACATAAGAGATCAAACGTCAAGCATCAGCACGATTATATGTATAGGTAGAAATAATTCATTTTCCATTTAATGCCTCTTCTGGTTGCATTATTTCCCCGTCAGTGTATTGATTTAACTGCCACTATCAATTCAAATATCAATGCAAATTATTGTGAGTCTTTGCCATTATATTTGCTCTCTGTTTTTTACAAATAATTATTTTTGCCCTCTTAATAATTGTACATTAGCCAAGAATAAAGATGTACCTTTCATTTTTAATTTGTCATAAACAATCGTACTCACCGTAAAAGAGAGCATCAAACTGGAGCAATCAAAGCGCAAAAGGCCATCAATATGAAACAGATCTTAAGCCATAACTCTGCTACCCTACACAGACCCACCATGCAACCCATATAGCTATGATTCATCACAATAATAGTACGATAGCTTACTCCCAAGCAAGGAGACAACTCTTCAATTAAGTTAAAAACAAACCAATACAAATATAGAATGGAACCATGTACCCTATCTTTTACTAAAGCTGTTGATATTTTTTTTCAATGGTGGATCTTCTTAGAAATCATGGTCGGGCATAACACAGCCACACAAAACCGATTTGTGAGGTGAGTATTACTTTCACTTATAAACACATTGTCAGACGATATCATATTCGACCTGAGACTATTTAACAATACTGCACGCCCAAGACTGTGCATCTGGAGTGTTGATTTAAATGATGGGTAGCTCGATAGCAAAAACCTAAGAACATGTGGCACAACATATCATGGAAGAGGCTCTGATATAATCGATAGAAAGTGGCACAACGGGTCTTGGAGGAAGCTCTGATACCATCTTAAAAATTGTGGTTGAGCCTAAACAACTGCCCAAAGCCGACTTATGAGGCGATGATTGCCTCCAGTTATAAACACATGGTCAAGTCATCTCTTATCCGATGTGAGACTCAATAAGTGTAAAACATTCAATAACATTTTATTTTAGGAATTTTTTATCATGGACACACATACACACATCAAGAGAGAAATAAATAAAGAGAGAATGTGATCCAATAAATATGATATGTTGAAAATGTGATATAAAGAGATATAGAAAAAAATATGAGATGTTAAAAGCATGTTAAGTTAGGGATGTCTAAATATTAAGAAGGATTCTCTAACTTCTATTTTTCTACCTTTTTTCTATCTCTCTCTGTTGTTTTCTCCCATATTTTCTTCCCTCAATTTTTAACATCACCATCTCTCATGTTTTATTATGCAAATGAAACAAATGTTGTCTAAAGTTACTCTATTTTTCTCGCATGAAAGGTAAAGAATCTAAGTCTGTCTAAATATAATCACCCATACTTTTTTTTCTTTTTGAGGAAATTAGCCATACATACTTGATAATTAATTTTGTCACAGAACCTAATTAGCTACATGATCTTTGATCTCCTTTTCTAATTAATGCTATTTTAATCTATAAAATTAGAACCTCCAAACTAAATTTCACTACAAACAATTGTTTGCTCTCACTCTTATCAATGAAATTTTGTCTATCGAAAAGAGATAGACTCCAATAATGTGACGTATCAATGTTGGAATCGTGACTTTGGGGTGGAGAGAAGTGGGTTATAATCATCTCCATTTCTTAAAATAAAGAGCAAATTACACTCACCTCTCCTTAGGTTTCTTTAAACAACACACAAACTGTTAGGAGGCAAAAGCTATCACTAAAAAACTATGATAAAACTAGGGTCCTAAGCTAAAAGATAAAGAAGAATAAAACTAATTTTTCAATTAAATTATAATTTTTGTCCAAATTTATCTACATCCCTACGTTAGAAGATGATTATCTTCTCCTTTTTCAACATTTATTACTTTGGCTATCAAAATCACAGAGCAGTAATCATTCTCTAATCCCTAACAAATATATATGCTAGATGATTGGAAAACAAATAAAAAAGAAAATTGAATATTTTCGATGACACTAGATGTGAAAGTGTTAGGAACTGAGAACCTTCGCTAATAAGAAAAGTGTAATATTCTTTCTCACTATGTAAAAGGGCGTGGGTGAAAATTGATTAGGAGTTGACCCTTCCTCAGTTTGATTTCCACAAATTTCCAGAGCCAAAAACTCTTATGTTAACTGAGTTTTAACGCCATCAACTAATAAGGGACGTATGTGTTAATTAGAGAAACAAATAAGGGAGGTCAATGTTCAGTTTTAAACTAGAGGGGTTTGTGTGTTGTTTAAAGAAACTTTAGGGGAGGTGAATGTAATTTACTCTAAAATAAATGGAAGATTTCATTTAGAGGAAGATGATCATAAAAAATAAATAATGTATTCAATTACCAAGCGGATTCCACCACAATTAAATATATATATATTTTTAAACTTTTTGTCTTTCTCTCTTCAAAAGAAAGAAATGGATAGAGTTCAAATAAAGAGAGATGTGCCTGCATTTTGTGCCTGAGAGTGTCTTAAATAGATTTACCTCCAAGGGAGAAAATTCTAAAACACTTCACTTGTTTTAGAATAATTGTTTTTAATACTAGATTGAAATTATTTATTTATTTACTCTTCTAAAGATTTAAATTTCTCACGACTTGTAAAACATACTCAATTGACTATAAATCTATGTATGGACTTGAACTTGCATTTTTAAAGCATGCCAAACTAATTTGATGAAAATTCTGGCTATGATATTTTGTTTCTCCAAACAGTTAAAGATTTGAGCTCAATGATCATCATTGTATATATTCTGTAAAAAAAAAAAAAAAAACCTCAAGGTATATAATTCAAATCTCCTTGGGAGATTTGCTACCTTAAATAATAAAAATTCTCCTTCTATCATTTTCTTTTATAAATAGGTCATCGCATGACATATAATACCTATATATATTCACCGATACTTGAAACAAGTTAGAGTGCATCACATCTAAAAAAAAAACTAAAGTGTATCACATTTTATCTCAAAGGAAAATATAGTGTATTTACTCCAAAAAAAAAGCAAAGTTATAGGATTATGAGTTTCTTAATATAATAGGTAATTTATCTAAATCCAAACAAAAAGTATTTATATTATTTGTCCAAGTACAATTGAAGAATGAAAGTACAATTGATTAATTTTATAGGTAAAAAATAACACCGCTTTCAAAATGAAATAAAAAAAAATGTTGATTTCTTCTATTCTTATTTAATTATACTATAGGCATAAATTACATGACTGAAGTAAAATGAATTTCAATGAATCATTCTATAGTATATTAAATAAGAATAGAAGCAATCAACATTTGTAGTAATTATAAATTTATAGATGACTATAGTAAAATAAGAATAGTTGATTGGCAACTTAATCAGCTGTTCGTTGACGATTTAGCATGGCTACTAAGTTTAAATGGGTTTGGAGGTTGTTGTAGATTTTATAGAAAGTATTTGACAACGAGTTGCGACACAATTAACTGATATTGGAGTCAACCGAGCCCCCGACTGATAACTGAATGTGGCTACCAAGTCTTATGGAATTTGAGGATCTTATTAGGTCTTATTAAGGTCATGGTAATGTTTAATGATAGTTCAAGAGGATACAACATATATTTGACCAAGTTCAAAAGCTATACAACCACTTTCTTACATAATGGAAGTAGTTAAAGATAGAGAAAAATGAAATAGAACTGACCCTGAGGTGAGGTCGGTTTGAACGGAAAAACGTGATCAAACATCCACTCCCCTAAAAATAGGAATGTGGAGAACATGCATAGTTGTCAATTGAACACTCAGTTGGATAAGTATAATTTTGACCTCAACTCAGACCTATGAGCAATATATCAGCTGACTAAGTCCAAAACGTGCACGACGACCTATCATGTAATAATATGGTGTTGAAGGATATGAAAAGTTGATACAACTCCACCAACAAAGGTTTTAGGTTGTAACTCAATCTGCGAGGTAGTTACTTACATTAGTGATATTCTCTACAATTCTACATGATATAATAGGGTCGTTATTAGGTCAAAACATGGAAACCAATGTTAGTGTATGTTTTTTTGATCAAAGCAATAAAATATAAAAGCAGGAGAGGCCTGAACCAATAAAACAGAGTCACATAGTGTAAAACCTATGAAAAGAGAAACCGGATCTATCCTAAGAAAGGTAATGCCCTAAGGAACGAGGTGTCAAAGACAGCCAAAGAATAGAAAAACTAGTCAAAAGTATGACCATTCTTGGCCAAACAACGACTAAAAACTACTCTCTCTAAAAAAATGAACAAAAGTATTGGTATTCCCAGATATTCTGTTGCAATTGAACCAACTATTCTGTATCCGTCAAGGCGGCTTTGGAAGTACCCTTTTGGGCACGAGTCCTCATTCCGGTTGAATTAAAACTAAAAGGCTTCACTCTGTTCATCTGTTTCTTCTTCTTTCACTCTGCCTTAGTGCTTTCAGATAGACTTGGATAGTCTTCCATCTCAAGCCTCTGGTCATGGCTGAGAGTGTCCTACATCACCTCTTCTACCTCATCCCCCCAAAATTTGGAAAGAATATGCACACTCTTTAGGGCTGCAGCAGAATGGAAGGAGGATTTGAAAACAGGAACCAAGATTTGACTTGAAGGGAGCTTGTCAGTTGTCAAACTAGCATAGCTAGTAGTTATAAGTTGCGACATAAGAGTAAGCACTGGAGTATCTACCCAAGCCTTTAACCTTTCTAGATGCACCACTCTGATAGAGGTAGCAGGTATGATAGAAACTCCCAACAACTCAAAATCACTAGGTGTAACGCCCCAATTTATTATTTAATTATTTTCGGTTGAGTTTAGAGTCTTTTATATGACTTATATGATTTATGTTGATTTATGACGTGTTGTGGTGTTTTAATATTTTATTAAGTGGCTTTATATTATTATTTAGTAGAATATGTTGGAAAATTAGAAT
>Ga0228710_1011558_pt1 | contig 11339 bp, 7 predicted proteins | sample MedpolnodulmetaG_FD_177995 | JGI IMG/M metagenome (GOLD analysis project Ga0228710, IMG submission 177995) | Root nodule microbial communities from Medicago polymorpha collected in Santa Monica, California, United States - pink nodules | ecosystem: Host-associated > Plants > Roots > Nodule... | reverse complement strand
TGTCTTGTTGTAGAGACAAACATTGCAGAGAAGGTGGTTGCAGAGTTCGTGGCCGTACACTTCGTACACTGTCCTTTGTCAACTCTGGTGAAGTAGCTTCTGGCGAGATATGCTTCTGATGATCAGCACTTCTGATGTTCTTGCTTCTGATGACGTGTCTTCAGGAGCTCTTCTTCAGACTCGTTTCTTCAGACGCAGTTCTTCAGACGCAGTTCTTCAGACGCATTCTTCCAGATGCTTTAAGCTTCAAATAAATTCCTTTGCTCTTGAACTTGTTCAATCAGAATCTCTAAGAATAGTACTTTGATTATGGATCCTGCACACTTGAACAAATTGTTTAGCATATTCAATTGATTATTTTTAATACCTTGTTATTGTCAAAACTCAATAGGTGACTTGTGAAACACCCTTGTTCCAACAATGGTGTGGTACTGAACATAGAGTTTTAGGAGTTAATACCCAACGGTGGGGTATTGACGATTCATTCATACATTAAGTGATTACCCAACGGTGGGGTATTTTCCAATGGCGGGTTCTATTGTCTAATGGTTGGACATTTGGCTCAGTATAGAGGTGAAATTCGGATCATGAACATCGGCATATAGATTGACCAATAGGGGACTAACACATTTTAGTCAAATTGTAACATGGTGTTAGGGGTGGTGATTATGAAACTGGAGTGTTGTGAATTCGTTGCAAAAAACACACCAATAAAATATTTGATGTGTGGAGCAAAATAATCAAGCAACCAAAACAACATGGGTGACAGTTATAAACACAAGCAAAAATAGAAAACAGGGAGAGAAAGAAAGAGAGAACACACAAAATTTATTTACCCAGTTCGGTCCATACTGACCTAGTCTGGGGGAGAGAGCATTCCACTATAATTATGAGTAACTTTACAAAAGAGATATAGAAAAAAGGTTACAAGAATTAGTCTTCAAACATAATTCTACCCAAAGTCTCAACCTTTTCCCATGACCAAGAGACTCAATCCTAATAGTGTTTCTCCAAGGTGAATCAATCTTTTTTTTTTAATAGGCAAACAGAAAGGTTAGGCATCAGGGAGAGTTTGTTACATCCCAACTAGGTTGGCACCCAACAACAACTCCCATCCTCTACCGCCTTCTAATACGTAATAATATTAATAACAAGGAGAAAGTATGTACAAAGGAGGGGGGACTAGGCCAATACCCTCAAAACGAAATAGAAAAACAAAGCATGAAAAGTCAGAAATAGTTACGGAAACCTAAAGTTAGGCATCCCATTCCTATCTCTAGTAAAATCAACCGACAGAGAAGACGGCATAATGTGGAACCAAGTAGTCTCGAGCAAGTCATGCCCCATAGATGCTAAAGTGTCCGCACAACAATTTCCCTCCTTGTAAATGTGAGTACAAATAATAGATAATCCAAGCTGCACGCAGTTATGCCAACGATTTCGGAAGCGAATTGGAATGGCCTCGTGATTTTTTAAAGCAAGAACTGCACTGGAAGAGTCACTTTCTAACCACAACCTGAACCAATTGTGGCTAGCAGCATATTCTATAGCAAGCATAAGACCTGTGCGCTCCGCCTCAAAAACAGTCCCTACACCAATGTTGCTAGAAAAACCGCCCAGAAAGGCACCGGTGTGATCTCTAAAAATTCCGCCACAAGAAGAATTAGAACCAATAACAGAACCATCAGTGTTCGCCTTCACCCAAGTGATGGAAGGGGGCTGCCAAATGACTGGAACAATATCTCTGACACGCCGGTAGGATGGGGGAATCCGAAGACTGTTCAGTAGTGCGACATCGTCGACAACACAATTGCCCGTAGAATGTAGACCAGACATAGTCACCAAAGTGGAAATTTTCTCCAAAGTGTTATGCAAGTTAATTGTTGAGGAGCTGAACCAGATTGTATTTCTAGCCAACCAAATAGTGTGAACCGTGTGGACAATAGTAGCTACGAAAACATCCGACACTTGCGAGCTGCATCTATGCGGTATGCAGGCAAGAACAGATGAGAATGACAGTAGCGAGAAGGAGCAATTTAATTTCACACCCAGCCATCTCCAAACTGAAACCGCAAATGGACAATCAAGGAATAAATGAGAGGTTGTTTCAGCATGTTTGTAACAGAGAACACAAACTGAAACTATAGGGCAGCCACGCGTCCGTAAGTTATCATCCATGGGAAGCTTGGATAGCATTAATCGCCAGAAAACAAAGGAATGCGACGGTGGGATGCAAGTGCGCCAAATAATAGTCGGCCAATCAAGTCTAACAAGGGGAGGCCACAAGAACATATGTGCCATCCTATCATTGAGAATGCCATCAGCTGCGTGCTTCCAAACTCGCTTATCCGGCAAAGGAGTGATCGGCAGCGTAATATTCAAAGTCTGCTCGGCGACGGTTGGGAAGTCAATAAGAGGTCTAGGAATCTGCCATTTTCCATTAACCATCACGGAAGAAAGCTTAGCCGTGAGAGAAGAGTACATGTGCATCGGTGTATTTAACAGAGAGATTAAAGGAGTTCCCATCCAATTGTCCAACCACAAATTAATATCATTTCCATTCTGAACGATCCAGACAAAATTTTCATTCACCGTACTCAAGTATTCCCTCACACCTAGCCAAATAGAGGACTTGAAATAGCAGGTGCGAGGGATACCAAAGGAGAGGAACCTTTGCTGAAAGAGCACGGAGCATTGCAAGTCTTGCGTGAACAATTTCTAACTAAGATGTAATAGCAAAGAAGAGTTTATGGTACGGGTGGACTTAAGGTCGAGGCCACCAAACTCCCATGGGAGACAAACTTGATTCCATGAAACCATGCAAATTTTCCGAGTAAATATATCTCCGCTCCAAACAAAGTTCTTGATCCAACGATCTAGCATCTTCAATAGTCGGATAGGCCAACGATAAATATGAAATGAATAGACCAGCATACCATGGACTACGGACTTCACCAATTGGACCCTACCCATGATAGATAAAAGAATTCCTTTCCAGGTGGCAAGCTTCCCTTTAATGCGGTCGACGATTGGTTGAAAGTGGATACATTTAGGTTTTCCTTGAAAGATAGGGCAGCCTAAATATTGGAAGGGAATAGTGCCTACCGCAAACCCGGAGAGATGAGAGAGCATATTTCTCCTAGTAGCAGTCATAGCCCCGGTAAACAATTTACTTTTCTCAAAATTTACCATTTGATCGGAGGTGTCCGAATAAATTTGAAAAATGTTGAGCAGACATTTTACATTTTTCCTGGAGCCAACAAAACAAATGAACACATCATCGGCATAAAGAATATGAGTCGGAAGAGAGATACCTCGACAGTAGGACATGGGCTGCAAACCATTATTAATCCGCTCTAATTCTAGAAAGCGACTTAAACATTCTTCTGCTAGACAAAATAATAACGGGGAGAGAGGGTCCCCTTGACGCACACCTCTAGTACAAGAGAAGTAGCCTACGGATTTACCATTAACCAAAATAGAGAGATGTGTTGATCGCAGAATAGATAAAATCCAGTCACAGAAAATGTTGTTGAAACCAAACTGTTTTAATACCGCCAATAAATAGTTCCAATCAAGAGTGTCGAAAGCTTTGCGAATATCCCCTTTGATGGCAAGATTGCCACCAAATTGCTTCTTTGTTAACAAATTAATCACCTCTGAAGCAATAATAACACAATCTGAAATATTACGGTCTCGAACAAAACCCCTTTGCTGAGGAGAAATGATTCGCATACAAATCAGTGCGAGTCTGTTAGCCAAAATTTTTGTAATGATTTTGAATTGAAAATTGGCCAAAGCAATAGGTCTAAAGTCCCCCATCAAGGCAGCACCCGGGACTTTTGGAATTAGCACCAATATGTTAGCATTAATATTTGGAATCAAAGTCCCCGTGTAAAAAAACTCTTGCACCGAATTGACAACATCCACACCAACAATGTCCCAGAAATGTTGAAAGAAATGACCCCCAAAGCGGTCAGGACCCGGTGCGCCATCTGCATTCATATCAAACACCGCATTTTTAATATCCTCAAACAGCGGCATAGCAATTAACGCGGCATTTTCCTCCGTCGAGACCAATGGCGCGATAACTTTTGCAACCAGGCCATTGTCGACACAATTGTTCACACCACCAAAAATATTCTGAAAGTATGTAAGCACATGTTCCTCAATCGCCGTAGGTTCCGTAATGCGTACATTGCCATCATGAAGCATAGAGATTGGCTTGGAGGCAGATTTAATGCGAGGAACTCGATGAAAATAAGCTGTATTCCTGTCCCCATAAATAAAACTCTGATTTCTTGCTTTTTCTCTCCAAAATTGATCCTCAAAGTTCATAGCTCTTGTAAAAGTTAATTGTGCTTGCAACTCTAAGGTGTGAAGGTTAGAATCCAAGCCAGAAACATCAATCAAGTTCTGAATTCTAGTGACCTCTTCAGCCGCCAACTTTACTTGTCTCTGAACATTACCAAAAACCGATTTATTCCAAACCCTAAAGGCATTCTTGACATTGAGAAGCTTGGGTTAAAGCTTGTGCATACCTGATCCAACAACCGGCTTTTGCCAAGATAACAAAACCAAGGGACGACATTCTTCATGAGATGTCCAAGCTTTAAAAAATTTAAAAGAGGCAGCCCTACGAACAATTGAAATATCCATATGGAGCAGCAAAGGGTGGTGATCTGACTGTGTTCTCAATAAAGCCGTGCAAGAAGTACCACCCCAACAATCAAGCCAAGCATCATTACAAATGGCACGGTCAAGGCGCAAAAAAACTGAATCTGTATCTAATCTGCCATTGTTCCAAGTATATTGCACACCATTTGTATTCAGATGAAATAACAAATTGGCATTCGACCAAGAAAGAAAATCATTACAAGACAAAGATGGAGGGAGACTCCGACCCCTCTTCTCATGTGCCCCTAGAACCGCATTAAAATCCCCCACAAAAATCCAAGGCGCAACATAAGTAGTTTGCAACATAGTCAAATCGGCCCATAGTTGTCTACGTAAAATATATGATGTACTTGCATAAACTCTAGCAATATAGGTTTTAGTGCCCTTGTAAACATGCTCCAGCACCAGACACTGAGAAGATGCAAAAATAACTGTAAAATCTACTTCAGGACCCCAAACCGCCCAAAGGTTAGGAGTAAGAGGCTCCCTTTTATTCAAACAGTATTTAGTAACTCGAATATTGTTCCAAAACCAGTTTGGGATTGAATCATATATAACCATAGGCTCCGCAATAAATACTAAAGAAGGAGTATTTGAATGACACATATCTCTAAAAGCTATCCGGGAGTCATTGTTACCGATCCCCCTAATTTTCCAAAAAATAATCTTCATTTAAAGGTTGGAATATGACCCTGTGAGCGGGTTTTGGTTTGAAAATCTACCTTTTGCTTATTCAATTTTTTCTTCTGAGACTTGGAAATCACTGGGTAAAAGGCACCTCTGTGGCAGCCGCTTTTTCTAACCATGTTTGCATAAAATCCATCTCATTCCGTAAAGTAGGGTCAATAATAGCATTGGGGTTTGCTGCTATAGATGAGACATCTAAAGTCCGGACTGGCGTTAAAATAGGTTCGACATTAATAATTTTAGTACAAACATGTTCATTTGTAACATTATCGAGTTGCATATTTAATGATTTTTGAGACAAAGCAGTGCTATTTACCGTGTCTGAAGGAATATCCCTTGGCTGCTCCAAATTCTCTTCAACTTCATAATTTTGTACATTTGAATTATGTACCTCAAGGATCTCTTGCTCCACGCGAGCAACTTCATGGTGCTTCTCTGACGGGAGGGAGATGTCCTGCTAGACGGGGACCGTCGTGGTTATATCATATGGCGGTGGAGGTGAAGTCGCCTCTGGTGTAGGTTCTATTGTTGGCGGAACCTGTGCTGCTGGTTCTGGGGGCACCTCTGATGTAGGTGTTGCTTGTTGAGGACGAGAGAAAGCAAGAGATGACCCTACGCCGGAAGGGTTTTCAGTAAGAGATGACCCTCTTGGTTGGTTCTGCTTTCTTTCCTTGCGCAACTACTTGTCTGTGAGCGATATTGTCCTGACAGGGATAAAGCCACCTGCAAGCCGTGACGTCATTGTAACGCCCTATTTATTATTTAATTATTTTTGGTTGAGTTTAGAGTCTTTTATATGACTTATGTGATTTACGTTGATTTATGACGTGTCGTGGTGTATTATATTTTATTAAGTGGCTTTATATTATATTTTTTAGTAGAATATGTTGGAATATTAGAATAAATATATTTGGAGGGCTGGTTTGGATTTAGTTAGAAAACACGTGGATTTAGTTGGAAAATATGTTGTGGGTGTGAGATATAAAAGCTAAGAGACAGCCACAAATTAGGTTTAGAAGCTTTTGTGAGAAAAGAGGAGAACCAAGAGAAGAAGAGAGCCAAGAGAAGAAAGAACTGGTGGAGTCTTGCAATCACCAATCTAAGGTAAGGGTGAGACTAATATTCTCTAATCTTAAGTGGTATAATTCTGAAATTGAGTTTAGCATGTAGTTGTTGATTGTTGTTTTGGGAATTTGAGAATTAGGGTTTAAAACCGGATTTAATGGTAGAACTTGTAGAATTGGATGTTAAGAGTGTAGAAAGTCCGTAGAATTTATAGATAATTGATGTTCAGACTGTAGAATGATCATAGGTTGTGTTTCCTATCAGGTTTGGGATTAAGGTTGATGAAAATTAGGTTTTTGGGGTTAAAAATCGCACTTTTCGACAAAGAGCAGTGTTTGCTCGCCTCCAACTCGCCACGGCGAGCTATATGTGGCAGAAAGTAGTGTTTACTTGCCTCCAACTTGCCACGGCGAGTAACCTGGTAACAGCATACCCTTTTTCATGTTCTTGTGTCTTTTTCACCCGTTTCTGTTTTGAATTGGCCCTTGGTGTAAACATTAAAGTTTTAGATAATTTTGTTAGCTTTCCAATGGCTTTGGTTTGACATGAAAATGATTTATGGTTTTTGAGTTATGATGAAAATACTCCAAGGAGGTCTTAGTGAAATTTTACGAAAATTCAGCATAACTATTTCTAAGTCAACCCAAAACTTATGGATTGTCTCCAAACTTCAAAGCTTGTGTACTATGAGTTCAATTAAAGTGTTTAATGAGTCTAACCTTGTTTCTCATGAATAACTTTGTTAATGAATTATTACATGAATGTATAAGTGTTGATGATTTATTATATGAATGCTTATGTTGAATTAACATGATGATTAGATGATGTTGCAATTAAATGATGAATACCCTTGAGATTATAATATTGAAGTTGTACGTTGTTGTTGATGTTGCACGTTGTTGTTGAGTCCATGCATACTCATATAAAGTTGGGGGCTCATGCCCTATGAATGTTAATCATTCAAACACGTTGTTTTTAGGAGTTTATACTCCAACGTTGAATTTGAGGAGTTATTTGCTCCAGCTGGCTTTTAGGAGTTTGTTGCTCCAGCGTTGATTGGTACCACATGCATACTGCATAGTCGAGTTGTTGTTGTATTGTTGCATTATCGTTAATGTTGAGTTGTTATTGTTGTTGTTGTTAGTTGTTGTTGTGTTTCAAATGCTAAGTAGAAACAAATGAAGCATATGTGAAATATTATTGACGATAAGTATATGTGAACTATTATTGTTGGCAATTATTGTTGTTTAAGTTGTTAAATTCCGTTGATGAATTATATGCTTATTATTATTGAATGTGAAATCTCACCCCTTCTGTTTGAATGTTGCCCCTATGTTGGTAACGTGCAGATAACCAGGCTTAGCTGTTGATGTGAGTTGACTCTCTCGTGTGTCGTCTTAGGGTCGCTCTGATACGTAACGGGATGGGGATTCTTGCTTTGCTTTCCATTGTTACGTATTATTTTATGAACTATGTTGTTGAACCTTTTTGGATTAAGATTTTCCTTTAAGTTATTTATGTTGAGGCCGTAGCGCCAAAGATTGTTGAACAAAGTTGTTGATTTTGAAATAATTTTCCGCTGCGATATAAATGAATTTATGACAGGGTTGTTTTGATAAATAGTAACTTTACTCTATTTATGTTTTAAAAGTAGTGTGACATTCCGTTTTACGTTGAATACTCTGATTATTTGTATTATTTACGTTGTTGGGAAAACGGGGTGTTACAGTCATGACCAATGTTCTGCCAGTGTGAACAAAAATTTGGGAGCCACTCATAGGCCACCTCGACAACAAAGGAATATCCTTCTCTTTCCACCGTAATTTCATGAAACATTTTGCGGGAAAAATCCATATCGACTAAGATGCGAGCATAGTGTCCATAAAGTCTCTTAGTCGTTGCACTAGCAATTTCTCGGAGCGTCCTATCCATCCAGTACTCTTATGGCAATTCCATCAAACGAATCCACACTTGGGCATGAGTATTCCTTTGCATATTCATGTTAAAATCTTTGGTCCATTCGAATAATCTTAGAACCCCCAGCTTGAGATTGGCGGTGCCTGAGGCCCATACCATGCGCAAATCCGTGTCACTGGAGAAGGTGAATTCAAAGTGTCCTTTCCCTAGAGGTCTCATACTCCAATCGCCAATTATCTTCCACTGTTTTTGTAATTTTAGGTGAATATCCTTGGTGGTGTAGGGCTTGTCTCCCTTGTTTAATACCAGTCGACCCCGAAGGTTATGCTTGCAAATCTCTAGACCTTTTTCATAAATTTGCTGCGTAATTGTGATGCTAACCGACTCCCCTCTAATTAAAGGTTTGGGCATATTCTCATTAGAGGAGGTCTTTGGTGCGGTTGCCAAAGCTTCAGCGAAAGAGATACGTTGCAGATGTGTGGCCGGTGGAGCAACCACCATTGTTGCTGAGATTGGTGGAGTTGAAGGAGAAGACAACTCAACCTGCCAGTCAAATGGCATGGCTGCAGTCGTGAGACAAAGTAGCAGAAAAAACGAGAAAGTTGTTGTAACTAAGGTTCGAAGTTATGGGCAACACGTGCTTCAGCCTTTGTAACGCCGTGAAGCATTAACGCGGCTGCGAGACACCCAAATTTATCAATCCCTACAATCAGCAAGCTGCAAGAGGCGGAGGGCGCAACTGGTGGTTCCGATCAGGCAGAGCTGAAACCCTAGCAGAGCTCGCGATTTCATCAACTTAATCCCTCAATATCGTTTTTTTATCGAAATAGGTTTGAAGGTGAATCAATCTCAACCCTAGTGTTTGTTAACAAGAGAAGACTCTACAAACCCTAGTTTTGATGTTGGCTTCTAAACCCTTATTTTCTGGCTATCTACTCTCACTCTCAAGGTTTACATCTGATACAAGGTCTATATTTATAGTAAAAGTATCCCTCATAAAATTGGAACAAATCTAAGCCCATATACGTTTTATTTTTATTCTGTTGACAAAATTGGGCGCCATTTTTTGCTCTTCGACCGCCAAAAATTGTCGTACCAAAAGGCTTTAAAAACTAGACAAAATCAGCCACTGATTTTGCACCTCCAGAATTTCAATTTTTAGTCAGTTCTACAACATGGACTAATGTGTCATGTACGTTTAATTTATTTATTTTATTGTCATGAAATCTATGTTGCATGCCTATTTGTACCATGTTTGTTAGTTGAAGATGACCCTTACTTTTGGACAGATGACCGTCAATCCATCTTTCCTCTTCGGCAGTGACGCCAGGGAGGCAAAGTCATCTAGTAGAAGAAGATGGAAGTAAAAGGGTAGTGCATATTTGGAGGCTTGATATATTCTGATACTGGTATTAGCCTTGTTGAGAATACTTTTTGCAAGCATCCAAAACTATGACCAGATAGGTTTAGTCTTGGGTAGAAAGAGGTCAAGTGTCTTGTTCTTAAGAATATTATATTTTTTATGTACAACAACTCTGATTTACTAATTTGAAAATTCAAAGAGGAACTTATTTATTGGTTTAATTTAAAGTCAATGAGTTTTGCATTACTTTTATTATTCAAAGAAAAAAAATATTTGTATTTTCACTATGAATTTTGCTAATTAACGTTTGAAAAATTGGGTCGTCACAAATCACAAGACAAATATTTGTTATTACTACTTTAAAAAAAAAGACAAACATTAATCATTGATAAATATTAAAAAGAAATGACAAATATTTGTCTGTTATGTATAAAAAAAATATAAAAAAAACCATGAGACATTTATTTGTCACAGATAAAGAAAAAACAAAGGTTTAATATTTGTCCCTAATACATAAGATAAAATATGAAACAAATATATATCACTAAAAAGATATAAAAGAACACAATACAAGACTACTATCTGGATAAATATTTATCATTGATAAATATTAAGAAAACATTAGACAAATATTTGTCAATGATAAATATTAAGAAACAAGGGACATATATTGTAATTGGTGCGTAAAAAAGTACGAGACAAGTATTTACCGCAGTTTATTTTTACGATCTTTTTATCACTAATAAATATATAAAAAAATGGTACAAATATTTGTCAATAATAAATGCATAACCTATATTTATCATGATAAATATATATCATTGATACATAAAAAATTCTTAGTCATACTTTACTTACTTTTCCACCGAACTATAGATTATTAAGGTCATTTTCCCCAAGAACCTAAAGGTTAATACCAAAAAAAAAAACTTATGCGATTTTCACATTTAATATTTATTAACTTATGATCGTATCATTTTCTGACGGAAAAAAATCATCATATTGTAATTTTAATCTATAAATAAATGGGTTATCACCTATCAATGCATTATTTGTAAAGCTAATTTTATTCATTGGTCCTCTTTGATTTTGGGATTTTGTCCCTTAATAAAAAAAAAAGAATCTTCGATGGGCATCAAAAGTTTTGTTTGTGATCTTTATCTCTATTATAAACATTTGCCTTAATTTTTTTGAAAAGTACACATGGCATCTTCAAATTTCTCATCTCATTTAATATTTTTTTATCAACCAATCAAAATGAATCATGACTCATTTATTTTTTATTAGCCAATCAAAATGGATCATGACTCATTTATTTTTCATTAGCCAATCAAAATTGATCATGACATGATTTTTTTTTCTTATATATAGACAAATTGTTTTTCATTACTTTCATCTACCTCTTCCTCTCATAAAAAAACCACTTTCAGCCACATTATCTTTTCTTTTATTTGTTTATTTTCTTTTTTTTTTTTTTTTTTTTTTTTTTTTTTTTTTTTTTTTTTATTGTTTTAGTGTTTGATTAATATTTCTTATTCTTATGTTACTTTTTATTGTGATTTTGTGTGTGTGAAGAATATTGTGATTTCTTATTCGAAATTGGTGTTTATATGTTCTTTGTGTTTTACCG
>Ga0228710_1011557_pt1 | contig 11341 bp, 8 predicted proteins | sample MedpolnodulmetaG_FD_177995 | JGI IMG/M metagenome (GOLD analysis project Ga0228710, IMG submission 177995) | Root nodule microbial communities from Medicago polymorpha collected in Santa Monica, California, United States - pink nodules | ecosystem: Host-associated > Plants > Roots > Nodule... | reverse complement strand
GTGAGTGAAGATAATCTAGTCTAGGATTAGAGTTAAGGTGATATGTTGAAAGTGCAGATCATGAACACCAAATCTTTATTTGGGAACGACTTGAACGTGCATATTTTTAGGTGGCTTCTCTAGATCAAAAATTAACTTATCACCTACCTCTAAAGGACTATACTGCAGTTTCTAGCAACGACGCAAGAACTAGACATAAACACTCAAACAAAACAGCAATATCAATATAACCTCTGTCCATACATATAAGTCTCATTTGGAAGAAGAAAAAAAAAGTGTCTCTAAATATAAGTCATGTTACAAATTACTAGATACATTTATTTTAGTTTATTTTCCGAGTATAGCCCCTATGTAGTATTGAATCTGAATAAAAGTAAGAAAGTAGATATTTTCAAGTTCCAGGCATCAAAGGAATATATTTAGTATTGTCATGATCAATATCTTCGACAAACTTTTTTTTTCTTCGTAAGATATTAAAAAATAAAAGAAAAAGTTTCCAACGTGAGTTGAAAAGATGTGCTTTGTGAAATAAATTGTCGAGAAATAGTTTTTTAAAGTAACATTCAACAACTTTTGGCCAAAGCTCATTCCCTTCAATTTTATGCATTCAAAAAAGTTACTTTTTTTTAGTAAGTACTTTATTGATACTGTGTTTGGCCTAACTTCTCCTTAAAAATGTAGAGAAGTTGGAAAAAAGCCGGGTCAAACGATACCTTAATCTCCCACATCAGCAATGTAGAAGCAACTGAATTTGGGAGAAAAAATTGAAAAATATTTAAAAACATAAAAATTGGAAAATAGTTAAAAGTTATTAAAAATATAAAAATTATAAAATAATTAAAAGAAATTGGTGAGAGGAAAAGAACTTCTTTGTAATGCATTCACCGAAGTCTATCCTCACCTTTCTCCATTGCTAAATATTGTAACAAACACAAAGTTATTGCCTGCATTGCAGGACTTTCAGTAATTTCTGTAGAGATTAGGTCTAGTAGTTAGCATCTCTTTGTAGCATTAGTGTATGAAACCGGTAGCTTGTATCTGTCGTCTGTGAAGGTGTAGTTCGATGGTACGAGTTGAGAGACAATGAAGTAGTATAGAAAAGGAGGTCCGGCGTTCAATCCCGCTGCTAATAATTGCCTATAGAAATCAAATAAAAAGAGTTTGTGTGTCTTCTGCTTTCCTTGCATGACAAACAATAGGTTTTGCTTGGGTTTGAAATATATTCTTGTGGGTACCACTGATTGTGGAAGGAGATAGATAATGATGAATTGGTAGGTGGAGTTTATGTTTTTACTTTTATAGTTTGTAATCCTTAATCATCATATAATTATTTCATTTGTGTTCTTATCAATTTGTTTTTACTTCCAGACTCGGCTCTTGAAAGACTTCCAATATGAACATAAGCAATCTATATTCTATGGTAAATCTTTTCACTCAGCACCTTGATCACAAAACTCTCTTCTTGTGCCTCAACTTTAAGCTGCAAAATCAGTAGTAAGTAACAAACACAAATCATTTTAGTAACTTGTTCAATTCTTCTGGTTTTTTCATTTAAATCTTGTATGTATTTCGTTGCATCATTATCAGTGAGATTTTATTGTGCATATCTAAATATAACCTTCAATTTGAAGAAGAGCATTGTTATTCATCCCGAGAGAATTCATTCTGAGCGGTTCACGAAAAGCTTATTGCCAATTAAATTGCTACCTTACCGGAAATCATGGGAGGTCATGGCTATAGGTCAAGGATAGATTTTACGTAAACTATCGCTTGTGAAACCATCTTGATCATGATGTTTTTTGTTGCCATAACTAGCATTTTCCTCTGAAGAATATATGAATAGTATACTACTCATCCGATTTTGGTTTCTTTATATGGCCTTGATATTATTTACCACCCCTCTGCTTATCATCTGACTAATTGATTCTAGTATGCAATATATCTTCAAATTCAACATTATTTCTTGACTTGTTTAGACAAGCATATCCTTTTCCTTGTCAATATTTAATCCCTCACACACAACACCATATAACCTCTATAAAGGGCCTGTTGGGATAAACAGATTTTCTGTAGCTAATAGCAGAAGCACATATTGTGATGAGCCTTTAAATATAAGCTTGCATAAACTACATTAAATATGCTATAAGTTGTTTTTATATTTTAACAAATTAGTCCTTTAATTATTATTTTTTTACTAATTGGTCTTTAGGTCATAATATTTACATTATTACACTTTTTTTTATCCAATTTTGTTAAAAAGTGTTTGCATTGTCATTTAACATTGAGGTAATGGGATTCAAAAAGTGTTTATGACATCAAATATAATTTGTTGTTTTCAGATTTAAATCTAATTTTACAAGTAAATGTGACATGAACAATATTATGAATAAATTAATTGAGTGATTTTGTTTCAAACTAAATTTGAATAATACACCTATGAATCTTAGTTTTAAAAACAATGAATTTGAACCCACCAATGAAATTTTAAACGTTCACATAAACATTTTTTAACAGAATTTGATGAAAAAGAGAGTAATGGTGAACATGCTTTTTGACTTAATTGCGAAAGAAAAAACTTAAAAACTAACTTGTCAGAGTTAATTGGTTGCAGCATGTATTTGACCAATATAATATTATGGCACATAAAGCGTGCCTCTAAAATATGTTTTAATTACCCGAGGAAAATCAAATTGACACAAAATTTATTAAAAGTCAAGTCTCTGCTTAAGAGTTGTAACATTTGATTTGTATGTTTAATAGCACAAATAGAATTTTTCTTTAAAGTGATGTTTACATTGAAATGGCTTCGCCGAATCCGGATCTAGATTTGATTTTTGTCTGAAGAGTTTGATGAGAGAGAAACATATATGAGAAAGACGCTGACGAGAAGGACAAAGGCCTTCCATGAGAGAGATTGAGTCGGGGAAGAGAGATAGAGAAAGAGAGTAAATCGAAAGAGGATGAGGGAAGAGAAAAAGAAATTAAAACAAATAACACATAGGGGTGTATTTGGGGGTATGGTTAAAAGGGTGACTTTTGACAAAAATAAACGATATTCATTCATTTAAATTGAAAGAGTACATTGATAAAATACAAATTCAAAATCGCTAAAAACAAAAATGATGAATCTGCAAACAAACTCACAACATTCATGTTAATAGCATAAAATGACAAAGTAATTGTCTACAAATATTACTATATTCAAGTCTCCGGAATACTCATGTCATCGATTGGTTTTGCACTTCATCAAAGACAATCTTTCAACCTGTATCAAATAAACATCATTAACGTTTTTAACTTTGTAAAATGTGTATTAAATGATTAGATTAAATTTTTTGTAATAAACAAAATATCAGCTACATAAAATTTGAAATTTATTAAGTAAAATATTTTTGTAACCCTTCAAAATGAATTATATAACCTTAAAAACTAATTACATTTAAAATTATAATTAGCAGGTAATTGTAATTGTGTAATGAACCAAAATTCAAAATATAATTTATTCAAGTTATTTATTGTAGTTTTTAACATACCGAATTTTTAATGTAGCATAAAAATCTAAATCGAAACGCCTCTTTGTGTGTTCTTTCTCTTCCCTTCACTCTTTACTTACTGCAAACACAAAACACACATAAACACATTTACTTTGTTAAATTGTTTTTTACACTCTCAGACATCAGAACGTTCTGAAGTCTGGTACTAACTTAATCATTCCAAGTTTCAACTTGAAAATTACTTTTTAAGTTACAGAATAATTATTACAGGGTCACAATTCAAACCCCCCCTTCCTTGTGACTATTTTATCTACTTCAAAGATTTCGTAAAAAAAATAAAATAAAGAAAAAACTACCAATACACCTAATCCCGTAATCCCCGTTCTAACCTAGCCTCGTTCCTTCAAAAAGAAACCCTAGCCTCGTCAAAACCTAGTTGGTCCTTCCGCCATCAATCACCATGAGTACGAGTATCTTCAGTAGGTTAGATAGAGACATCATTCATACCCACATCCTTCCCCGCCTCGACGGCACAACCTTAACAGTCTTATCCTCTGTATGTTCAAAACTCCGTCACATGATCTGCCACAACAACGAAAATCTTTGGCGGAACATATACACCTCAAAGTGGCCTTCTTTACTGAAGGATCCTATCGTTAACAACGTCATCTCCACTTTCCCCGGTGGTTACCATTCCTTCTTTTCCGACGCATTCCCTTCCCTTCACCATCTTAATAATAATTCTCATTGTTCATATCCTCCTACAATAGATTTAATACATGCCTTTGATATCTATATTCATGGAGAATGTTTGACTTCAAGCGTTCGAGTTCAAAGCTTAAACACAAACTGTCTTTCTTTTTCGGATTTATTTCATGTGACCTTTGATGATTTTAATATGGGTCACATTCATAATGAGGAGTGGGAGGAATATGTGGCCGAGAATCTGAGGTTGAGTTGGACTGATCTGAGGTTGAGTTGGATTGTTATAGATCCAATTCGTAAGCATGCAGCGAACTTGATTCGTTCCAGCTGCATACCTTCTTCGGTTGGGCAAACCATGCATTGGTGGGGTCCAGGTGAACATAAGATTCTGTACGAGATGGTAATGGCGGGGGAGTGCCAAGTACCAACAGAGATGGAGATGGTCAAGTGTAAGGTGAGTGTCAGTTGCTTCCCTAATGATGATGGGTTGCACTTGAAGGAAGTGGTAGTTAGAATGAACGATATGATCAGCGGAAATCTAGTTGGACTGAATCAATGTGTCGCCATTCTCCTTAATGCAATTCAAAACGGGGAGTGGAAGAAATTTGATTTACCCAGGGGAAGAGTTTGCTCAAATGGTGGTTGAATGCAATTTGAAGAAAACAAAGCAATTGGAAGGTTTTAATGCAATATTATTGCTCATTTGAATGCAAATTTTTTCTTTTTTATTTCCTTAACCAGTGCTCCGAACAATAGTTAGCATGAACAATTGGTTGATGTTTTGGTAATATTCTTCTCTAGTTATAGTTGAAGGTTTTGCTAATATTCTTTATATAAAGCAATTGGTGGAATCTCATGTCTCTAACTTCATTGACATTTATTTGTTGTTTCTGTTTCTTTATTCCATATATTCTTTTTTCCTAGTGATCATACATCCATTCCTTCGCTTTTCTTTGTTCTCTCTAGATATACCTTTACGTTGGTCTAGTTTGGATTAGTTTCTAGCTTATAAGAGCTTCTCAATTAAAATTAGTTTATGATTCTTCATTTACAGAAAAGTCTTTTAACTCATTATAAGCTTTTGGATATTTATAGAGAAGTTAAATGAAAAAGTTTCTGATAAATTGAAATGAGAAGCTAATTTCATTTTGTACGAGAAGATGTTGTTTTAAAATAAACTTTTGCAAAAGAACTTCTTTGAGAAATTTATCCAAAAGCAACCAAAATATCTTATTTACATGTTGCAAATGCACTCATTGCAAATACACCTTTCACCACTGTTTAATTATCCTATCTTCTCACCAGAGCCCTGCCTCAAACCACTAGTACCATTACTATGTGGTTTCTTTCTGGCCTTGCTGCTATTTACCCACCCCTTTTGGGTTCTTGATATTTGAATTTTTCGTTGACCGCAGTTCTAGCAGCCCTAAATTTGATAGTTTTCGGCTCATGGCCTTTGACAGTTTTCTAATCCTTAAACATCATCATAGAGTCGTATTACATCAACAATCATACGTTTGATTTGTTTCATCCTGATCTGAAACATTTTACCTGCTACCCCAAGTTTAATTTGTGTTGTTACTACTTTATAATAATACTTAATTTTTTAAATAGTAATAGAGAATTAGATTAATCTACTACTATATATACCAAGTTAACCTCAAAGATCTAAATGATTTCATGAGATAGAGCATAACAGAAATTATAAATTGTGATGCAATTATTGTAAGGTTTTTCTGCATTTGCTCGTGTTTTTCTTCATTTTTTCTAAGGTTTGATGCATAATTGCAATGACAATTTCAAACTACGGACGATAACTATGTGAGTGATTGTGTGTACTGTGTTGAGACTTTGGCAACTTCTTTCACTCAATATGCACTATACATAAAACTCAATCGCGATTTATCTCGTCCAATTTCGGTTTCTTTATGGCCTTGATGCATGCTATTTACCACCCCTCTGCTCATCATCTGATTAAATGATTCTGGTGAGCAATATATCTTCATATTCAACATTATTTCTTGACTTTTTTACACAAGCATCCATTTCCTTCTCAGTATTTAATCCCTCACACACAAGACCATATAATATCTATTAAGTGCTTTTACTTTTAGTTTCTCAAGCTTCTTCACAATGTATCCTTAAACACTATATAACCATATGAACATTAACATTTTCCTATTAGAAACAGAAAAAAAAGCTTGAGTGCCTTCTGGATTTTGGTTTCTTTCAAGATAGTTTCCTTTATTGTTTTCAATCATAAAGCACAATTTAGCAACAATTTATGCTATTCAACAGTGCTATAACGCCACTATAGCCGCTATTTAGCAACAATTTGTATTAAATAGCTATCGCGGAACAAGCGCAATTTATTCAAATTCCGCTTCGCTATAGCGCCTTCATAGCTGCTATTTTACACCGTCAGTTTCCTAGCATGACAATGAACGTGTTTTTATTTCATATTTGACCCCATTTATTCTTAAAATCAGGTTTTGAAATTTACTCACAAAAACAAAATTTACAATATATTTACAAAACTGCCACCTTATTTATATTTCACACCTTTTTTTAATAAAATAGGTATAAGACACATAATTCTTATGTCAATTTTGCACTAGTGACGGCAAGGCTCTGATGGCACAAAACGGCAACACAGACAAAACACAGCCCTGACAACTCACGGAAACGGCTACTGAGAAGAAAGCGAACCACCAAAAGGCTGAGGGAGAACTAAGCAGCCTCGACCTTAGTCCCTTGTCATAACACAACATCCATCGGCAACCCAAGAGAACAAGCAGCCCACCGGCAGCAAAGAACCGGTGACACACAAACAAAAAAATTAGCGACACACCAAGACGACCCCCAACCCACCTGCAAAGAAAAGCACTCGGAAATGGTAAAAACCCACAAGACCAAGGTAGATCTAGTGAAAACCAGATCGAGAGCCACCCAGAAGTTATCGACACAAGAATTCGCAACGCGAAGAACTTCAAGACTCAGCTCTTGAAAGACTTCCAATATGAACATAAGCAATCTGTGGCAACTCCTTTCACTTAGAATCTTGATCACAAAACCCTTTTCTTGTGCCTCACCCTTAAGCTGCAAAATCAATAATAACAAACACAAATTATTTAAGTAATACATGTGGATAGTCCAATCCAAGGCATCAGATCTCAATTGGTTGGTTGATTGTGTGTGTGCGCGCGCACGCGCACACACACCTTAGGCATTAGAATGTGGATCATAGTGAACAATTTTTTGTGCTGTTGGAACAGGTTACTCATAACTGGTTCAGTTCTTCCAGTTTTTTCTTATTAATCTTTTACGTACTTTGTTGTATCCAATATCACTGAGATTTTCCCTTGACAAATTGTTGATAACCTGGTAAATCTGCTGAACATTTCAACAATCATTGTGGACGTGGACCCAAATTCTCTTCATCAATAATCAACAAAACAGGAGAAAGATTTGAAACTCCTCTAGGTAACGCGGTTTGAATACAATGAGGCCAGATAGCACACCACTCTTCAGATAAAAGAAAACGGTCCAGACGACTCATCGTTGAACCATCACCACGATACCTGGTAAAACTTCTCTCACGCAAAGGGAGATCAAAAAGAATATTATCAATAAAATAATTAAAGCAGGAATAATCCTCATGCAGACAAGTAGGCACCCGACTCTTTTGTTCATCAGCTCATCATATTGCATTGAAATCTCCATTCACACACCAAATTGCCTTCCTATAGTTATTAATCAACTCACCCAATCTAGACCACAACTCTTGATCCCTTTCGCCATCACAAGGAGTATACACATTTGCAATTGAAAACACACTCCCACTCTTCAAGAACCACCCTTGAATGATCAAAACATGTTAAAAACCTTGTGACCCAAACCTCCACCTCATTAACATCCCACATCCGTGAAATTCCAGCAGAATCCTCTACATTAGGCGAATAGGAAAACCTATAATGATTAGATCCCCAAAGAGATTGACAAACTCGTATGAAATGTATTTATGAATTAGAATTTATTTTTATTAATCATTTTTTTATGCTAAATATTAAAGCAATTGCCATTTTTTATTGGATTACCTAAAAAGAGAAATTCATATGAAGATAGTTTTGATGCATCAAATAGATCCAAGATGAAAAACACCTATACATTATAAAACTTATTTTAAGTAAATGTTTGATACATATTAAAAAAAATGATTTTTACATTTAATAATTTTGAGATTATTTTTTACATATTATTTTTTAAAAGCAATTCAATTTTGTGTTTGTTTATCATATTAAAAATCACTTCGTAAAAAAACAATTTATTTTATTTGGATACAACTATATAAAAGTGATTTTTTGTTACAAAATCATCTCCGTTTTTTTATGCTTATTTTCTGTCATCTAAAAAAAATTGTTTTTGAAATGTTACTCTTAACAACTTTTCATTTGATGTTGTTTTCAAATTTTTTGTAGATTATGTATTTTTTTTTTTAGAAAAACTATAACAAACGTTGCAATACTCTTTAAAGTGATTTTATGTAAAAATAAGTGATTTTGTTTCTTATAAAAGTTATAACAAATGGTCTCATAAGATCTGTTTCAACAAGTGATTGCATCTTTTTATGGAAATAAGTTATAATAAGGGAATGCATCTTCTTTTTTGGACATTTGTCATTTTTACCCTCCACTTACTATTATAATAACTTATTGATTTAATAAAACATGTAACTAGTTTTCTTTAAAAAAAAAAAAAATACTATTAAAATAACTTATTGATTAAATAAAACATGTAAGATAATGGATTGCATCTCTTCTGTAACAATAACAATATTTCAAGGGGATATGAGATTTTGGGGTGGATTTTTTAGTATTCAATAATATCCTTAAACAAATTTACATATAATAATGATATAATAATGATGCTACATTGTTGGTGTTATCGAAAAAGATAAGAAAGTATATGAAATTTGTCATGTTTTTAGTAAAAGATAAACATAGTTTGTTAAAATTTGAAAGTAACAAATTTTTGTAGGGGTAAAGTAACGAACATTTTTACCTATAATAACAAATTTCTTAGAGATAAAGTAACAAACATTTTTACATATAATTTTAATTAAAATAAAAATTTAATAAAAAAATATTCCTCAAAACTTTCATGTGTTATTGCAGTAATAAAGCGGACAGAAGAACACAAAATTCCAATCTGAAAACTAAGTTAATGAAAAAATATATTTATACTATATATAAAGAAAACTACCATTTTTAGCACTTTTTGGCTGGATTTTTCTCTTTTCAAAAATGCCCTCAATTTTCAATACAAATAATAGATGTAACAAATAGATAAGAATAAATTTAAATATAAAAAAAATGTAACAAATACGATATGAATATATATATATGTCTTTTTTTTCTCTTTATTATTTAAAAAGTGTAACAAATCAAATTAGTATACTTATACTTAATTTTTTTTACTATCCCAATTATACCCTTAAACAACTTTCTCTATAATAAAATTGTTGTTTGTGCTATTGAAATAGATAACCATGTTTAATTTGGTTTTTTGTTTTTTGGTTACATGTTTAATTTGGTTTGTCATAACTAGAAAGCAACAAAAATTTATATTTTTAGTTTTAATCAAAATCAAAATGTCATAAAGAAAAAACGTAGTTTATAATTTTCAAATTTTAGCGCAGTAAAAAGAGCGGAAAGACAAGCACGTGAGTGCCCGTCTTTTCGCTAGTAATTTATAAGTTCGATATCCAAAAATGATGCAAATTAAATTGCATTAAGTTGGAGATCTTGTGCCCAAAAAAAATAAAAATTGAGGGAATTTGTATCAAATATTTTTAAAATTCGTTATCAAAACGTGCCGAACATGTCTAACTGTATCTTTGGATCAAATGAATTTTAATTTCAAACCTGATCCACAACTACCAATATAAAGCCCTAGCCTAAACCAAAACATGAGTTTCCACCGCCGTACAAACATAAAGCCCTAGCTCGTTCAAAAAAACATAAAACCCTAGCCTCCTCAAAACAAGTTGGTCGTTCACCCATCAATCACCACGAGGATGAATATCTTCAGCAGGTTAGATACAGACATCATTGATACCCACATCCTTCCCCGTCTGGACGGCACAACCTTAATCGTCTTATCCTCTGTATGTTCAGAACTCCGTAACATGATCTGCCACAACAACAAAGATTTATGGCGGAACATATGCACCTCAACATGGCCTTCTTCGCTGTTGGATCCTATCGTTCACAACGTTATCTCCACTTTCCCTGGAGGTTACCGTTCCTTCTTCTCGGACGCCTTCCCTTCCCTTCATCACCATAAAAATTCTCACTGTTCATATCCTCCTACAATAGAGTTAATTCATGTCGTTGATGTGTTCGTACAGGGAAAGCCTTTGTTTTCAAGAGTTCTAGTTGAACGCTTAAACACAAACAACTCGCCTTATTTTTTCCGGTATATATTTGATGTGAAGTTAGAAGGTTCAAATTTGGGCCACATTTATTGTCACGAGGAGTACAATGAATATTTGCAAGAAAATTTGAGGTTGAGTTGGGTTGTCATCGATCCAACTCGAAAGCGTGCAGCAAACTTGTTTTGTTCTGGTGTCAAACCTCTCTCGGTCAAACCATTTTTGGGTCACTATAGGGTGGTTTATGCGATGGAGATGGCGGGGGAGAGCCAAGTAAGGACGAAGATGATCATCTGTCTGGTGAGGATTTGGTGCTTCTTTAATAAAGATGGGTTGCACCTGAAGGGAGTGCTAGCTAAAATGGACGATATGGACGGAAATCTTGTCGGAGTAGAGCAAGGTGTCACCATTCTCCTTAATGCAATTCAAAACGGAGAAAGGAAGAAATTTTAAACATCATGCTTTGATATGATAGATTGATATGACAAAGGTAATACCAATAAGTAGATAAGTTGCGAACCATATATTTCAAGGTAGTTTCCTTGCATGACAATGAATGTATGGGCTGCATATTGCTCTTTCTTTTTTTTTTTTTGCATTTTTTGAAGTTCCCTTTGAAATTGCAATCCGAATTTTAAACCACAAATGATAATTATCTGAGTGTTTGTGTTACACTGTTGCATTACATTATTAGCACTTACTTTGTTCT
>Ga0228710_1011555_pt1 | contig 11343 bp, 6 predicted proteins | sample MedpolnodulmetaG_FD_177995 | JGI IMG/M metagenome (GOLD analysis project Ga0228710, IMG submission 177995) | Root nodule microbial communities from Medicago polymorpha collected in Santa Monica, California, United States - pink nodules | ecosystem: Host-associated > Plants > Roots > Nodule... | reverse complement strand
TGGCCTTTTCGATAGTTTCTTTTTCTAAGTGTTTAATACAAACATGAACAAAATCTGATGTTATAGAGTCTGAATGTAGCGGAAATACAGAACACACAGATAAAAGATAAATAGTCCGAGAAGAATAAGACAGACACAACAATTTATACTGGCTCCTCCCTAAAAATAAGATAAGTCCACTTACCTTATACTTCCAAGGGATTTCACTATAATCACTTAGATTACAACTTGCTCAAGGATACACCAAGAGACTTATCAATACTCAAGCACACATCAAGAGACTTCTATGCTCTAAGACTCTACCTAAAGTCTTCTTTGCTCATGCACACTACCAAGACACTTCCCAATGCTTAAGCACAACTGCTTAAGACTTCACCCGCTCAATCAAAACTGACTGACACTTCCTAGGTGCTCAAAGTTTCACCAAGAGACTTATATACTCAAGAACGCATGCAAAAAACTTTCTCAAATATTTTCCCCAACTGCAAACAAGTTCATCTGTTCTTACACTTTTTCTAACTAGTAAGTGTAAACTGAACAAATGAACAGACTCAGTCCTTAGGATTTCTAAGATATTAACTTTGAAGATAAATCCTAAGTTTCTAGCGTTATTTGATTTGAAAGAGTTTTGGCACAGGAAAATAGCAGAGTCTTGGTACTTCTTCTTTAGGTCTTTAGCTCCTTTTATAGGCAGTGATTTGAGAGACGTTGGAGAGAAGTGCCATCGCAAATAGAGTCGTTGAGAAGCTTTGATCACGAACGTTGGCCCTTTTTCTGATATGGATAATCTCTTTGGAAAGTCCTTTGAATTTCCTTTGCTAAAAGAAGAATTATCTATTGCTATCTTCGTTCATGATGTCCTTTGTTTGGTTGTATACGTAGATGTAAGAAGACAAAAGAACTGCTATATTAGAAGAAAAAAAAACTTACGTGGATTCTGCGTCCCTTAGATCCAAGTTGCCAGTCAGATTCTGTGTCTGAAGTGCTTCACATAATTTGTGGAAATCACTCCCGAGATTTTGTGAGACGTCCTTCTTCTAAAGACATTGACTTCTGGTTGACCTTCCAGTAGATCTTCCACCATGGTCTTCTAAGCTTCTCAATCCCTTTCTGATGCTATTCATATGTTTCTTCTTCATGGTATGTGATGTAGATAAAATAGTCACAAGGATGGGTCGGGAGGGGTTGAATTGTGACCCTTTATAATTAAAATCTGTATCTTCAAATTAATTCTCAAGTTGTTGACTTCAAATGGTTAAGTTAGTGAACAAACTTCAGAACGTACTCTAATGTTTGTGCAAAAAAACTGTTTGAATAAATAAATGTGTTTGTGTGTGTTGTGTTTGCAGTAAGTAAAGAGTATAGAGAAGAGAAGAAGAACACACAAATATTTATAGTGGTTCACCCAATGTGAGCTAGTATTCCTCGCAATATTGTGAGAGTTTACACTATGATGTTTTAGATAACCTCTCAAATACTGCACATTACAAACTTGTTCACATGAACAATTACAACACCTGTATTCTCTAAGCCTCAGCAGGCTTGCACCATCTTTCTAAGTTACCCACTTAGACTTTTACACCTTCTTCTCAACCTAACACTTTAGTATCCCTAAAACTAGATGAGACTTTCTTTACAATTTGTTTCGAAGTTTGAATGATTGAAATCAAACAAGAGAAGAAGAATGGAGAGAGAAGTTTATATCTTTGAAAATATAAGAGAGAATTGATTCACACTCTTATGTTGTTTTGCTTATATGCTTTGCAATGGTGCAAGTAATGTTGAGCCTTTCACTTCTATTTATAGAGTTTTTGGGCTCTTAAAGCCGTTGGAGGGTGACCAATGGTCTTGTGCCATGTGTCTTGGGCCCCACTAGCTTTTACTTGAAAATCTGGTTGAACATTCTGAACATCAGAATGTTGTTGTGTTCTTGAGGGTACATTAGAATGTTGTTGCGTTCTCGATGATCTTCGTTTGGGTTAATCATGATCTTCATCTAGGTTCATCTTGCATGAATGTTGATGAATTTATGGGTTCATCATATGCATGTCTGATGAATTTCTGGGTATTATCCATGAGTAGTGTCATTTGCACTAAGTACATCAGAATATTGTTGGATAATGTCTTTCTAGATTTGCCTTGGAATGCGTGCAGGAGAGAGGAAAGTGGATTCTGCATCTTCATGCCCATGCTTTGAGGGATTGTGTGGTCCATGTGCAATACCAACCCCCATACGTGTCTTACTCTAATTGAATGAGACAAGATTTCCTTTATGATTTTGCTTTTTATTTTTCACCTACTGTACTGTTCATAAAACATGTGCTGAGCTGAACATTCTGATCATCAGAATGTTCCTTTTGTTTCACTTAGGATAATTTGTAAGACTTCCATTTGATGTAATCAAGTCCTAATAGTGAAACAACAATGACGAGCAGTGATTGTAACATCTAGGATGATATTCTCTTTGGAATATTCCTTGTACATCAATGTTCATAGTCTTGAATGAACATTGAATATCCTTTTTAACATTAATCTTGTAAATGCCTTTATTGCTTGATTTGATCCATGACAATGTACTTTGCTGAACATTTATTCATGTCATGTGTGCCTTGCATGATCTTGATAATGTTCTTGAGTTTCTGGGCTTGTATATGAAAAACCTTCTGAACTCTGCTTGAACATTTTGAACTCCGAGCAACATTCTGAACTAACTTTCTGAACTCAGAGTTAGTTCATGAATCCAAATATCCTATGACTTTTTTGTATATTGGTATGATTTAAACCTTGTTCCTGTCTTAGTAAAACACTCAAGAGCACAAGTTAAATACCAAGAAATTAATCAAAGTCCATTAATTCCTTAATCATCAAGGTTTATTATCTTTAAAATTAATTAAGGATTTTGCCTCAATAGTAAGTAGATCCTGCACACTTGAACATATGTTTGTATTCCAATTGTTCTTCAATACTTTGTTATCATCAAAACACAAGACAACTTGTATGAACTATTTTTGTTCTAAAAGAGGATTGCGTTATTTCTGTTTGACTACTACGATTGTGATTAACATATGTTAAGGGGGTTGCAGTTGTCAACTGGTGTTTTTGAATTGACTTAAGAGAGAGATTAAAAGGCGACTATGTCATGTGATATTACCTTCTCTGAAATTGTTCTGTAACTACAAGTTAATACATTTTGGATTGATTCCTCGGTTTTAATACATTGATCAAAGTAGTAAGGCAATGTCTTGCTCAGTAACAATCTTCAATAGTTATGACTCCCTAATGTTTTAGGTTAGTCCATAACCATTGCAGGTTTAATAACACAATTAAGTACACAACTCATTATTATAAAATATCTAAATCTAATAACAACTGAACGATTAAATCAAGTCAAGTCGTAGGGTTAGTAATCATTAAGACCTAAGTCGATTTACAGACATTGGTAAATGCGTAAAATACAAAGTAATCAATTGAATTCATAGGATAATTTAAAGTTAGATACTCGAACAATTATAGGAAAGTTCCTTTTTCATGACCAAACCTAGAGAGAATTAGCTGCTAATCATTCCTAAACATAAACTAATTTGCACATGAATAAGAAAACTAATGCACATCATTCCTGGTTTGGGTATAGATTTTCATGGTTTCATGCTTATTTTTCTGTTTTGGTCCTTTCATGACATTTTATCGAATCCTTTATAAAAATCTACCAAAATACATTCAAACTTCCTAATTATACTCTAAAATGACTCTAAAATTTGACTAAAAACTATATAAAATTTCATGTCATCAATGAACCTCTTTGAATCTAATTCAGTTATTAAATTTATGATTTATAGTTTATGCAATTGATACCCTTGTATATTCGATAATTCTTGTGTTTAATTGTGTTCTTTATCTTACCAATATTGAATTGAACCTAAGATATAATTCACTAATAGCTCTATGTTTTATAACCAGTCAAGAGTTATTATTCACAATAATTGTTTTAGTGATATCATATCATTTAGTTGTGACAAAGAATTTAGAGACCGATCATGCTTTTGATGACATTATATTTCTCCTAAGATATTAGGGTTTTGTGTTAGATTAGCGAGACTTGCCTTGAGTAAAAAAAAGTGGTCTTGATATATTTTGCTAATTTGAAGTGAATATAATCAATTGCTACGGCTAGAACCTCTATTACCAAATAGTGACAAAGTGGGGAGTTGAACAGTCCTAATCTCTGTTAATCATCGGTTGTTTCATTTAATTTACTTTCAGTTTTGCAAATTGCCATGGTTTAGAAGTGGGGTTACTACTTTAGATTTTTTAGATGGTTTTTAAAGTCTCCTTATTGGAGATGCTTTCTCTAAGGATTCAATTCTAAAAACATGAAATAATATTGCATGTTTATGCTTCAAACTTGTATAGTCACATGCATCTTTGAAATTATCCAAATTTTAAAACCTTATTACTTTTTAATCCAAAATAAGACTTTTAGACGTCGACCGTACAAAACCGAGATGTTGTAATTGTGTGCAATCATAAAATCATGACTACACCAATCCCTGATCTAATAAATACTGAGAATTATATATAATACCAAGGGAGTATAAAATATGGAGTTAAATATACATAAAATGGTAGAAATGCCATTTCTGTGTGCACAAAAATAATCCCAACATATTCACACTACCCTTTTGTGACCTCATTTGGACATTTTTATTATTAAAGTATAAAATGTGATAAATAATTTAAGTTGACGAGCTCAACACAAAATATTCTCATGTGTTTTTCTATAAATAGTTGCCTCACTCTTTCCTTTTGTGTGAATCAAATTCGATAATAACATGGCCTCTAAATACTCACTAGCATTACTTCTACTTGGAATGATGGTGCTTACCACGGTAGTGAGTGATAGGAGGCCAGACCTTTTCTTTGGGTATGTGCCTGTATTAGAACCAGAAGAGGATTGGCCAGACCTTTTCTTTCCACCACCTACCATTATAGTGGGTGGAAAGCCGAATAGTTTTGGATATCCCCTTATATTAGATCCAGAAGAAGATTAACCTAATAACTAATGAGAAATCATTTGTTTATGAGCCAGTCCACATTTCAAAGCTATTATAAGTACAATTCTTTATCATATGAAGTGTTTTTTTCTTCCCATTTTTGTATAAAACTCTAATTTTTAAGAAGTGATGTACTATTGGAATAAAGGCTCTATAAATATGTCTATATATATTACATCTCATTTCAGCAATAACAGTGCCTATTACCACTGGTTTTACCTATGATTAATATTCTGTTATTGTCTACATTTTAATTATTCCTGATATGACAAATAATCGATGATATTTGATCATTCGTCATTACAATATACTTATTCAACATAATATTTTCTTTTTATCTATATTTTACAATTACATAATCGATATATCACCAAAATATTATATTTATCTTATCACACTATTTCTTTCTCTCTCGAGATGTCATAGAAAGATTGGATATCCAAAAGCAATTTTTATTTTCAAAACACAGAGAAAAGATCAATTACATTTCAACAGTACGTCACATGTTCTACAATTATCTATTCTATTCTATAATATGTCTAAAGAAAATAAAATGATATGGCATTTTGGACTGACTTTTTCTCTTTTTAAAATTACCCTCGACTTTTAATACAAATAGCGTATATAACAAATAGATAAGAGTAAGTTCAAATATTAAAATAAAAGTTTAACAACCTAGATAAGCATATATATACTTATTTTTTTACTATCCCAATTATATCATTAAACAACTTTTTCTATAATAAAGATTGTTGTTAGTGTCATTAAAAAAAAGAATTTAGATTATATTTTTTTGTTATATCGTTGGTGTCATTGATATTTGTTTTCTGTTATATTGTTAGTGTCATTGAAATAGATAATCATGGTTAGTTTGATTTGTTATAATTTTAAAGCAACAAACATTTATATTTAGTTTTAATAAAAACCAAAATTTCATAAAAAAACATTGTTCATAATTTTCAAACGTTAGCGCAATAAAAAGAATGGAAAGATGGACACGTGAGTGCCCGTTTTCGCTAGTAAATATAAAAGTATTCAAATCAGTAATGTGTATCTAGGACAAAAGATCCATCTTCGTTTCTTAGGCTATCCATAAGCCCTTAAGTTTTGATGAGAACAAAGTGTATATGAGAACAATTAAGATACATTAATATTCGTTTAAATGTACATGAAATTCAAAGTAAATGAAGTTCAACCTCTGGACCAAGTCAAGGCTCTGGACTATGGTTAACGCTCAAGAGCTTGAAGTGAAGCTCTATGTCATAAATAAAGACAATATGAAAGAGATAAAAAAAACACCAGAGAGGAGGAGGGTTGAATTATGTTGACTTTCTTAATGTTTTCGAAGTGTTTTAGCACTGGTCAGAGTCAGAAAGCAGCAGCAAAACATAACAAGTTGTTTCCATATATTTCTATTGATAATATATATGCATGTCACATTTGTCACTAAGCAAAACATAACAAGCTGCCTTATTCTGTTAGCAATTCTCATGCATCTACTAAGCTTGATCTTTTACATCTTAATATACGAGGTCCTACTTCTGTTTCTTCTATACTAATTTTTTTTTATCACCATAGTATATGATATATAGGGTCCTATTTATGTTTGGACTTTATTACTAAAATATAAAGCCGAAGTGTCTAACAATATAAAAAAATTTGTTATCATGATTGAAGTTGAAACCCAATATCACCTACTCCTAAAATTAGATCCGATAATGCCCACAATTTATCTTCTAAATTTTTATGATTCTAATAGTATAATTCATCAAAAACTCTGTGTAGAAACCCCCACAACAAAATGGTCTTGTTGAAAGAACACACGAACATATATTAAATGTATGGAGAGCCCTCTTGTTTAGTGAAAATTGTCAAGATAGTTTGGTCATATGTTGTTCTCCATGCAGTTTTCTTAATCAATAGAGGACACCACACCTTTACTTCAACGCAAATCTCTTTTTCAAACTTCATTTGACACCACCCTACTAAAAATCTTTTCAAATTTTCGGTTGCTTTTGCTATGCTTCAACTATACAAGCACATACAACAAAATTACATCCCAAGCTAGAAATTCAGTTTTATTAGGCTACAACTCAGGTTACAAAGGTTATGTTTTGTTTAATCTCCATTCTCATAATATTTTTATTTCCAAAAAAGTTGTATTTCATGAACAAATACTACCATACTTCTTCTTTTCTTCCTTTTCTACTTCTAATTGGGACTATTTTACTTCAAATACTTCTCATGAACTTTCTGTTACTCAAACTCCTGCTGTAATTCATGACAATATTTCTCCATCTTTACCTATACCCATTCTTGATAGTATTCCACCTAATATACCTATAAGGACTTCATCCAGAACTAAACACACTCCTAGTGACCTTAACGATTATATTTGTCATGCATCTCATATATCCATTATCTCACTATGTATCTTATGCAAATTTATCTAACCTTTATTGGCATTTTGTTTTGTCAATCACACACAATATTGAGCCAAAATTATATGATGAGGAAAGTAAATTTGCTTGTTGGAAGGAAGCTATGCAAAATAAACTTATTGCTCTTGACAAAGCTTGTGCTTGGAAAATAGTTGACTTACTTGCACATGTGAAGCCTATATGGTGTAGATGGATATATGAAATCAAGCACCATGAAATCAAGACTATCTTGTCCTCCCTAACGAGATTAATCGCTTTGTTTTATGTTGGCGAGTTATTGTATTTTTGGTCCCTTAGCTATTTAGGTAGTATCGCTTTGGTCCCTTCATTAAAATTCGATTTATTTTGGTCCCTTAACTTCTCTCCGCTACACATTTTAATCATTTCCGTTAGTTTTAATTCAAAAATTTTAGGTTTTCATTTTCTTCTAGAACTTTTCTAGGATTCTTGTTGTTGAAGGTTGATGGAGATGATATGAAGATGAAAAAGAGGAGAAGAAGATGAAGAAAATCTAACGTTTTTGAATTAAAACGAACGGAAAAGATCAAAATATGTAACAGAGAGAAGTTAAGGGACCAAAATAAATCAAATTTTAATTAAGGGATCAAAGCGATATTACCTAAATAGTTAGGGGACCAAAAATACAATTTAGCCTAAAGTTAATCTTGTAAATTTTATTTTGGAGATTTTATCTCAACTTGATAAGGTAAATTCATTAAACTCAATATTTCTGCACTCGTAATTCAACCTAATTCATGGAGATGGTTGTTGACTCAATTATGGGAGTTAATCTCGTTATATCCTCAAACCAATTAGAGATGTCTTTCAACCCAGTTAATGGAGTTTTTATTTTATTTTGAGGGACCAGTTAATGGAGTTAATCTCTTCATTTCCTCAACCCAATGGAGGGCCTCAATAAAAAAAACTCATGTCCTTGCAAAAGAAAAGAGCATCCACAACATTATTTATTGAAAACATAATTGGGGTACTTAGCTTTACACCATAAATTGAAAAAAAAAATAAACAGATAAAATGATGTGAGCCTAGAATTAAACAATGTTACAAAAGCATAGCAAGTAATGTTACAAAATGCTCCAACAAGCCTACTTCTTCCCACAATTCTGCAATGTACCTATAATTCAAAAAGCATCACAATTAGGCAAGAGAGTGAAACAACAAAAACGAAAAAAATAAAAAATTCAAAAGTAATTGCAGACAAAAATCAAAATAATACAGCCATTATTATTGTGGAAAAAAAAAGAAATTAACTTCATCCATACATGATGATGCCAACAATACAAGTCCGCACTACAGATTACACACTGGTTAAATTATTACGAATTAGATTCTACAGAATTATCATTAATTATCACGTATAAAAATTTTCTTTCAAAAAAAAAAAAAGTTATCACGTATAAAAATAGAATAATTATCAGCTTGCAAAATCAGCATGATTGTACTTAAATTGGTGTGATAAAAAATGATATCCAATATATATTAATTGACAAATAACTTTATGCTTAAAATCTAGACAATCGAGTATTAAACATGGTAACAAGATCAGTCAATTTATTAAGCATGTCTATAACAAAAATAATCATGCATGCATTACACAATATACTTGAATTAATAAAAGAACTTACTATCAACAAGTTGAAGCCAAACTTTCAACATAATCCTTGACTGAAAACCAACATATTGAATTGGTAATTCTTGTCCTCTCTACCCTATTATTTCTCTTATTATATATAATTGCTTGGTCTTCTAAACTGCTTGCCAATATAAATGTATCACCGTCCTCCGAAAGATGCAATGGCACCAAATAACTGAGAAAGCATATTAATCCATTGATTGAACCAACAATCTGGTGGATCAACAGATCCTTCGATCTGTCGTTGATAAGGCAGTGAGGATCGTTGGTAAGGGTGACCCGACGGTTGTCAAGTAAATCCCGTACTAGGAAGGGTACAACCGTGTTAGTCTTGGTAGTGACTAGTGCGAGGTGAGGGTTTTGTGCAAATCGTTGAAAGTAAAATTTCACAAATATAGGACTTGTAATGAGAGAGTTAGAATACTTACTCAAGCATCTCATTCGCATCACAGATTTTACAGGAAGCAATGAAAACACTCCAAAGATGAGATCGTTAGGGATGAATTTCGGCGATGGTGATGCATTGAGCCGACGCCGCCGCGGCTGAGATGGATGGTGATTCACTGTCAATTGTACGCACTGCTGCTGTTGGAGAACTGTGGTGTACTGTGCCTGTTACCAGCAATGTCACCTTTGTCTTTTACGTAACTCTAGCTACTGCAGCATCAAAAGAAATAGATGGTTTACGTTTACACCTTGGATAGGAGATTACTCAAACTCGTTATTTATAGATTTATTTGGATTTAAAAAATAAATAAAAAAAATGTGTACAAAATAAATAATGGTCAATGTTAATTAAAACATAAATTTGATGGTCAGTATCTTTTTGTGATGGTCAACATTTTTTTTCCATACATCTATCAAAAAAGTTGATAATTTCAAATACTACATGGTTATTATATTTAATGTAATAGATTACTAATGCATTTAGGCAAAAACAAAGAAATTGGTCAAGGGTATAAAGAAAAAGGTAAACGAGTCTTGAATAGATGTTTGAAAAAAAAAAGGTAAAAGAATAAAAAAATTTGGTTAAGACTAGATTTTGGTCAAGATTATTAATGCATATCACAATTAATAAATTATTTATAGTTTGAATACATTAACTACAATATTCAAATGTATATAGATACACTTTCCTAAAAAAAGTGTATTGACATATTTAGAATTTATTGGTGGGATTTACTTGTTATTGTTGGAACAAAATGAGTTTAACAATACCTCTTTAGGGTTTTGATGATAATAAGGTATTCAAAGTTCAATTGGATATGTTAATATTTGTTCAAGCGTGCAGGACCATAAACTAAAATTTATAAGTCTTAAAACAAAGTATTGGTTCTAGAAGAACAAATGAGAGCAATTTTTTTCTAGAGAAGCTTAGCTGCAGTCAGAGTCTGACGTTCACCTAGAGTCTAAAGTTCATTAGAGTCTGAAGTGATGAATCTGAAGTTAATTATTTTTGAAGACACAAATATGCAGAAGGAATAGAAGACTGGAGCAACTGATTTTTCTGGAGAATTAGAAGGCATTGGATGCTTATCCACAAAGAAAGAACAATAGTACAATTGTACAATCACTACTCCACAACTCCAACATTTCTGGTGTAACACCCTAATTTTATCGGATTAATTAATTCCATGAATTTTAATAGGTGAAGTGTTGGTTAATATTATTATTGATGTTGCTTTAGCTTGAATGTTGTTTTGTTGTTAAGAAGATAAAAATATTGATGAGGATTGATAATTAGTATGAGAATTTAAATTAAATAAAGAGAGGAATCAAAACAAAATAAAATAGTGTCGGAGGTGTAAAATATAAGTTTCAAATAAGTGGGGAGGGGAGAAGTAAAAGGATAGTGAACATAGGAGGAAAAAAAAATAAAAGATGATTGACCCAATTATAAATTTAAGCATTAGGAGTTGGAAGCGTCACTTTTGCTGAACGTGGAAAATAGAGAAGAGGGGAGGAGAAAAGGAGAAACCCTAGCTGCGGTGGAATCAAGCCAAAACTAGAATTTTCGAGGGAATCGATGTAAGGGGGAGAATCTTTACACTTTAGGGTATCTTAATCTATGATGGGAGGGTTGTCTTTAATTTTAATATGTTGTTGTTGTTGTTATGATGAGATTGTGATGAGAGATTTATGATGGACGAATTAAAAGATGAAGTTGAAAGATGAGAATTGAAGAAAACTTGTTTAGGTT
>Ga0228710_1011548_pt1 | contig 11351 bp, 9 predicted proteins | sample MedpolnodulmetaG_FD_177995 | JGI IMG/M metagenome (GOLD analysis project Ga0228710, IMG submission 177995) | Root nodule microbial communities from Medicago polymorpha collected in Santa Monica, California, United States - pink nodules | ecosystem: Host-associated > Plants > Roots > Nodule... | reverse complement strand
AGTTTATCAGCATTATTGAAAAGCATAAGGACGCACATTTGGTAGGTAGACACATTTAACTCATGCTTCTGACCCTTCCCAAAGGTTGCTTTTAAGTCTGCAAAGCCCATGTTAGTTTGCCACGACAATCTCTTGCCAGTATGTGTGCCAAGGTAATACAACCGAAACTTCTCGCAAAGTGCAGATATTTCCACCGGCAGATTGCACGTAATACTCGACTGAGTTGGCCAAGACTCTGTTGTAAGAACCTGGACAGTAAGCGTAGGACCGTCGCCTAAGTCAGGGTGGCTGGCATAAAAGCCCTGCATTGTGTCCTGAGAGGTTTTCATGTCTGTAAACATTCGCTCTAATTTTGATGTAAATTGATCGCCACATTCGGTCTTGAGCTTAACAATGAGACTTCTCTCAGCATCATCAGAAACCGTTTTTCCAGACAAAAGCCTCTTTGCCAGATGCTGTTTATAATACTTCTCGAAAACATCTTTTTCTTGCAAGTACCGGAACAGCATCATCACCTTGTCCAGAGTAACCTCTACATCATCCAGAGTAACCTCTACATCATCCTCGTTGACCCCTTTCAGACCCTTACGAAGTTTATCATCTACAAAGAGTGAAATGAACTCTGGAGAACGGGGGTTCAAGTTAATGAAATATTCAAACGAGGAATTCAAAGCATTCTGGAAAGACTTGTCGTTGTTGAATGCCAGGCTTATAATCTTGTCGTATTTGTCTTTCTCATCTAAGAGCCTCTGCACAAACTCGACTGGATCCTTCAATCTTTCAGGATCAGTAACAAGCTGTTTACCAGATTCCCTTATGTGTGAAGTCATCACCTCTCGTATTTTCAAAAGACCGTCGGTTACACGGCGGAACAAGTTATAGATCCTACCCAAATCTTCATATTTATCATCTACAAATAGTGAAATGAACTCCGCAGAATGGGGCATCGAGTTAATGAAATATTCAAACGAGGAATTCAAAGCATTCTGGAAAGACTTGTCGTTGTTGAATGCCAGGTTTATAATCTTGTCGTATTTGTCTTTCTCATCTAAGAGCCTCTGCACAATCTCGACTGGATCCTTCAATCTTTCCGGATCAGTAACAAGCTGTTTACAAGATTTCCTTACCTCTGAAGCCATTACCTCGCGAATTACCCAACGATCGATTTTATCATTGAACACTTCATACATCTCACGCATATCTTCATATTTATCATCACAAAGCATGTTGACTAATCCAGAATTCTTCATATGGATAAACTTGACCATGAGATTTGCTGTCATATGAATCTCCGCGACTTTATCAATCTTCTTTTTAGGCTTGCTTAAGATAATCATCAATATCACAACACTTGATGAATCTTTGGGAGTCTAGCTGAGAAATGTCATCTGAAAGTCGACGATAATGAAGCTGAAATTCTTGATAATAGAGATATGAAAATAGGTTCATTAGCATTTTTGTTATATTTCTCATTATCTCTCTATCAATAACTTCACCAGTGCAATCACTACGTGCTAATCCCAGAAGCATATGCCATAGCCGAAACCAGATCTGGACAGAGTGAAGGACAATATGACTCCACAGCTTCAGACCGAGCTGACGAAGTGGAATCTTTACGATGTTTGGAATGTAGCTTCTGTCCATGTGACTAAGTATACATCTAATACCATGCAATGCTTTGTTATGATCATTCCATTTCCTGTTCAGTTCTTCCAGAAAAGACGTTCCTTGAGCTGCTTCAATAGATTTAGCCATTCCTTTGAGATGTGCGGTCATGGTCGCAACCAATCCTGAGTACAACCTATCACCAAATTTGTTATCCACCATATTCTTCGCTAATCTGAATCCACATATAAAGAGAAAGGGGGAAATTAGAAATATAAGATCTATTTTCTCTCATAGAAATAAATAAATCATAAGATCCTCCATGTGTAAATGTCCAAAAGGAAACTTCATAATAAACTCATCCAATATGCCAGAAACAATTCGTTAATTCAAGTAAAAGCAGGTCAATCAAGGAGAGATAATAAAGGAAACTTGGCTGCAAACTTCAACATATTGAAACCCAACTAAAGTTTACAAATCTATTATGTGAAAATTCTCTAAAATTAAAAAGTGCAACAGCAACCACCAAGCTTGAACACAAATTTTAGTTAAAAATAAGGCCGTGATAAGTAAAATAAGGGACGATCACTGATCAGTAAAATTAAAAAGCAAACCTGGAAAGTTCTTTAATGTCAAGACTATAGTTATGATTGTACATCTCATGAATAGCATCTTTAAGAATCTTCCATGCTTCATCTGCATCTTTCTGATTCATCTCTACGCTGTCATTAGAAGCTTCAATCTGAACATTCTTCTTCTGATTACTCATTTCTGAAACGATGATGATGAAGACGACGTTGTAGCAACGAGGATTTATTTTTGAGTAGATGATGATGAAGAAATTATTATTACAGAGACCGTGTTTACTTCGTATTTGGTTTGAAAGGATGCGTTTTTTGTACGCTTATTAGACTTATACGGTGGCGTTTAGCATGCCAAAGTGCAATTTTTTTGGTATGGTGCACAAATAGACATATCACCATTGATTTAATATTAAAATATTCAATGGCTAAGATCGTATATGTGGTAGCTGAATAGTAGGTATTTCCGCATATTCTTTAATATTGCAGAAATATCCTTTTACATTAATGTAATTAAATTAGTAAATTTCAGAAATATCCTTTCACATTAATGTAATTCAATTTGTAAATTTCAGAAATATCCTTTCACATTAATGTAATTCAATTTGTAACTTAATAAAAAAAAATTATTTTTTTAAATAAGTTAAGAAAAGTATATTTCTAAAATTTACAAATTTCAAATTTAATTACAAATAAAGAATTACATATAATTTATTGACAAATTAAAAACGAAGAAATTATTTATTCTCCTTCATTATTTATATATCAAATTAATAAATTATTATTATCATTTCCATTTATTATGTTCATTTATCAATTAAGTACAATTTAGTCTGTAATCATAGTAGAATAACGAATGAGAACGATGAACGATGAGCGAAGAATGATGAAGATGGTGATTGTGGGCGGCGGATGTAGATCTGCCATCGTCGCCGTATAAGATGGACGAAGATGAAGTTAGTGAAAGAAGATAGGTTAAAAAGATCGGGTCATTATGTTGGTTTTTCCGATTTGTTATCAAGGCAAAAAGATGGGGCTTTTGAGGTATGGGCCGGGCAAACAATTTTGGGTCTCACAGCCCATTTAGAAATGCTTGGGTTATTATAAAGGTTGTATTGAATCTTGGTATTGCTCGAAGGCTCAGAAGAAAAATCTTAGGTTTGAATCTGAAAATGTCTTCGTCTAGCAGGTAACTCCAATGTTTGTGTTATTCATTCAATCATTTGATTATTTATTAGCCGTAGTTGTAACTGCAGCGATGTAATCGATCCAGGGTTGGACGAATTGATGCCCAATTTTCACCCATTTCCGGTAGAAGAAAATCCAAACGAAGAAGAAGTTTATGGCCCAGTATTTGCATAGTTTCAAAATTTTCAAAATGGTGATCATACTTTTTGGATGCATAGTATTAATACGGCTGGAATGTTCTGGTTGGTTTCTTATGTTTTGTTGTTTTTGCAGTTTTATTTGTAATTTGTGGCATTTTGAGAAGTAATATTATTTATTTTCAATGTTTAGCATATTCCTAAGAAGATTGCAATTCAAAGTATGTATGTGAATCAGTCAAAAATTCGAATAGTTGATGATGAAACTGGAGAAGAATATGAATGTGAAGTTCGTGATACAGGAAGTTGGATGGAGAAATACGTTGGAAGCGGATGGTTTGATTTTGTTATGGCAAAAGAACTCAAAGCTGGAGATTCCTTGTTCTTCACTATTGATAATCCTCCACACAAATTATTTGTATCAGTGATTAGATAAATTAGGATTTTTATGTTTATGTATGTATTTTGTTGATCTTGTATGAATGTACACCGGTGTTTTGCCAACTTGCTTTGATTGTGTAATGAAAACAAATTAAGTACGTTTTACCCAAAAATGAAGAATTTTTTTTTAATAGCAATGTCTAAGTGTTTGGATATTAACCTAGAATTTTGAAAAAGACATGTTAGATAAAAGTTTTCCACCGTAGTGGTTAATTTGAACAAATTATGGTTGGAATATAAGATCCCAACCAACCAAAAATGGTTGTCATTAGAAAAACAAAATCAAATTAAAAAAAACAAAATCACTAAAAAGTCATTAGGGCACACAATAACATTTCCAAAACAAACTGAAGATTACATAACCCCTTCCCTTCCTTCCTCCTGCATCCTTCCTCCTATTTCTTAGTGTTGACGGACATGTTGAACAAACATTTTTGTTGGTGGATCCTCCAAATCAAATATCAACTTGTCATTCACCTCTAAACCACGGTCCACGACAAAATCATACCATTCACCTCCCAAACACTTTTCAGCGTTCCTTCGTCCGGCTGTCTTAATCCTACAATCATAGGTCTTATGTGTTTCAACATCTTCAAGTGTCATTATAAGATATCGGCTTTTCAACACCCGTTTGGATATTGAATTAGGAAAATGCTGGATGAAAAAAGCAAACAAAGAATTAACTTATCAAGTTTGATTTCAAATGATTCAAACAGTGTAAATCATCACAATTTATGTATGTTAATTTAATTTTTATTTAAAACATAAATAAATAAACTTTTCGAAATTGGAAAAAATTATGAAGTTCACATACCAACAGTTGAGGCTTTTCAAGGGAAGCCAAAGCTTTCGAGACAATCTTCTCAAAGTGATAGAAATCAACGCCGGCAGCCTCTTGCACGTTTTCAACCACGCCTTCCTCCACCGTATTCACTTCCTCCACCTCCATTTCATTGTCAGATAAAATCTCAATAGGCTCCTCTTTAACACGCGCCGGGAATACATTTGGAATGTGGATATCTCCTAGTCGTGTCAACTTATAGGAATTTTGTGCACCCTCATAGTCTAGCCTTACCCTGGTTGGATTTTCGATACCAAAAGCTCTAGCAATCCTAACTCCAGGACCCATATACACACCAATATCATCTTTTCCAAAACGTGTTTCAAACCGTAATCCTTCACCATCAATTAACAAACCAGGAGCTTTTCTATTGAGTTTTTCGTGATGTTTTTTTGAAGTACTGATCTGGAATACGGATCCTTCCCTAAATTTAAATAAAAAAATATTGTTCTGTGTAAATTTTTGAATTCGCAATGATGTTGTAAACACGTAATTCATAAGTGTATTTCTAGCTACCTGATTCGGCCAGATGATGGTTTCCAAAATTTCACCTCTTCTGGCTTCCCTAGAGAACCATTTAACACTACAATACAACATTAAAAAAATCAAATATATATCTTAACATAGGTCATTTCCGTAAATAATTTCTCATTAAACCCAAAAATAACAAAATAAAACATTAAAATGTTATACATATAGATCTAACACGGAATAATAACAAAATAAAACATTAAAATGTTAAACCCTATAGATCCAACAAAATATTGTAGGTTAAAAAAAGAAAAGTAGATCCAACACAATGCGGCAAAAAGCGTTATAGATGGGGTATTTTACCTTGATGAATCGCCTTCCATGATTAAGTTGTACACAAATTTTTGTCTGCCCTGGGTTTGTATGCGTGCTGGGTTTGGAAGGTTAGATCGCAAGGATGTGGGTGAAAGTGATTGTTTGTTTAACTTTTAATGGAAAGAGGAGAAATGGTTGTGGTTGTGGGCCATTAGTTTTGTCAATTTCCTTTATTCACCATTGATCCAAAATAAAATAATATTGAAATGATGAAGAATGAAATAATAATATTCAAATGATGAAATCTATTGAAATAATAACTAAATTACATTGAAATAATAAGTTGGTGTTCGATTCAAACTATGAAAGTACAAAGCAATTGCAAACCAAATAATAACAATTACAAACCAAATTACAAACCAATCAAACCAAATTGCAATCCTTATAAATGAAATTACAATATTACAAAAATTACTCAACAATGTTAATGAATGACTTCAAAGCTTGCAAAGTTGTCCATGCCTATGCCGTTTCTTCTCTCTTTTTACGGAGAAAATCATACCTCTCTATTGCCTTATCCAAGTTGTGCTTAAGATTTGATCTGGTAGGGTCTGCTTCTGTTTCGATGTTTGTTTCACCTTTCGACATTGAGTCGTTGAAAACATATAATTCTTGTTCACAACGATTAAGTTGGAGTAGTGCTTGATCAACCAATGAAATGTTGTTATTGTAGAGCATCATAAAAAAGCGTAGAGCAAGATAGGATGTTAATTGAGCATGGTTAAGATAGGGTTCCATAACACCAACATAAGTGATCAATTGGTTTAAATGTTTGATGAGGGAACTATCTGACGTTATGTAATCAAAGGTAAGGGACAATAAGTGTCTTATTTTGCCAAATAGTTCCATGATTTTCATCCTATTGGTGTCATTATTGATAGAATTGACAGAATTGATGGAAAAGTTGTAATTATCTCCTTGGCTTACTTTGTCGCTCATGGTTATGGTTGTTTTGTATATGAGAGATATGTTGTGTTACTATTTATAGGTGTTTGATGGTTGCCATCCAATAAAAATGAAGGGATGTGTTGATTCAATGAAGGGATATGTTTATTCAAATTTTGAACATATAGTTTTTAAAAACCTTTTCACAATCAAAGCAAATTGGCTTTCCATAAAACATTCAAATTTTTGAAAGAATTTTCGTTTGTTTTATTTTTTTTTGAAAGTCAAAATTAATTATTGTAAAAATTGGAAAACTATGATGGTTTTATAATTTGCTAAATGTGGTTGATTTGCCTTTGTGGGACAAAAAACATATTATTAGTTGTGTCCAATTCAGGCAAAATACTATGAAAGTGCAAAAAGGGCAAAAAGACCAAACATGGTAAAAGACAAACACGTGGGAAGGGAAAAATAAGATTAAAACACCATGCAACATAACAAAGTTCCAAAGTTACATCACCATTTAAACATCAGCAGTACATGTTAATGAAGAAAAATATTAAAACTATATGACAGCAATAGATAACCAGAAATCCTTCCCAAAAATAGTTATCCAATCAAACCTTCAAAGTCCATCAAGCTTGTGACGGATCACCATTACAATTACATGGTCCACGGGGTTCTCAACACCTACGGCAATCCGGTCGAGTGGAGTCAGATTCTTTGATCTGACAAACTGATACCAACCCATTGTGAGGTACTTCTCAACATAGCCAGAACTTCTGGTCAAAGTCTTGAGGGTGCACTTGGTTGTCTCACCAATTTCAGAATCCAAGACATCAATCTCAGTAATCTCAGCATTAGATTGCCATCCAAATTTGTCTACAACAAAAGCAGGGAAATGCTGTATAAAATACAGAAAAGAAGGAGTTAGGTAAAGGGTTAATTGAATACAAGTTAATTCAAATAAGTTGCAGAAATTCATTTAAACTAACCATGACACTTTTTCCCTCAACAATAGCTTTAGTAACCTTTACGGTCCATATGTACTCTTCAGGTTTTCCGTTCCCACCAGTAACATGTATTGGTTCATCACCAATTTCATAAAACCCAGCAACAGCCTCTTCTTCAGCCTGCCTCATACAATCTTTAAACAACTCATAAGAAAGTGCCATAGTAGTCTCCCCCTCGTTTTGACCAGGTTCCACAACAGATATAAAACCTATAGGGACAACAAAAGTTGGATCGGCAAGCTTCATTTCATGATAATTTTCTGGGTGATGGGCTCCAAACCAAGGAATTTCTTGACCTTCATCATCCATTATCCTCATATAGAATAGATTGTCCACAACCTGGTAGCATAGGCTAACTTTTTGAGGAGCATTGAATCCACAATGCAAAGCTATGGCTTTCCCTCCTGGTATCACGTTTTCAGTGATAATCCAGGTTGTATCAACCCTTATGTAAGTAACAGTTGGGTCTTTGAACTAACCATGTTTCTGATCATCCAGATCCAATTGCCAGGTTTCAACAAACAGTGGTGGGATTTCAATGTCGTCCTGAGTAAACATATAAATGATTGAGTGCATTTTATGAATTTTCGAATAAGTTAATAACATTTATTTTCGAATAGTTTAAATGATTGATTGAGTTTCTTCATGTTCACTTGTGTAGTTGCTATATGAACACTGACCAATAACCTGTTCCTTGCAGGGCTGTAATGACGTCCAACTTTCCTGCAATACTCCTTGTAAGCAGCTTCAGCTTCTTCCAGCATGTTGTATCCTTTTTGCACGTTGTAATTCCATCCATTTATTTCAGCAAAGCATAAAGACCATGACAAATAAATCCCAGGATTCCTTCCTTCAAATACCACATACACCTTCTTTCCCATTCCTTTGTCTCAAATGCACGATAGAAAATATGAAGCCTTGTGAGTATATTTATATGGCAAAGCATTTTGCTTCAATGATTTTAATGGTCAACTGTTTTCATTAAAGTTATAATGTAGTGGTAGTTGACTATAATAACTAGTTAGATATGGTACAATAAATTGGAGTATAATATAGTCAAATAAATATGATAGGACACGGTTATTAATTAAAATAAAAAACATAAAAACGTATTGAGACATCAGTTCAAAACAAACTAAATCTCCCCTAAACACAACTAGTATATGCTTAGCCACACAAAAAATCGAAACGTGGCAATCCTATCAATAAAAAATGTCAAGTCTATAGTATCCTATATAGTAAAAGCATTGTACTAATTGTCTGTGTGTTGGCAAAGGATAAGAGCAATTATATCAAATCACCACACAAAAGTAGCTTTATAAGGAAATTTTTGGCAGAGTGACTTGACCATAGCAGCACTTTGGAATTTAGGCATGTGTAGAGGTTTAAAAAGTCTAATGGAAACACCATTACTTACACCATTACGGTGTCTACAATGAAAGAGTAATGATATTTTAACAACCATTTTGGTACAACCTTTGATACAACTTTGTTGTTCTCTCTTCTTATTAGTAAAAAATAATAGAGAGAGAAAAAGGAAGAGAGAAAATAAAAACATAATGTGAGTATGAGAGAGAAAGTTGTACAAAAGTTGTACCAAAATGGTGGTGTGGTTGTACAAATATCATTTCTCACAATGAAAACCTTCAATCTTGAGGTCTTAAACGAATTCACATAGACATACCACTTTTTTATAATTTTTTAATAATAGTACCTAATAGGTACTCAACTACTCCAATAGAAATCCTCTAACAAAATGTATAAGTGAGACTTTGGGTTATCTATATTTTTTTATCTATATTTAAATTATAATCTAATTTAATCTTGGGTTAAATATGTTTTTGCTCACTATAAATATATCAACTTTTCATTTTAATCCCTCTAAAAAAATTCTTTGACTTTTAGTTCGTATAAAATTTTCAATTACCACTTTTGGATCTTACTTTTAAGTCAACTCATATTTAACTTTTGTGTTTTATAATGAAAGTGTGCATTAATGTGCAGAATATTATAAACATCTATAAAAAAAAAGAATTTTATAACAAAATATGAATTAAAAATTAATTTTTAACGGCCATAAAGGTAAAAATTCATATTTAATTCATGTTTTATTAAAAAAAATTGAAAATATTCTTATAATTCTACAAACTTGATAACACGTAAAATACACTACTATTTTAGCTCGACTTATACATGTTTAGATCTCGGTTTTATAGATTTTTGCAATGTTATGCTGGTATTGTTTGTCTATTTCAGGTATCTGTTGATTAAAGGTCCATGCGCGTCAAAATGATGAAAAATCAGTGAAAAAAGAAAGAAAGCTCACAGTCACTAGAAAGTCAACAAATTAGATGAGAAAATCAACGCCAGGGATGACGGCCGTCACGACCCATGACCGGCAGACTGTCACAACCCATGACCGGCAGACTGTCACCCCATGTGACGCCCGTCATGGTGTTGAGTTGACAAAGTCTCCCCACGTTCAGTAGCAGTTTTCCCATTTTCCTGCATTTCCTCCACTGCAAGGGACACGACCAGAGGCACCTCAGTTGTAGTTTTTGGCCTATAAATAGACCTGGAACAATCAGTATATGACACCAAGCTTTTCAGAGAGAAAACCAGCTATTTAGAAACAGTTTAAGTGCTTATCGTTATTTAAGTTTTCAATACTTTGTTCTCTTGCAATTTTCAATTTAGCCGTATAAACTCATATTTGTTTCAATTACTATCTCCATATAATTTCAATTATTATTCATTTATATTTCAATCCTTGTTACTTACTACTTTATGGTATTGCTGCACCACGTGGTTACTCAATTTCAATTGATTTGGTACCTTTAAATTTTTATTTCTACTAAAAATAACTTTTCGCGCGTATATTGATTAGTTTTCAAACGGAGTTTTGAAGTTGTAAGGCGTACACGCGAAAGCGGTCGAATAGATTACAAAGTCAAAATTCGGTGTCATACACGCGAAAGCTGGTGATCCCTTTAATTTAATCCTTTTACGCGCGAAAATATTGTCATGTTACAATAATAAAATATAACTTAACAAGTACTCACGGTCGATGCGAATTATATTACGGGCTCTCGTCATTAAAATTAATTAAAACAAAGTTATTTTCCAATTTTGCAACTAAACTAATTAGCATCGCCTTAGATAAATAACGTGACAATAGATATTACGTGCACTTGCGGACCTATCAAAACTTTTATGCAAAATTTTATCCAAAAACGTGAAGTTTACATGAGTTTACTTTAAAGGAGACCAAAAGTAAAAATAGAAATATTTTTGCGGAATAAAAGTCGAAGATTGTTATAGAACGGAAGTTAGTCTTAGTTAGATTGTCATAGAACAAAAGTTTTTCTAGGTTAGATTGTCATAAGTAAGAATCTTACTTCTCAACAAGATTCGCATAGAACGGAACTTAGTCTTACTAAGATTGTCATAGGTAAGAATATTAGTTGTTAAAAAGGTTCTCATAGAAAGGAAGTTAGGTTTAGTAAGATTTTCATAGATAAGAATCTTAGTTCTTGAGAAGATTCTCGTAGAACGGAAGTTAGTCTTAATAAGATTATCAAATATAAGAATCTTAGTTCCTAAGAAGACTCTCCCAAAACGAAAGTAGTGTTAGTAAGATTATCATAAATAAGAATCTTAGTTTTTGAGAAGATTATCATAGAACGAGAGTTAGTCTTAATAAGATTATCAAATATAAGAATCTTAGTTCTTGAGAAGATTCTCAATGAACGGAAGTTAGTCTTAGTAAGATTGTCAAATATAAGAATCTTAGTTCTTAAGAAGACTCTCCCAA
>Ga0228710_1011546_pt1 | contig 11353 bp, 6 predicted proteins | sample MedpolnodulmetaG_FD_177995 | JGI IMG/M metagenome (GOLD analysis project Ga0228710, IMG submission 177995) | Root nodule microbial communities from Medicago polymorpha collected in Santa Monica, California, United States - pink nodules | ecosystem: Host-associated > Plants > Roots > Nodule... | reverse complement strand
TGTGGTTGAAGGCGAAGCACACTACTCTTCCCTTCAATTTGCATGGCTGGTGGCTTAGTCCGTTCACCATATTGGGCATAGGCTAATCTTCCTTTCTTTGTAATCTCTTTTTTAATTTGTTTCCCTTGGTAAATTTTGTACAGACTTTGCCGTTTTTCCTCGTCACTCCTTGTGCGAGGATTAACGCTCTTATGTGGTAATATATTTCATTTTAGCCTCTTCAAAAAAAAATATCATCACTTTGGTCTTGTATTTCCATTTTCAATTTCTTACTCTCAGCTTTATTGCTTTTGGTTTTATATCTCACTCTTCCCTTTTAGAGCTCCTTATATATGTTTATTACGGTTTCCTTTTTGTTTTTGTCTATATAATATAATATAATATAATGCTCGTATATTTGCATTTTTATATTAAACTTTGTTGCATTTATATATTTTACGTTGTTTATACATTTAAATTTTAAAAAAAAATATATTAGATTGTTATGGAAAATTTGTAGAAAAAAAGTGTTCAAGCAAAAGATAATTAGTTTTTAAATTTGCTATAATTTAAGCATACAATTAGATTTAAATTTGAAAAAGAATTGAACTATTAAGGGTAATTTTGCCCAAAAAATTGGTCCGATAAAATAATTGTTAACTGACGGTTAACTTTGGAGTTACCTTTATATAATGGTATAGAGATATCCCTTAAATGAATGTTATCATATGAGAAATTTTATCGAATGCTTCCAGCCACTTTTTAAAGCTTTTAAATGATAACTTTTTTTTATCAAAACTTGTGTCTGTATTGAAAATTGAACTATTTGACTTTTTTAATGAATAATTTTTTAGTTTAAAATGTTTTAAAGAGTGCACCGGGACACTAGTTAACAAAACCCCTTATCATATTTCTTTTCACTTTATGTCACCAAAATATATCCCTTAAATCACTCCTCTCCTTGCTTTTTTTTTGTACTAGCTATATTGACCATTTTCATGAAGAAAAAAAAAATGAAAGGGTAGAGCTTATTAATTTGTGGAATGTCATCATAACTACTCAATCAACTTCACATACTTAGTCATAACCAAGTCCACATTTGAGTAAAAAAGGAACAAAAAACTCATCAGTTTGATTGCAGTTTCACATATTACATTAACTAGTTCAAATTTACAATATGAGCGCATAAATATTATAAGATCCATCCACACAATGAGTCAACATTAAAAGCACCCTCCTCTCATAATCACCCTTCCTCCATCCTTGATCAATATCATCCTCTTTTGTCTGAAAATCACCATAAACAATACACAAACAACATAAAGTCACCAATTCAGTCCTCACAATTGCAATACACTATTAACTTAGTTCCTAAAAATAACAAAATTTAATTGAATTAAAAAATTCTCACCCAGATTAGTTTATGTTTGACAATTATAGTACTAAATTGAATGGTTAAAAAAAATACTAAAATAGCATGATCTAAAATTTTCAATCTCAAATAACTTAGATATTGCAATTTCAGATATCATTTTGGAATATCAATAAGGTGAAGAATAAATTGATACAATAGTACAATTTGACCAATATAGATATTTACTCAATCTCAATAACTAAATTAGCAATTGAATAATAAAAATTTCATACAATAAAACAAAAACTTAAAAAAGAGTTTGAATTGAACCTTGTTGTAAACAAAAGAAACTTAGACATCCTTGGCAATGAGTTCACCATTCACCAACTCTCTATAAGCAGCAATAGGCCAACTGAACCCTCTAAAAACCAATCTAGAAGCAAGTGGAACATCAATAATAATCTCTTTCTGAGTAGGTTTCTTGTCATCACGAATAGCAATCAAGTAACTCCTACCAACCCACCCAATCCAACCAGCAATATACAAAAACAATATCCCTGGTGTGATAAACTCACCCCAATGTCTTTGATCACCATTCACTATCAAATGTGGTAAACCATCAGCGCCACACAACAAACCTTGCTTTCCATAGTTGTCAAACCTTCTCTTGGTTTTCTCAACTGTTGCTTTTATGGCCAGCGCTGGAGCGCTGTCTGGAGCGTAAAGCTTGAGAGAGGATTCAAGCTTTTTGATTGATTGTTTCTCACGTTTGGCGAATTGTTTTGATTCTCTGCATGGTGTTAGGCCGGAGATGTCGGCGACAGCGGGGAGTGGTGATGAGATGAGGATTGATGAAAGTGCAAGTGCTGCTGAGAATGCTTTTAGATTTGAGTTTACATCGTTGGTTGGTTTTTCTTGGTTTGTGCTGCAGTGGATGATGTTGGTTGAGAGTTTTGGTTTTTGAGGTAGTTTTGGTCTTAGGGTTGAGGTGGGTTTGGAGAGGTTAGTTGGAATTGTTAGAGACATTTTTGTGTGGAAGAAGAGAAGAGGGAGTGAAGGGTGTTGGATTTGATTTGTGTGTTGTTATGGGAAAGAGAAGAAGTGAAGGTTTTTAGATTCTGTGTGGAGAAGAATTGGTGGTGGGAAAGTGGATTTTGGATAAGGTGTGAGAAGTAAGGTTGCTGAGTTGGATTGTTGTTATTGGTTGTGGATTTAGGACATTTTGTGTTTTGTTATCTCACTTGGGTTGGATAAGAGATTTCAGAATTTGAGAAATTGTGTCCCTCACACGCTCTTGGAGATTTCGAGTAGTATGGTTGGATTGAAATCATACGGTGTTACTTTTAATATTTAATTATTGAGCTTAAAATTGAATCTACTTGAGCTTGATCAAACAATTTTAAAGTGTACCAACAATATATTGATTAAAAATATCAATACCAACAATTTTAACGTGGTAAGAGATTTAGACTTCTTAAAAATATCATGTTTCACTCAAAAAAAAAACATATGATCATGTTTTCGACTTATATCTTATGTAGTGACGGACCCAAAAATTTTGTACAGTGAAGGTCATGTCTACGTATATATTTCTAACATTTTTTTTTGAGAGAGAATAACTTATATCATTTCATTAAAAATTAAGTTGGTAATACATGTTGGAGTATCATCAAAGACCTGGAAGCTAGTACTAGAAGTGGCTGCTCTAGCTAAAGTATGTGCAACCTCATTCGCTTGCCTCCTAAAAAACTCGACATGAGAGTTTGTTAAATAATTATTACAAAAATGAATACTGCTATCCATAATAGATCCAAATTCGGTGACATCTCCACGGCCGTTGTTGAAATAATCAGCTACTCTTTTAGAGTCAACCTCGAAATCAACATTTGTGAGTTGAAGTTCATGTATCCACCGAATCGCATAATATAGCCCCAAGGCCTCCCCTACATCAATAGAGCAAACTGGAGAGAAACACATTGTTTTAGATCGAACATGATTCCCATCTGAGTCTCGGATGCACATCCCGAAGCCCATTTTATTAGTATGGTTTGGAAAGGATGCATCGACATTGCACTTATATCTACCATTTCTCGGTTTCCTCCATTTAAAGCTTGTGTCGCCATTTTGGTAAGAGGTGCTCGGCATGGAGGGTAAACTGTCCTGCCTAATGGGAGTTTGCTTACGATTAGCATTTCTCCAACCTGATAGGAGATGTCTTGCTCTTTCCAAGATGGTAACAGTCGAATCTGAAACTTGTTGTCATAGTTTGAGATTCCTTGCTTTCCAAATACTCCATATAATAGTGACAATATTCTCAATTTGGACTGTCGACAAATTTTGCAATAAATTGAAAATAATATCGGGAGCATTATCAAACTGATTCAGGGATGGAGTAATCAGATGCCAGATATTTGCTGACTGCCAGATATTAACTGCTATGGGGCAGTGAAAAAAGATATGGTAACTGTCTTCATGGGGGTCGTCACACCTGACACAGTCAGAGGGGCAACATTAAATATATGAAATATTCTTGTTGGTTCCTTCTTACAAAAGTTAAGAAATAAAAGTGTTTCAGAAAATATATTAACTTCTATAATCGTTAACCCAAGCTCCTTCCTTAAAAAAGAAAAAACCCAAGTTCATTTTCTATAATGAAGACAATTTTTTATCAGATTTTATTTATCTTCTGTTTAAACTTCTAATTACCAGAATCTTATTGCCCTCGGAATCATTGGGTTAATTAACACCAAAGAAAAATCTTTTAAACACATTATATTATTTTTATTCCATGCTTTGTCTAAAAGTAAAACAAAACAAAAACAAAGAAATAATGGGGAAGTGCATTTAAGCTGGGGTACGCATACTATATTACACCTATAACTATGAGCTACTGATGAAATTACGTGGAACAGTGAGGGGGTGGGGGTCAAAAAACTCAAACATAGTGAGGGCCATGGCCCACTCTTCTCTCAACGTGGGTCCGTCACTGATCTCATGCGTATGTAAAAATCGGTTGGGAGAAAAAAAAATATCTTGTGTGCCTCACATGTTTCTTGATGAAGATTAATTATTAATAAACGACGGTAAAAATTTCGTACCAATATCATGATATCAAAAAAAATAATTGTGTAAAATTTATTTGATACATCAAACCGTGTTACATTATTTTAAAATTGAGACCAAGAACACATTTTTACGAATCGAGATGTCTTTTACAATTGATAAAACTGTAAAAACATGTACAAAAATGTCAAAACGGATAATATTTCAGAAATGTTGCTTAAGGTAGAAACAATGAATCGCTCCCTTTGCTTCACTAGAAGACTACTATTTCAATACACCAAAATAATTCATATTATTTGAAAGAGAAAAAGTTAAACATAGTTTATAACTAACATAAACATGGTTTATAACTAACACTCCTATTTATCCGTCAATCAAGAATTTTTACATAACCTAAAAGATGTTGCTTGACGTGGGAACAAAATGTAGAGAAACGATATTTGTACAACAATTTTTTGACAATTCTTGAAACAACCTTCTCTCTCATACTCAGATGTGTTTTAATTCTTTCTCTTCTTCTTTCTCTCTTCATTGTTTTTGTCCAATCACAAGAAGAGAAAAATGGTTGTCACCAAAGTTGTCTAATATTAGTTGTACAAATATCACTCCTCCAAAATGTATGATCGCAAATAACCTTTGAGTTGCCGATTGAACACTAAAATCGGGTGTTTTAGGCACCATTCAGCAAATAGATATTCAAGGTCCAACTCATTTTTACATTCATATTGCCCTTCAAAAACTCAATCAACTAATTTTTTTTTAAGTTTATATTAATGGTAGGATATGCATTTGAATCGAAAAAATAGTATAATTCAATTCATAAAATAAATTGCCGCAAACGTTTTTAATGTACCATATTAAACAATTTCTATGACATCGACCCTGTTACGGTAACATACCATATAAATTTAATGGCATAGTTTATTGAAGAAAAGAAAATCCAACGTCTGTCGACATAAAAATAGTACTGATATGCAATAACAACAACACTACAAAACAAAGTGCTACACATTACGGAAATTTTTTCTGTAGACCACATTTGATGTCACATCAGTATCTTGGTCGTCCTCATCATTGATCAATATCTTTAAACCATCCCTTGAAGTAACTCTCGATATTGCGACGTACAATTGTCCATGTGAAAAAATAGGAGACGGTAGATAGACACCAACATTTTTCAAAGACTGACCCTGACTCTTGTTAATAGTCATTGCAAATGAGACAGACTCGGGTTACTTTGAGTCTAATAGATCAAAATATTTTTCGCGTGACTTTGCATAATGCGCTATAATAGATTGCAAAAAAGTGGGTGATGCATGATATTTACTACTTGATATCTAATAGATTAAAATATGACTCTATTATTGACGAATGTATAGTTTTTCTTAATAGGCACAATAACTTTTAAGTTGTTTTTACTATGCGGCAAGCTATTGAAAAGTACCCATGCTTTGACGATTACATTCATCTCTTGTGCTCCTAGTAGTGATTTACATTATCATACCGGTTGTATTCTGAATTTGCTTGGTAATAATATGAGTTAACTTGATTTTAATTGTATACACCAATGTCAATTGAAAAGGTGATAATATGTGCATTAAGATTTAACGGGTTTAGTATCTGGTATTTAGGAAAATAAAATTTAACAGAAGCATTTATTATATAATACACCATTTCTGTGTAGTTATAATGTTTTTATATATTAGCAACACAATATGACTGAAACTCGGTTACTAAAAAAACTTGAGAGCACAATACATTCCAATGAAATATGCAAAATTGTTGGTATTTTCAATATCGTTGCACAACTATTTTTCATAGGCAGATAACAAAAAACACCACTATTTATTTTCAAACTGATATATAGATTGAAGCAAAAAAACAACACTATTTTAAACATTTATATTGTTGACATATGATATAGCAAAAAATATATAGTATAGAATTGATATATCTGAAATTCGTTTGACAAACAATTAGGGTTCATTCTTTTTTTATCAATGTTAGAGAGTGAGTATACGATTTTGCACCAAAGCAACCAACCACTTGAAAATTCAAAATCATGCAAACAGATAAATAAAATTGAAAGGGTGCAAACTACTAATATAGACAGCAAAGAACAAACTTACACAACAACTATCTGTTTATAATTTTAGAAACAACATTATAAATATTATATACTACAACGAAAAGGAAAGCATACTCATAGTTTCGAAGTCATACTCGACGATGTATGTTCTGTACTTCACTTGTAGGTTGTTGATTGCCTTGTCATATTCTGAAACTGGGTTTTTCAGCAGAGGACCTATCAAAGAAAGAAAGTGAAATTTCTGTTATGTTTAAACCACAACAAAAAAAATAATTACATTAAAGAAATATGTGTTCAAATGTTTACCAGTTAGGCAGTGATACGACAGAAGAGTTTCAATGTTTCTGCCGGCCATGTTTTCTAAAATAGAATTAGAGTTAGTTGAGCAATAGAGATTTGAAGTATGAAATGAATTAGTTAGATGGAGGAAAGCATATAAGGGAATAGGGAATATAATTTACGGTATTCAGTAGCTCAAGTTAATATATAAATCATAACCAAGTAGCTAGTAAAGAATCAAAGAAAAAAAAAGGTATGTTAACTAACCATATGATGTTTTCAATGATCGCTCTTTGTTTCTTTGAGTATGTCGTGAACAGAATTATTGTATTGTATCAGAGGAGGTAGAAAAATAGGATAATTTGTTAAGTAAGGATTGGATTAATAGGAGCGATATGTTTTTTCGAAAAAAAAATAGGAGCGAAAATAGGATTGGATTGGATTTAGGAGTGATATGTTGTTTTTGATTTCAGAAGCATTTGAAAATAACATTTTGATTAAATTAAATAGGGTTAATTAAATAGGGGTAATTTAAAAAAAAAAAGGAGCGATCTGTTAACAAAATAGGAGCGATCTCTTATTTCAAAAAAAATAGGAGCGTTGTTTTTGGTTTCAGAAGCATTTGAAAATAACATTTTGATTAAATTAAATAGGATTAATTAAATAGGGGTAATTTCGAAAAGAAAAAAAAATAGGAGTGATCTCTTAACAAAATAGGAGCGATATCTAATTTCAAAAAAATAGGAGCGAAAATAGGATTGAATTGGATTTAGGAGTGATTTGTTGTTTTCGATTTCAGAAGCATTTGAAAATAACATTTTGATTAAATTAAATAGGGTTAATTAAATAGGGGTAATACAGTAAAATTAATCATTAAAGTTAGGTTAAATCTAGGACAACATTTTGCGTTCGGGTTAACCGTAAGGAATAAGAGATAAACGAGTCTCCCAAAAAAAGAATTCAAATTCATTTCTTGGAGTCCTTTATTTGATAGGTGGTCCAATTCTACATACTGATTTGGAGTTATTTATTTTTGAGATTATGTTAAACAATTTATACAAATGAATAAACTTTTATGGATTATTTATATGTTTGTTAAAGCAGTTTATAAAAAAATATCCTTTAAAGATACAATTTTTGTTAATGAAAACTTAAAAGTTAACACAAAAATTTATTTATTTGCATAACTCTGAACAATTTTTCTTTATCTTTTGCTTATATACACTTTTTTTTCTTAATATGTGTGAAATATAAAAAATAAAAAAAACCACTTATAATGAGATGAGAAAGATGGAGTAAATGAAGAAAATGTTAAATACTCCCTCCGTCCTATAATAGATGACCTATTTGAAAATATGCACTATTGACCTAACATACTTTGACCGTATTTTTCTACTAATATACAAAAATAAATAATATCATATAAGATGTTGTTGGATTCGTCTCGATAAATATTTTCAAATTTTCATATTTTTTGTAATATATTACTACATCCGTTCCTAATTATAAGACCCTTTTGAAAAAAAAATTTGTCCCTTTTTATAAGACTCATTTGCTATTTTCAACTACATTAATCATTTCTTTATATGCATGCCCCTGTTTATTATACATCTTTTTCTTCAATCAGCAATAAATAACACGTTGAAAACACAAACAAACTCTTTCTCTTTAAGGATAAAATTGTAAAAATAATAGTATTTACAAACAACTTTAATATAAGGGAAATGTTAACCAGTGCCCTCGGGGGCACCAGTTAAGGAATTATAAAAGGAATTGTTTTCTCGAAAATTGTTTTACTTTTGAAACTTGAAAAAATGTTGCTTTTATTGTTGACTTTGTTTTTTCATTCCACTTTTAGCTGCTTAACTAGTGCCTGGGGCCTTGGTTAGAAAACCCTTAATATAAATATCCACTTTCTTAATTCACGTGATTTTGACAAAATGATCTTATATATAGAGACAGAGGTAGTATTTAAGTTCAAAATTGTGCATTGATATGCAAAACAGAGTCAACGTGTCATTTAAAACCGGACGGAGGGAGTACTGTACATCAACTTCCTATGCATTGAATAAATTTTCATACTACTAAATGTACTGCCCCTCTCTTCTCAGCGAGTTAGTCCCCGTTGTTCAAGACAGTTTGGTCGCTGTAATTATATCTCTCCACTGGTTACTATTGGATAATAGCATGCAAACCCATTGTAATTCTCTAAAATGTTTAATGCATCACAATAACCAAGCCTCTTGTTTGGCTAATCGAGTCTTTAAATTGTTGCACTCTCTCTGTTGTTGTTAATAAATATAATTTCCTTTCCAAAGTCATCTAGTCTAGAAACTAGAACACCTTGAATTAGCAAAAATATACTCCACTAATAGGAGTATTAAAGAAGCAAGAAATCTTTTTTCAAAAAAAATTAAAGCAAAAAAACGTCCATATTATAAAGCAAGTGCTTTACTAGCATAATTTGACAAAGGTTGCATACTGCTACTACTACTACTAATCTACTATAGTTCTGCATTTGCAATACTATGGCTGACAGTGCAAAAAAATCTGTTGAACAAGTTGACAAAATTACAATGAGAGTTATGGTGGACAAAGAAAGTAACAAAGTTCTGTATGCTGAGGCAGTGAAGGATTTCGTCGATGTTCTCTTCAGCTTCTTAACATTGCCTTTAGGGACTATTGCTAGACTTGTGGCTACAGAGTCAAATATTGAAGCAGTTCAATTTGGTAGCATTAGTTCACTGTATCAAAGTGTGAAAGATCTTGATCAACAATATTTATGGAATCAAACCTGCAAAAAAATGCTACTGAAGCCAAGAAACTCTATGGAAGCTTATTGCCAGAAGCTCAATCTCAATATAGACGACACAGAACCATTGTAGCACTTCGTCTGTAAGAATAGGAACTGTATTAGAAAGGATACAGGGAACTGTTTAAGCATATTTAGGAATCAAAAGTGCAGTTGTGGAGAAGTAATGAACAGATTATTATTCCAATGTCGTCAGATGACTTGGTTGTGACTCCAATGTCATCCTTCGCAGCTATTTCACATCTGAATTCTTCAAATATTCCTGTATCTGATGTTGAGGAAAAGGTGGTTAAAATTGGTTTGAGTGAGGTAAATCAATAAGTGATACTTGTTGCATTTGTCATTCATTGTATTATTTTTCATTTGCTTACATTACACTAACTTTTTTATTATATATGTTGCAGAGTTTCGGCATACTAACTGCTTCACTGATCTCAACATCTGCTTTGACACATGGTCTCAACAAATTACTAAGGATGAAAAATGATCAATATTAGAACTGTAGTTTGTCGCTTCGTAAGAGTGTTATGTATTGACATTATTTCATCAAATTTATGTTTTATGCAAAAAAAATTGAATTTGTCGGTGGTATATTTTCATTTCTCCATAATAAATTGTCTGTATTCAATGGAACAGTGCGACCTTGATATCAAATAAGGTTTTGTAGGGCGTTTGGTACTTAAATTGGGACCATAAGAGAGGGGAAAACTGTTTTGACACCTAAATTCTCATAAGATAGCAAATAGATATTCAAGGTCCAACTCATGTTACATTCCTATTTCCCTTAAAAATCCGAATCAACTAAGTTTTTTAAATAAAAATATATATTAATGGTAGGATATGTATTTGACCATGATGAGAAAATCTTTTTTTTATTTGCTCATCATGGTCAAACGGGTACTCTACCAACAATAATAATCACTCTCGCGGTGATTTAATAATTGAACATTTTACCAAAAAATATTCATGTTAGTGGATTGTGTTTTAGTTTATTTGTACTATAGTCCAATCAGTTTTTTGTAAGTCTTCTTAAAGGTTTTGGTTCTAATGGAGAGAAATTCTATAATAGTACAATTGTAAGAGCTAATTTTAAACACAATCAATGATAACGTTACACTTATAAACAAAATGATAAATGACTCTCCCAAAAATGATAAATGTCTCTCCCAAAAAATAATTCAAATTCAATACTTTGAATCCTTTATTTGATAGGTGGTCCAATAATATAGGGCTCGTTTGGATTTTTCATTTTTGACTTTATGTGAAATAACTTATACAAATAAATAAATTTTATGGATTATTTATAAGCTTGTCAAAATATGGATTATTTATAAGCTTATCAAAGTAGTTCATATAAAAATATCTTTAGTTCATAAAAAAATATCTTTTTTTTACAATGAAAAAATATCTTATGAAGATACAATTTTTGCTAATGAAATCTTAAAATTTAAGACAAAAATTTATTTATTTGCATAAACTATATTAAGTTAAAAAGTAAGTCATTCTAAACCGATCGGTATAAAAAATTGAATGTTTTGTTATTTATTTATTTATAAAGTAAGACAAAAATTGAACTGTTTATATTTCATGCATAGAACTGAAAATTCATAATTTTCATGTTAAGAGATGTGATGCCGATACAATAGACCGTTATTCAAACTTACATGTTTGTGGTTAAAGAACAAAGTAGGTGACTATGGAGGTTGCAATATTATAATACAATTACAGTCCTCTGAGAAATGGCTCGCTCTCTTGCATACTTGAATAGATTGAAGTC
>Ga0228710_1011542_pt1 | contig 11354 bp, 7 predicted proteins | sample MedpolnodulmetaG_FD_177995 | JGI IMG/M metagenome (GOLD analysis project Ga0228710, IMG submission 177995) | Root nodule microbial communities from Medicago polymorpha collected in Santa Monica, California, United States - pink nodules | ecosystem: Host-associated > Plants > Roots > Nodule... | reverse complement strand
TCAAGAACTCATGGCTAATTTCCATACATTTGGACTTCATGAGTGTCTGTCTTGGCATACACTTTTTCTTAGTGTTTTAGTTAGGCATACACTTTTGCATAAATTAATTGAAGTGCAACCTAAAACAAAGACACTAGAGCATAGAAAGATCTATATAAAACTTACAAATAGATATGAAAAGTCGGTACTTCAAAGCTATTGTTTTATCAGAAAAGATGGAGCCAAGGATACTCTTAAGCAAATACCTCAAACAATTTGTTAAACGTTGGGAAGATTTCCCTAAGGATTGCAGTATAGCTGAGTGACTTGGCACAAAGGTTATTTTATAGGTAGATTGTGGTAAGCTTCATATATATTACCTGATGTTTTGGAAAGTTGAGATTAATATAAGTTCAAGTTTTATTTCTAATAATAAATTGATATATACATGGTTCAAATGTAAGTTAAATATATTTATGTTTGTAATTTCATTTTGATTGAAAAAGTAAATTCGATTTCGGTATAAGTAAATTCTCAAGCATTTGAAGGACTCCTTTCGTCTTAAATTGATTGTCATTCTTGGGTTCTGCACGGTTTACAATCTAAAATTTCTTTTGTTGTTAATGAATTCCATGTACTCTCATATAGTCTAATATATTAAGTTAAATATCAATTGTTAAAAATTAGAGTCTCACCCGTGCGATAGCACGGGTCAAGAGTCTAGTAGGTCTATAAATTAAACCAGCGAGCTAGCATAATTTCACGCCACAACTTTTTTTAACCATTTTTTCTATTTTGTTTAGTTTTTTATTGTTTGTTATTCATATTTCTTTTCAACCAAATGGCACTCAAATATTTCGTTTATGATATATTGGAATATAACGGTTTGAACCGTTCGTCTTGATTTGTGAAAAATATGAATAGAGGTAAACTCCTTTACTCATTGGAAATTGTTTCGATGGATAACAAGTTTGTTTTACAATTTTCAATTCGCTAAAATTACACCCATGTTATGGTATTTTTTAAGATACTCATATTATAGTTGTTGATTAAATTTTAGTTTTTGTGTATATTTTTATATTGTTAATTTGTTTTTCATTGCTCTGTACAATCAATTGACACTCAAATTATTGACTTCGTTCCCGATATATCATGTTCGAAAGAAATTTTAGGTATCATTGTTTGAATCATCTGCCTATGATTTGTGAGAGTATTTTTATTGTAAATAGATTATACATGTTTTTTAATTTAACTCAATCATCGTTTTTTTTAGCAAACTCGATCATCGTTAAAATTACTGAAATTATAAATTTGATACTATAATTGTTGATTTAATTTTTATTTTTGTTTATATTAATTGCTACATTGTTTGTTTTTTCTTGCTCTGTACAATCAAATGACACTCAATTTATTGACTTCATTTCCGTTATCTCTCATTCAAAGAAATTTAGGGTATCATTGTTTGAATAATATACCTATGATTTATGAGAGCTTTTTTATTGTTAATAGATTATACGTTTTTTCTTATTAAACTCGATCATCATTTATTTTTTATATCGGTTAATTTAACTGACTAATTACACTATCCACGTATATGTCATACATAAAATCTGTCAAATAAACAAAAGGCTTATGGGAGAATATGCAAACTGCTAGATTCATAATTTTTTAAATCAAAAACTTCATTTTTTTTTTGTATCAGTTATACAATTATTTTTATTTTGGCATTTAACTGAATAGCAATGCCAATTGTAATAAAAATTATTCATTTTTTATAAAGAAAATTGATATGTTTTTATCATTCAACAATTATAGTAATAAACAGTACCAGAAAACATCAATTTTTATTTTTATTTTTATTTTAACTACTTTTTATTAAAGTAGACAAATATCAAAATTAAAACCATACATCACAATTGGGGATGTGATTATACGTGTGCATGTTTTTTCCAATTAATTTGTCATTTGTTTTTTCAGATTAATTTTCAACCCAATTTTTTCAACCTTTAACGTATGCAAATATCAATAACCTACATTCAAGTGTACATTTAAGTCGTACTACGAACTGATTGATGAAATTTCTATAAAACACCACATCTTAGAAAGAGTGCCATACCATTTTTTTTAATCAGCCAACATATTTTTTTTAACAAGCAAAAATATACATATTAATAAACAAACAATCTCTTCACCACAAGGTGTATCAAGAGACCTCAAAGAATTTACAAAATCATCACATGAAGACAGATACAAATCAGCAGATGCCCAAACACGCAAGCGGGCTCTACCACCACATATGAGTCCCAAAAGCAAAACAGACTTCTTACCTTTAAGCAACCATAAAGAATACAGCTTAACTTTTTCTAATAATTGAAACATAATATTTTTTTTCTGCTTAAATAACTTGCTGTTACGCTCATTCCACACAATCCAAACACACAATAACAAAATTAACTGAAGAAAGGACCGATGCGATTTCAGACCATTTGTGTAATAAATGAACCGTTCAAAATGATTTGTAATCACCTGAGAATCCACACCATCAAACCCGATCCACGACCGCACTAGCTGCCACAAAGTACCAAAAGTGCTACATGAGATGAACAAGTGTTGAACGTCCTCCTCGTGACTGCACCCTGCCACACCGATCTGTTGTATAAATGATACAGCGCTTCGCCAAAATCGCCTTAGTCGCCAAACGATCACGAAACAACCACCACGCAAAAATGAAGAACTTCAACGGAACTTGTTTGTGCAAAATAAAATCTAAGTCTGAACACACAGGCGGGTGCCCCTAAATAGCGAGCATATCATAGACGCCATAAACTGAATACTCCCTGAAGGATCCTGGAGATAATAATAACCTACACTCCCTAACATCTCCTCCTCCCAGACCCATAACCTCCTTCTCCAAACCCAAGCTTCCCCTCCTTCCCGCCACCCAAGCAAAACATACTCCTAACCATAGTTAAATTATCAATAGCTAAATCAAATAGACGACGGAAACGCACACTAAACGGAACACCACCGACCTAAGAACCGGCCAACATATTAAAATCCTTTTTTTAAGGATATTAAAATCCTCTTAATGTTGCATATATTGTAACAAAAAATATATTTCTCAACAATTTGAAAAAGGTAATGACTAATAATGATCGTCATTTATTACGGTTGATTTATATTGATTTGTTATTCACAATTACTATTACACATTCACAATTAAAACATTTTTACAAACGTCGCCGTTTCAATCCTAAACCAATCAAATTTTTAATCAGCCAATCATATTATGGTATACATAACAATTACTATTCTCATTACTATTCTCAACCAATCAATTGTTTTAATCAACGAATCACATTAGAACATTTTTTTAGGGACAATCACATTAGAACATGCATCATAGGTCTTTAGTTTTTATTTTATTTTTTTATTTTATATATACACCATTTTGCACTTCAAATTTTCCATTTAATATTATTAAAAATTTCATTTTTTTATTAGAAATAGTAAAGGTCTACTTTTGGATCATTTTTATTTTTTTTAAGCAAAAGAAGGGGTGCATAGGGGTCTCCTGCTGCAGAACCCTAATCATATATAAAAAGAAAGAAGTACATAGAGTGAGGGGGGACAAAACCAAAAACCACAAGAAAATGAAAAGCTGATACAAGAAAAAAGAAACCCAAAACAGAAACAAGAGAGAATAGACCTGCAAAAGAGCTAGCGAGGCGAACGGCTAGAGGTACCCACCTTGAAACCTTTGCTCGCTTCAGACGGTTGCTTCTTGCTCTTCTTCTTTCTTGGGACCACAAGTTGAAAAGGTTGGCCAGTGTCTCTTGCTAAATCAACACTTTCATTTTTCTGACCCATGTTAGCCCAGGAATCACTCAAAAAATCCATAGTTTGTTGGGCCGCAGAAGGGACAGTCCTAAAACTTGCATATCATGAATAACATTCGCACTAAAGTTTAACAAGTTAGGGTCGGTCCCAAGTACGGAAATATTCGTTTCCAAATATTCCTGCTCAGATTCATCCAGAGTATGATCATTCCCGTAATCCATATCAGACACCGCATCACACCAAGGACCAGTGTTACGCATATCAGCAAAAGAATTGCTCTGATCATTCCCGAATACTTTTGGATCATATTCGAAAGAAAATTTGAGTATCATAGTATGAATCATTCGCCTATAGTTTATTGGAGATATGAACAAAGATAAACTTCTTTTTCATTGAAAATGATTTTGATAGATAACATAATTAATATACGTTTTTTAACGTGTTAAATTTCTGAATTTTTAGACAACGTGTAATATTAATATTTATTTTTATCAAAAATTAAAAACAGATTGATGATGATTGTTAGGGAGACGTGTGAATCACGAATATTTTTTTTAGTTAAACTGATTGTAGTCATTTGGAATTTATGGAAATTTTATTTATGAAATTTACATGAATTATAAATTTTCATTCGATTAGAATTTATGGAAATTTTATTTATGCAATTTTTTATTTGAATCATATAAATTATTTTTTATCATAAAAATAATGTGTTTTTTTAGAAATTTTAAACATTTACTTTTTTCTTACCATAGTCTATAACATTTGTGTTATGATGTTGGTTTTTTTTGTTTATGCAACTTTTTGATATATTATAATCATTTTTATACCAAAAGTTTTTATTTTTTAGGGTGACAAGATCCAGGCACATGTTAGACAAGTTAGACGTATTTTTATTTTGAATGACAAATTATATTACAGGGTTTTGCTAGAAGTCATCCATGAAGATGTCTTTTAGAAACCCACACCTCAAGGTGTGATTTCCACTTTTTAGTTATAACTTTGCTAAAATGCACCTTCATAAAAATTAGTTGGTATCTTTTAACAAATGCTCATAGAATAACTTGCTAAAAGACACCTTTATAAAATGGGTCTTCTAGCAAAACCCTATATTATATATATATATATATATATATATATATATATATGGGATTAAATCCCAAGTATTACACCAATAAAAAGCAGCCGTCAATGACAAAGATCAAAAAAGCAGCCGTCAATGATAAGTTGCTTCAAACGATCAGACGCGACCACCACTCAACTTCGAAAGGACGGAGGAGCCACCAACAAAGCCTAAAAGAACCTGCGTCAAAAAACTAGTTCCCGATCTCGAATCATAGTGATTGGCCCACCAGACTCCCAACATAAATCAAAAAGGCGCCCCTCAACTCACAAACCACCAGAGCAGACACCATAATCTATCCAAAAACTCGGCCCACCATAAACCAGATGCTCAGTTCAAAGACAGAAACGGTGGAACAGTAGCACAAATCGATCCAGCTCGAACAGAAACAAACCAAAGCAAGCCACATAATCAACCACCACAAGCACCACCACCATGGTTTCAGCACCACCCTCTGGACCACTGTACCGTCTAACGTCACGGAAGAGAAAACCTCCACCCATCCAGGAACCAGATCCACCTCAACTGAACGACCCCTTGAAGACCTAGAGAAACATCGCCAACTAAACACTAACGACGAGTGGGAGGTTGGGAAAGCACACAGGAGCTTGGACGACAAGGAAGAAGGAACAATAACCAAAAACCAGCACGGAAGCAGCACAAGCCCCTCTCCATAAAAGAAGCACGGAACAAAAACACAACGCAAACAAACGAACAACACAACAACGACAACCAGCCCCCACAAAAATCTGAAAGTACATGAATGACAGCTACCGCCAACACGGAGCGTCTATGCATTAAACCCTTTCAAGTAACATCCAAAAAAGAAAGAGATCGCCAGAACCAAACAAAACGACACAAAAACAGCCCACCGTCGGCACTCCGGTGACACAAAACGACAACACAATGCCGACCCATCGACAAACACATCACAAAACCAAAAAACAAACAAAGGCAGCCCCCAAGAGCACCGACACGAATGCACAGAAACAACAACCGCGAAATCAGCAGATCTCAACCGATCGGTACCCGCGACACCCAACGACACGCCCCGTAAACCAGCCACAACACACCAAGGACACAGAAAACACCAAGAAAACAGGCAGCCGACAACAAAACCATAGGTACGGAGAAAAGCTCTCGACGTATCCACCGATGACGGATACAGACAAACACGACACAAAACACAAACAACTACACAACAACAAGGAACAAAACAGCCCGCCATAAGATCCGGAGCACCTAAACACGACAATGACACGGACCAATAACAAAAACACAACACCTAAAACCATCCCAGACTAAGGACAACAACAAAAACACACAAAAAAAAAACCTCCAAGAACAAAACGCCCTCCCGACGACGTCGGAAGCTCACACCTACACCACCCGTGTGTAGAGAAAACAGATCGAATCCAAGACACTGGACCTGGCTCCAAACAATCAGAACCACAAACCACCGAATCGGAACCCACTCAACACATCCCAAAAACGACAGCGAACCAGCGGAACGGTGACGGAGAAGAGATAAAACGAGTGGTTCTGCTGCCACCGGAAGGGGAGAGAGAAACCGCGACGGACATGAGCGGTGGTGCGGAGGAAGAGGCCCTCGACACACCACCAACTGCTGAAGCTGGTCGCCGGAAGAAAAAGGAACAAAACAAACACAACATGTGCTCCGGCGAGGCTAGACACAATGGTACAGCTAAGACGGCTTCGCACCACCAAACACCAAGGCTACATAAGTTTGGATGTAAGGGAGAGAAAGAAGATCTAAGATTGAAGTTGGTTTGAGTTGTGGCGGCGGGAATTCTAGCGAGAAGGCAGAGAGCCTCTCTCTAGAATTAGTTTTTTTATTGTGTTTGACAAGTTAGACGTAGACAAGCATGATACTCTCATAGACAAGTAGTAAAAAGAATTGAACTAAGATAGACCCGTATATCGCATGGGTCATATCAACTATAATATATAAAAATAAGAATAAAGTATATCACATTATAGATTTGACACGTAATTGAAATTAAAATACCTTTAGTGTTTTGTAAAAAAAAAAAAAGGATATTTAGAAAGTCGATTAAAAATGTGATTTTCAGATTCTAACCATTAATATGGTAAAATTGGTTGTTTGCAAAATTGTTAATTTAAAATTTAGGCTTAATAAGGTATATGAATACTCCCTAAAAAAACAGGGCGTTTGATATTAGATATCAATTAATTGAAGCAAAATTAAATTAAGAAAATTGTCAGCGGCTTAGTGGTGAGAAGAAGCCATTAAGGCTCGGGTTCAAATCCCTTCAAAGGCTTTTTTTAAATAAAGATTTTTTAGATTAATTGTGTGGAGAAAGGAGGGAAATTTTTAGATTAGAATTAGGGTTTAATTAGGGTTAAGTATTAACATTTATAAATAAGAGAAGAGATAGGTTGTTTCCAAAATTTATTTTGATGTATAGATTAAATTTGGCGACGTTCTTCAATTTAAAAGATGAAATTTTTATTTCGTAAACTGGTGATTCACTAAAGTCTATATAATCTATGTTACTGTTCACGTGAATAATTTGTTGAATGAACTTAAAAAGTGAAAAGTTTCTTACATTTGAGACCGGAGGGAGTATGTGTTTTTTTCTTTCTTTTTAGATTGGAAATTTATTTTATGTTATCTTTATCTTTATCTTTATCTCTTATTACTTAAAGTTAACCCGTAAGCAATATTTTGCCCTAGATTTAACCTAATTTCTCTGCTTAATTTTACTATAATAACCCTATTTAATTTAAACAAAATGTTAATTGTTATGGAAATCAAAATAAACAAATTGCTCCATCAAAATAAACAAATCACTCCTAATTTTTACTTAAAGTTAACCCGTAAGCAATATTTTACCCTAGATTTACTCTAATTTCTCTGCTTAATTTTACTATAATAACACTATTTAATTTAAACAAAATGTTAATTGTTATGGAAATCAAAATAAACAAATCACTCCTAATTTTTCTGCTTAATTTTACTAAACAGATCGTAGAGAATAAACAAATCCTCATATTATTTCCTTTTAATTAAAAAAAACAATTTTTTATTAAAAACAAAAGAAAACCGTCCTCTATTTTTTTATGAAACCTAAACTAAACTAATTGCCCTATTTTTTATGAAAAACAAAACAAACCTATTTTTTTATTAAAAATAAAAGAAAATCGTCCCATATTTTTTTATGAAACCTAAACTAAACTGGCTACCCTATTTTTTATGTAACCCTATTTTTTATGTAAAACAAGACAAACCTATTTTTTATTAAAAACAAAAGAAAATTGTCCCCTATTTTTTTATGAAACCTAAACTAAACTAATCTCTTATTATTACTTAAATTAACCCGTAAGCAATATTTTTCCCTAGATTTACCCTAATTTCTTTGCTTAATTTTACTATAATAACCCTATTTAATTTAAACAAAATGTTAATTGTTATGGAAATCAAAATAAACAAATCGCTCCATCAAAATAAACAAATCGCTCCTAATTTTTCTGCTTAATTTTACTAAACAGATAACAGATCGCAAAATAAACAAATCCTCCTATTATTTCCTTTTATTAAAAAACAAAACAAACCTATTTTTTATTTAAAACAAAAGAAAACCGTCCCCTACTTTTTTTTTATGAAACCTAAACTAAACTAATTACCCTATTTTTTTATGAAAAACAAAACAAACCTATTTTTTTTATTAAAAACAGAAGAAAATTGTCCCCTATTTTTTTATGAAACCTAAACTAAACTGATTACCCTATTTTTTATGAAAAACAAGACAAACCTATCTTTTATTAAAAACAAAAGAAAATCGTCCCCTATTTTTTTATGAAACCTAAACTAAACTAATTACCCTGTTTTTTTATGAAAAACAAAACAAACCTATTTTTTCATCTCTTATTTATAAATGTTAACCCTTATCGTTATATTAAACCTAATTTTAACCTAATTTTGTCTCCTAATTTCCCTCCACACTATAGTCAACTTATGTTCATAATAATTTTTTGGAAGGGAATACATCGTTTCCCGCTGATCTAATTGTTCCATGTTTATCACGATGTCCTATTTTTATTTAAAGAAATAAATAATTCGTTTCCTACTCAACAAAAATTGCTATTTTTTATGGAAAGGAATAAACAGATTGTACGTTTCCTACTCAACAAAAATTGCTATTTTTTATGGAAAGGAATAAACAGATTGTATGTTTCCTACTCAACAAAAATTGCTATAAGTAAGAGATTAGGCTAAAGATTTCCCTTAATGAACAGTTGCTAAACAAATCGTTAAGCACAAAAACATTTCCCCTAGACTGTTTTCCTCAAACTCTTAATCTCCACGAACTCTGAATCTCTCTAGAAACAGGTGATCACCCTCAATCTTTCTCTCAATCCTTTTCGTTTAACCTGAAATCTCTAAATCAAATTTCTCTCTAAATCTCACTGCTCACTCAATCATTGAACTCGAATCTCTGAAACAGGTTTCCCTAATTGTCGTGGACTGCTGGCAACGACCATCCCTAATGTCCCCTTCCTTCTACCCGTTGTGACTGGTTTGAAATTGAGTTTTTGTATGTATCGTTTTTTCTAGTGTTCGTGTGTTCGTTAGTTTTGATAGACGAATCGGACTTCTGGCTTAAAGCTTTAGAATAGATGAGTATTTGATTTTAAATTTCCAATTTCGAATGAAATAAAATTTTCAATATCTTATCTCTCTCTCTCTCTGTCTCTCTCTCACATTGCGAATAGCTCTAGCCCACCAGAGCGTTTTCCCTCATATTCTAGTGCAATCGATGTATGCATTGCCTTGCTTATGATATCATCCGAGAGAGTTCTACAGAAATAGCAGAACAAAGGTTCGTATATCCATCTCTTTTACTTTGATTATTGCATACTTTTTAGTCTTTGCCCTTCGTATTTTGCATTGACATTTATTGTCACTTTGCTGCTATTGTTATTGTCATTTTGCTGCATTGAAAGGCAGGGGTATGTGAAATCTCATTGGTCATTATGCTGCTATTGATTTTTATTGTCCATTAAGCAAAGGTTTTACACGGATGCAATGTGTTCACAGTTAACATTAAGATTTGAGCTTTTGATTTCTGAATCTTGTTCACACTTTTTGATTTAACAATGGTATGTGTTCTTGCGTTTTTGTTTTTAGTTTTCTATCACAAATTAAGGTAACTGTTCATATAAATAATTGTCGGGTTTCATTTGGTTTGTTTTTCTGTCATTGAGCTTAGTGTTGCTCATCTCAGTTTTTTTTTATCTCTCCTCTGATGAATCCTTAAAAATTGCCACCACTTCAAGCATAATAACTAATATCTAGTGGATCACAATTTATTTATTTGTACTAATTTTTAGGAAATGAACTTTTCTTTTGCAGGTTTTGAGAATATGAGGATAAGGTAATGGTGATTATTCTGTTTTATTTTGATATTATAAATTAATATGTTCTTCCAATTGAAGTTTATATGAATAAGTTTAAAGAATTGATTGTTTTTTTGCTATGTGCCTACAAAATGTAGATAAATAGATTGTTGAAGGCACACTGTTTATGCGGTTATTGTAGACAGATTATCTCTAAAATTCATCATTGTTCTGCTTCTGTTTGAATTTTTTCTAAATCTGAGAGTGTCTCCGTTGCACAAGGTTTGTACCTTCATCTTCTTTTGCATTAGATTCTCGATTTCTTTTCCTATCTTATTTGGCACTTTGACATTTATAGTGTAGTGTGAATTATTTTTTACTTTAATAATGTGGTCCTGTTAAGCTCTACAAAGTAACAATTATTTAGTTGTTCTACTTTTGTCTTTAATCTAAAATAAGGTTTCAACCACTGAGATACTTTTTAATATGTGTTGCAGCAGCCAAGCCAAACAGATTAGATATCTATGACTAATGTGTTATTTGGTATGTTCTTGAACTTGACTCTTCCATTTCGGTTATTCATTCTAGGCATAATTTTCTTTCCATATCTGATATGATAAACTAAAGTAAATACTACTCAATGATGTTGATTTCCTTTCAACAACTTTGGTCTCAATTTCCAGCAATATTTTTGTTGATGAAATAATTATACTATATTTGGTTCAGAGTGCATTTGCTTCATGGGAAAAATGTAGAAAAAATAAGGGTGTACTTTTTGTGTCTCATGAGTGGACTATATGATGCTTTATATGGTCTTCAACCTTTGTTGGAATGACTTCATTTTTGTTGCATGCCATAGCATATACGTTGCTATTATTTATGAAAAGTTGTGATCTTAGACCACATTTAAAAATGATTGAATATTTTTTACTTTAATTAACTAGATTGGAAGTGTTGTTTGTTGTATATGGATGGTATAAAATGGAAGTTTCATTGTATATATTGTGCCTTCAAAATAAGTCAAGGAGGT